>Ga0206930_1015_pt1 | contig 58530 bp, 53 predicted proteins | sample Alteio_BWOrgHeat_20_FD_152939 | JGI IMG/M metagenome (GOLD analysis project Ga0206930, IMG submission 152939) | Enriched cells from forest soil in Barre Woods Harvard Forest LTER site, Petersham, Massachusetts, United States -... | ecosystem: Environmental > Terrestrial > Soil > Temperate forest >... | reverse complement strand
CGCTGTTCAGCGGATCTTTATTGTAATCAGAGTTTGAAATGTGCTGATGCTGATAACCGCTCAACACATTGCCGGATGTATCATAAATAGTGCTATATCTGTCAACCCGGTAATAATAATGCGAAATACCTGTACCAAACTCAACCCTGGTAACCTTTGAAATAGGATAGGAGGTGAACACATTTGCCTGGTCCTCAAAAATGCGAATGATATCTGTTCTTGCCTGAAGAGCCGGGATAGTGGTAGTGCTATTTACATTAAATGTGGTTGGCACCACATTGTAATTTGCAAACTGGTAAGGTATATGTGAGGCCCCAAAACCAAAGTTCCATCGCCCAGTTTGTTTGATGTAAATAAACTGACCGCCTATGTCGTAAACCTCTCCATTTACCGCCGCGCCTGCATAAATTTGGTTGCGACCCAAAATATCACTGAAAACACCCTGCACACCGCTAGACAAACCTGCACCAAACTGGCTAACAGATGCACCTACACCGCTACTGGCAAGGTAATCGAGCTTAAACTTTGGTGTGTATGGTATTGATTTTATAGAGTCGGATGGGATCTTTTTATAGGCGAGATAGTTATTCAGGTTTGAGTTGATCAGGTCGACACCAACTGAACCAAATGGAGGAAGCATTGCTGCATCAAAATTTAAAGCCTGGCTGTCAACAGTTTTGGCAGTGAAATCGGTCGCCTTAGCGTTGTATAAGAAATACTTCTGAGCATTGTAATACGAGTAAACAATGTCATCATTATTAGAAATGCTTATTGCAGGAGAAAATTCCGTTATACCGCAAATACCGGTAAACAGTTCAGTCATTTGCTCAACCTTTCCATCGCTCAAGGTATAGCGATACATATTTCTGAACCCATCCCTGTTTGAAAGGAAGTAAACCTGCTTTCCATCAGCTGAATATTGTGGGTCGAGATTATTGGCGCCATTAAATACTTTGATATCTGTGACCTTGCCGCTCGCCAGATCTAATTCGGCCAGGTTAAAGGTGATATCCTGTGACAGGGACTGATCGTAAGTAGTCCTGTCGCTTGTGAAAATGATCTTTTTACCATCTCTTGAAAAGCTTGGCTGATAATCTGTGTATTTATCATTTGTGAGTTGACTTACTTTTTTGGTATCAAAATTATACATATACAAGTCGCTTTGTCCATCTGCCAGCCCCTGGAAAACAACCTGCTTGCCGTCAGGCGACCAGCTCAGGTTACTGAATTGTTCAGCCTTTTCCATGGAGATATCATCCACAACACTTCCGTTGGGAATATTAACTACCAGCATCCGGTTTCGGCCATGACTGAAAATGCTAAAGGCAAATTTCTTGCTATCCGGCGACCAGGCGCCTGCGGATTCTATAAAATTGAATTCGTCGATATGCGTATTCGATACCTTACTTGTCAGTTTTTTGATAATGGTACCCGTTTTGGCTTCAGCTAAATAGAGGTCGATGGTAAACAGATCTTTCTCGGATAAAAAGGCAAGATATTTCCCATCAGGACTAATGGCTGGTGCGATATTCAATTCGCCTGAATTTTTGTTATCGATAATTCGTTTGCCTACAGGCTTTTGAATGGTATCCTTCAAAAGTGGTTTATAAGTGGTTTCAATAGCGTTCTTCCACAGGTTCGAAAGAGTTTTATCGTCAAAACCGAATGTCCGCCTTATACCATATTGCAATCCGAAACGGGCCGTATTCTTAAAGAAGGGGACGATCACTGTATCGCCGTAAGTTGAACCGATAAACGACCAAAAAGCCTCGCCATAGCGGTAAGGGAAATATTTATTTGTTTCGGTGAGATCTTTTATTGTAGGGATATTTTTATTGAGATAGGCATCCCTGATCCACATGGCGGTATAAGCATCCTTTTTGCCTATGGAAAGATATTCGGCCATACCTTCTATCATCCATAGAGGTAAGTTGTTGATGTTTTCAAAATTGGTTGAATCATGACCCAACAAGGCGTGATATTGAAAAGCGTGCACCAACTCATGCCCAATTACATGCCTCGTGGTTTGATTGGTTTCCATTATGGGCATTACCACCCTGTTTTTTAGCCCTTCGGTTACACCACCGGTACCCACACCAATTTCACCGTCAATTGCTGTAGTTTGCTGGAAATCGGGGTGATTGGCATATAATATAATGGGATTTGGTTTACTAAACGTATCCCTGAAAACCTGCTGATGCAGGGTGTACCAAAGCTCACTTTCTTGTGCAAAACGCTTGATCAGGCTATCATTTTTGAGATAGTAGTAGATCTCGAAATGAGGTGTTTTATAAACCTTAAACTTAAGATTCTTATACCGCACCTTATTTTGCCCGAAATACTGTGCATTGGCATTTGAACTAAGGATCAATGATCCTATGAGACAAAATATAATGATTGAGTATTTTTTAACTATGCCAGGTGTGAAGTATAATGTATTCATAATCAATTTATAAGGATACGGACATATCCCGGACTTCGTTTGCTGATGGCCTGGTAAATGTCTAATTTAATTTCGCCAGTTAATATAACAGTTCAAAGACAAAGAAAATTGTCTGCCCCATAATTTAACATTTCAAACAGAATTATTTATTCGGCTTAGGCAGTTTGACATCTGGTTTATTTTCTTTGTCCGGATTACTTTCAAGATCGGTTGGCGGCGCCAATTGCTTTAAACTATCCAGAGGCACATCAAGGCTATCAGTTACCAAACTATCAACCGGTAAGCGTGGCGATGGGCAATTGTACTCCTTAGTGATCTTTGTCCACGGTTTTGGGAATGGGCCATAAGTATACCCTGATTTCGGATCAGCATAAACCCTTTGCATAAAGCTTCCGAAAATAGGAAGAGCCGTATGCGAACCTTCGCCGGTTTCGGATGTGTTGAAGTGCACGCTGCGGTCATCGGCACCAACCCAAATTCCGGTTACCAGGTCCTTCGTTATTCCCATATACCAGCCATCCACATATTTTGACGAGGTGCCTGTTTTACCGCCGATCTGGTTATCTTTTTTCCACAAACCGTCGTATTCCCAAAGTGCTTGCGAAGTACCACCTGGTTCTTCCATACCGCCCCTGAACATGTATAACATCAGCCAGGCAGTTTCATCGCTTAATACCTTTTCGGTTTTCGGCTTAAATTCGGCCAATACATCATCATCCTGATCAGTGATCTTCGATACCAGGATCGGATCGATACGGTTACCCTTGTTCAGGAAGGTGCTATACGCACGTACCATCTCGTAAACAGAAACATCATTTGTGCCCAATGAAACTGATGGCACTGATTTTAAAGGGCTTTCGATACCGCATTTGTGCGCATATTCCACCACTTTATCCCAGCCTACTTTTTCTGTTACCTGCGCGGTAATAGAGTTTACCGATTTTCCCATGGCCCAACGCAATGACATATCCATATAGCTGAAGTGAAAGTCAGCATTTTGCGGCTCCCAAACATCAGGCTTGCCATTATCCATAAACTTGATGGAAACCGGCTTATCTGTAAACTTGTCGCAAGGGCTAAAGCCGTTATCCAATGCCGTGACATAGGCAAAAGGCTTAAAAGTTGAACCCGCCTGGCGCTTTGACTGATTTACGTGGTCATAATTAAAATACCGGTGATCGATACCGCCAACCCAAACCTTTATTTTACCTGATGACGGTTCAATGGTCATCATGCCGGTGTTTAAAATTTTGGAGTAATATTTAATAGAATCAATGCTTGAAAAGGTTGTGTCTTTGTCCCCGCTCCAGGAGAACACGGTCATCTTCTTTTTCGCATTGAAATATTTTTGAATCTCTACGTCATCGCCGTGATACTTTTTGTCGAGTAGTTTATAGATGGGCAAATGCTGCTCGGCTTTGGGTATAAAATCAGTTATTTCTTTACCACTCAGATCGCGCCATGGGTTTTTGTTGCCCCAAAGGTTATAAAAACGTTTCTGGAGCATCTTCATTTTTTCGGCCACTGCTTCTTCGGCATATTGCTGCAGGCGTGAATCGATAGTGGTATATATCTTCAACCCGTCAGAATAAAGATCATAATGGTTTTGCTTGCACCATTTGTCGAGCCACTTTGCTACAGCGCGACGTAGATAGGAATCTCCCTGGCTTACATTTTCAACATATCTCAGATCGAGATTAAGCGGCTGAATGGTATCAATGGCAAACTCTTCCTTGGTAATTGAACCATTCTTTTCCATTTGAGCCAACACCGTATTGCGCCGATCTTTGGATTTTTCGGGGTTCCTTATCGGGTTGTAGGTTGAAGTCGCTTTAAGCATACCGATCAACATGGCTGATTCAGGCGCATTCAGCTTATCCGGTGTTTTATCGAAATATTTTAATGATGCAGCCTTGATACCAAATGTGTTGTTACCGAACGGTACTGTGTTAAAATACATTTCCAGTATTTCATTTTTACTGTAAATACGCTCTATCTCAAACGCTGTAAACCATTCTTTAACCTTTGAAACTACAGTACGGATACCAGGAATATGACTTGCCAAACCCTGCGACTTTTTTTTGCGGGTTTTAAATAAATTTTTGGCAAGCTGCTGGGTGATGGTACTCCCTCCACGTTTATCGCCCTTTGCGGTAGATACCATACTGGTGAAAAACGAATAAAAATCGACCCCATGATGCTTATAAAAGCGGACATCTTCTGTTGAAACCAGCGCATTTACCAGGTTGGGGGAGATGTTTTTGAAATCAACAGGAGTGCGGTTTTCCTTGGAATAGCGGCCAATCAGCTTACCATCAGCATAATAAACTTCTGATGAAATTGACATGGATGGATTTTTAATATCCTGCATATCAGGAGAATAACCAAACAGCCACAAAAAGTTAACCTCAATGGCACAAAAAAAGATGATTATAAAATAGATGAGTATGACGAAATAACGGAGAAACTTGTTTTTTATACGTCTGAACATTGGGTAAAGATGTAAAATTATGGCACTAAATCATAGCCACAGCGGCAAATATAAACAACGCAATTTTATCGGGTAAATTTTATGTTAACTTAGCATAGACACATACCACAGGCATAAAGTTTGCTTCAACTAATTTTTTATTATGAAACACCTGGCTGACAAATTTAAAATTACCGACGGTAAAAAATTCTCGCTGAAGGATTTTGATACTTCGTACACCGGCGATTACAAAAAAGAAGATGCTGCTGATATTCTGGATGGGTTGATCAAACAGACTTCCCCGGTACAGGAAGAACTTTATGCTGATAACCAATACGCGCTGCTCATTATCTTCCAGGCTATGGATGCGGCGGGGAAGGACAGTGCAATAGCGCATACCATGTCGGGATTAAATCCGCAAGGGTGCCAGGTTTTTAGCTTTAAACAGCCGGGTACAGAAGAGTATAATCATGATTTTTTGTGGCGGCACTATAAGGCCCTGCCCGAGAGGGGGCGTATCGGTATCCATAACCGCTCACATTATGAGAATGTGTTGATCACAAAGGTACACCCTGAGTTGATATTAAATGAAAAGCTACCCGATGTTGACAGCGTAAAAAAATTAGGCGATGAATTTTGGGAGCATCGTTATCATAGTATTCGGGAGTTTGAAAAGCACTTATACCGGAATGGTACCGTGATGATCAAATTTTTCCTGCATGTTTCAAAGGAGGAGCAAAAGCTGCGTTTTTTGGAGCGAATTGATGACCCCTCCAAGAACTGGAAGTTCTCGGAATCCGATGTTGCAGAGCGGAAGTATTGGAACGACTACATGAAAGCCTATGAAAAAGCAATAAAGGAAACGGCCACTCCTGAAAACCCCTGGTATGTAATACCTGCGGATAAAAAATGGTTCACCCGGATTGCTATTTCAAGTATTATCCTGGAAACCATTAAGGAACTGAAATTGAAATACCCCGTGCTTAAGAAAGCAGAAAAGGATAAATTAGCCGATATTAAGAAAACATTGGAGAAGGAGTAGAGACGCAATATTTTGCGTCTCTACAAAAATTATATACCAGGAAACATGGTCTGCGCTTTTTCGCCGATCAATGGGATCGGTTTCTTTTCGCCGTTAATGGCGCCGATGAGGCCAATGATCCAGAGAACAAAAATACCTATTCCTGCAATCCATATCAACGAGCCAAGCGCGATTACTAATCCGAACGCTCCCATGAAGAAAAGCATGGACATGATTATTTCTATAGCAATATAAAAACCAATAGCCAAAATGTATAACAACAAAGTTTGCCGTAGCTGGTAACTGCCAATTTCGGTTTTGTTGTCCTTATGCATTGCCAGGAATGCAATAAGCCAGCCAATAATGCTGAAATAACTAATGATGCCTGCGGTTTTGCCGTTGTCGGTTACCGGGGCGGGAAAATTGTTTGGTTCGTTGTTTGGTTCCATGGTTTGCGATTATTAGGTTCATATAAAATTAGCTAATAAAATATGGAACTATCAAGTATTTAGGAATATATTTTACCTGAGCAGAATTTATAACAGGTTATTAATCAATATAATCTAAGACTCATTTAAATTCTGTTCAGGCAATCATTCTATTGTGATCTCATCAGCAAAAATATAGGATTGCTCTCCGGTACTTTCATGCCAGTCGGGCATGGGGCCGTATTGTTTAGCTATAATTTTGATATATCTTGCTTGCGTGTTAAGGTTGGCTGTAAAGTTTTGGATCTTCACATCATCATCTTCCCTTATACTTATTTTGGTTGGAACAGTGGCGGCCAGCTTGTAGTTTTTTCCGTCATCAGAAACCCAGTATGCTACTTCCTTAGGGAATATGATCCAATTTCCGCTGTCCTGTAAGGTGCCTATAGTTACGGTTTTTACAGGCTTTACCTGCCCCATATCCACTATAGCTTCCAGGTCCTTGTTGCGGAAGCTTTGCCAGTTGCCCAGTCGCCAGTTTTTGGTGCCATGAAGGCCATCAATCAATACTTCATCACCCTGTGCCGCGTTTGATGCATATTTATTGGTAAGTGTTAACCTGATATCGTCCCTGACTTTTACAAATGAGCCCTCATCTACAAAACTGGTTTTACCATCTTCTATAGCGATAGTCTTTACCGTTATATTGGATGATACAGTTATAGGGCTGGTGTAAAGCGTCGAATTTGCATTTGGCAACGAACCATCAAGTGTGTAGTAGATTTTTGCACCGGCGTCGGCGCATTTGATTTCGAGGTTGAAGGGCTTTTTAAAGCTTTTTGAAGATCCGGTGAAATAAGGGGTTGGTATGATCAGGTCAACGGCAATCTTTGATACAGGTTTCTCCAGGCTCCTGACAAATAGCTTATTAGCCAGGCGACCGGTATACACCTCAAAGCTGCCACCATTGGCAATATCCTTATCATCAAGGTAAAGCTTGTTATAGGTCGCTTTGTTCAGCATCATCCCTTGTAAATAGATATTCTGTGTGCTTTCACTTGCTCCGGTGTTAGTGATAGTGAACTTTTTGCCATTTTCCAGATTAATCACCGCCTTATCAAATTGCGGGAGGCCAACCTGGTATTGAGTTTGACCAGGAGCAATGGTGTAAATACCTAAGGAACTCATTACATACCATGCCGACATCTGGCCACAATCTTCATTACCCGACAGGCCATCCGGCTTGTCGCTGTATTCCTCTTTTAATATCCTGTTGATATACAACTGCGTTTTATCCGATGAATTGGTGAAATTGTATAGATAAGCCATGTGATGGCTCGGTTCATTGCCATGTGCATACTGGCCTATCAAACCACTCACATCATCTACCTGGTTCCCGGTTAACTTTAAAGTGGTGGTGAACAATTCATCCAATTTTTGTTCAAACTGATCCCGGCCACCCATGCGGTTAATAAGCCCATCCACATCCTGCGGAACAAGAAAGGAATATTGCCAGGAATTGCCCTCGGTATAATTGCCATTGATATCGGTAGGATCGAAGGGGGCATACCAACTGCCATTAACGCGTGCCTGCATAAAACCGTTCTGATTATTGTAAACGTTCTTCCAGTATTGCGCACGTTTTATGAAATCAGCATAATCACTTGGTTTGTTCAGCATTTTGGCCATTTGGGCAATGCACCAATCGTCATAAGCGTATTCCAGCGTTTTTGAAACCGATTCATGCTCATCATCAGCCAGCACTGCACCATTTTTGCGGTAGCTATCCAAACCATACTGATTGCGGTTTACCGCAGCCTTCATTGCTGTAAAGGCCTCTTCAGCATTAAAATCCCTGATACCCTTGGCGTAAGCATCAACGATGACAGGGATAGAGTGATCGCCGATCATACAATAGGTTTCATTGGACGCCAGCGGCCAGATTGGTAACAGACCGCCCTGCTCATACATCGCCAAAAAAGTTTTTATAAAATCGAGCGTGCGTTTGCGGTTGATGATGGCAAACAGAGGGTCCTCAGCCCTAAAGGTATCCCATAACGAGAATACGGTATAATAATTGAAGCCATCGGCCTTGTGGATCTTTTGGTCGAGCCCGCGATATTGCCCGTCAACATCATTATAAATGTTAGGAGCCAGCATAGAATGGTACAGAGAGGTATAAAAAATCGTTTGCTTTATTTTGACAAGGTCTTTTACTACTTCCTTTTTTTTTGGCTGCGGCCTGTATCCATTAGGATTATTCCTTCCATCCTGAATTTGATTATTTTGAGTTTCCTGCGAAACCGATGGCGCCCCGCCTTCAACCTGTATTTTGTTTAATTCCGTGTTCCAATCGGCCCGGGCATCCTTTTCAACTTTTTTAAAATCGAAATCGGGCACTTCGGCATCCAGGTTTTTTAATGCACCCTCAGGGCTTACAGAAGATATGCCAACCTTCGAGATCACCTCGCCAGGATTGTCAAAGCGGAGATACATTTTGATATTCTTGCCCTGCAATTTGCTTTTGCCTGGCTGTAGTTTATCATCAGAAGCTATCCCATAACTTTTAAAGGGTTTGGAAAATTTGGCATAAAAATAAACGTATTGATCCTGGGCCCATGATCTGGATTCTCTGAATCCTCTTATTTCGTGATCATTAATTACCTCGATCCATGAATCAAGCACCTCGTCGCGATGCTTCAGGTCGATAATAATATTGGCTTGGTCCGTTTTTGGGTATTCATAAAGATGCACACCCACTCGTTTTGTGGCCGTTAGCTCAACACCGATATTGTATTTATCCAGCCTTGTTTTATAGTAACCCGGCGAAGCCGATTCATTCTTCTTTTTAAAACCCGAGCTGTAATCTGTGTTTCTGAATTGTGGTTCGCCTATTGTCGGCATAAATAAAATATCGCAATAATCTGCTATCCCGGTTCCGCTGAGGTGGGTGTGCGAGAAGCCATAGACCACCGTATCGGTATAATAATAGCCCGAGCAGCCATCCCAGCCGGTTAATCTTGTATCGGGACTGAGCTGTACCATTCCAAAAGGAACCACAGCACCAGGGTAGGTGTGTCCATGCCCTCCGGTGCCAATAAAGGGATCCACCAATTTGGCATAATCATTCTTTTTCTGGGCCGATGATATTAATACGAAGTTTAAAACGAAAAGAAGGGATAAAAACACACGGCAGGTGAATCTCATTTTTAATGCTGAGTTATTGAAAGAGCAAATTAAATGGTTTGGAATGATATTAACCACTCTTTTTATTCGCTTGTCATTGCGAGCGTAGCGCGCGGTAATCGCATACTATGCATATCTGTCTTGTAAAGCCCGCGATTGCTTCGCTACGCCGCAATGACAAATGGGAATTTTTATTCCTTTATCTTAAACACATCAGCATCTTTCAGAAAAGGCAGGGCGCGCCTTGTTTTGGTGACCTCCTCATGTATGATAGAAAAAGTATACACATCCTCCTCATCGCGCTTATAATAAACCACATTCCCGTTTGGGCCGATGCAGGTGGAATCGCCAGAATGATAGATCTCGTTGCCATCGTGTCCTACACGGTTGAGGCCGATTACGTAAGCCTGGTTCTCCACCGCACGTGCGGGGATAAGTGTGCGCCAGTGCAGGGCGCGGCGCTCGGGCCAGTTGGCTACAATGATGAGCAGGTCGTAGTCTTCATCAACATTGCGGAGCCATACCGGGAAACGGAGATCATAACAGATCATGGGGCAAATCTTCCAGCCCTTTAGCTCTACTATCAGCTTCTTTTTTCCGGCTGTATAAGTATTTTGTTCTTTTGCGAGGGTAAACAGGTGTCTCTTATCATAGCATTCATAACTGCCGTCTGGGCGCATCCATATCAACCGGTTATAATATTTTCCATCATCGGCAATGATTAGACTGCCGGTTATAACACATGAATACTGCTTTGCAAGCTTATACATCCACTGCATAGTTTTGCCATTCATTGGTTCTGCCAACTTCGCAGCGTCCATGCTAAAACCTGTATTAAACATTTCGGGCAATATAATAAGGTCGGTTTTTTCACGTATGCCCCCGGATAATCGCAGAGCGATATTCTGCAAATTCTTATCAATATTTTCCCAAAAAAGGTATCCTTGAAATAAAGTAATTTTTAGATTATCCATGTGAAAATACTTAGCCTTATTGTTAACTTATACGCAATTATTTTAATAATTTTAAACTTTAATTAATCTATCAACGGCTTTATCCAGCGTTTCTTGCCTTTTGGCGAAACAAAATCGTAAAACATGATGGTCGGTACCCCGGTTATAAAAGGCAGAAACAGGTATACTGGCCACCCCGATCTCCTTAGCCAGGCGTATGGCAAAATCAGCATCCTTCTCATCCGTGATCCGCTCATACCTTACCGATTGAAAGTATGAACCCGAGCACGGTAATAACTCAAATCTACTGCTTTCCAAACCTTTGCGGAAATAATCCCGCTTCTCCTGAAAAAATGACGATAAGCTTAGATAAGCCTCTTCATTCTTCAAATATTCGGCAATGGCAACCTGTATGGGCATGTTCACGCTGAATACCAAAAATTGATGCACCTTCCTGAATTCTTGCATCATAGCTGCAGGGGCCATACAATAACCAACTTTCCAGCCTGTAGCGTGAAACGGCTTACCGAAGGAGGCGATCACAAAACTCCGCTGCTGTAATTCGTGGTACCTGGCCATACTCTGATGAGTTTCGCCATCAAAGATCAGGTGTTCATACACCTCATCGCTCAAAATAAAAATATCCCTGTTCTTAATAATAGCCGACAACTCCTCAATATCATGCTGATGCAGGATGGTAGCTGTAGGGTTATGGGGCGAATTGAGGATGATCATTTTGGTACGGTTGCTGATCAGCCTTTTTACCATATCCCAGCGAATGCGGTAGTCGGGTGGCTCCAATTCCAGCGATTTTACTACCCCTCCGGCAATTTTGATAGCGGGGGCATAACAGTCAAATGCGGGTTCAAATATGATCACCTCGTCGTTCGGATTAATAACAGCAGTAATGGCCGTATAAATTGCCTGTGTGCCACCGGCCGTGATAGTAATCTCGGTATCTGGATTATAAACAGAACCGTATAGCTTTTCAGTTTTGCGGCTTATTGCTTCGCGCAAAGGCATATAACCGGGCATTGGCGCATATTGGTTATAGCCATTCTTCATAGCCTTGTTCACCAGTTCGATCAATTCGGGCGAGGTTTCATAATCAGGAAAGCCCTGTGAAAGATTAATAGCGCCAAGCTCGGTAGCCAGGGCCGACATAATTGTAAAAATAGTGGTACCTGCCTGTGGTAATTTAGAAATAATGGGTATCATGTCGGGCTAAATTAGGTAAAAAAAAGAAAAGGAGATAAGTTGATTGTTTGGGTGGTTGATTAAGCTAAGTTGTTAAACCCGAATCTATAGCCTGCCGGTTATTAAATCACATCATAAAACTACCCGACCGTTGCTAAAGGGTATATCAATGTCACTATAGATCAATTGCAATAATTAATTTCTTATAAAATTTTGATTATTAAGGATTTATACTGTACATTTAATGTAACAGACCAGTTACAAATTTAAACCCTTAAAACAATGAAAAAGCTTTTTATGATCCTTTTATTGGCTATGCCATTCGCGGCAATGAGCCAAACACAAAGTGGGTACACTGCTAATTATTCATCAAATTTCAAAATGAGCGATGCCAAGTATTCTGACGAGATCCTGATGCTCTGGAAGGACTTTGAAAACAATACCCTTGATAAGGATATAGGTATGTTTGCGGACACGGTAACTATGGTAATGGCGCAGGGCACACCTGTAAAAGGACTAAAAGATAATCTGGCGGGAGCAAAGGCATTCAGAAGCTCGGTAACGAATTATAAAGTTTCGGTTGATGCCTGGATGAGCCTGAAAAGCATAGACCGCGACCAGAATTGGGTAGCCGTTTGGGGAACCGAAAATTACACCGATAAGGATGGAAAAGCGATTACTCAGCGTATTCATGAGATATGGGGATTTAACAAGGATGGGAAAGTCAGCATTATGATGCAGTATCTGGGCATGTGAAATTTGAATTCATAACAGTGATAAAAGCTTTCCGCAGGGGAGGCTTTTTTTATTATATGTGTGAGATACAAACAGGATTATTGACATTTTACGTGAGCTTTTTAACAAAGTATCATATATATAAATAAATATATAATGTTTATAATCAATCATTTATGAATATATAATGAACTAAAACTTTATGCAATGCTTTGTAAATACAGAATTAGCTTATGACGGATAAAAGTAGAGACACAATGCATTGTGTCTCTATAGCAGTAAGGAGAATTGGTGATAACCTAATTCCACTTGCCTCTACTAATAAATAATTTGATCATCACCTTTTACCTTTCTGCTTTTGCCTTTCACCTTGTTTAATTAACTTAGCCTGATGAAGCTTATAAAATACCTGCCCTTAGTTTTTATACTGACCATTTCTGTTTCCTGCAATTCGCAAAAAAGCAATGTACCCGTTGTTGGCTTTGTGGATGCTTTTGAAGATGCTACTATTTCACAGGCACGAACGGGTTTTACAGATGCTTTGAAGAAGAATGGTTTCAGTGAAGATCAGAAAACCGTCAAAATAGAATATCGAAATGCACAGGGAGATATCCCGACGCTGACCCAGATCGTTAATTATTTTGTTTCTGAAAAGGTTGATCTGCTGGCTACCTGCACCACCTTGTCAACCATTACAGCAATACAAAAAACTAAAACCATTCCCATTTTTGCTATGGTGTCTCCAACACCGGCAAGGATGAATGTGATCAGTTCCACAGGCGTTGCACCTGCTAATTTATTCGGCGCAGTGGAGGAACTGGCTTATATTGACACCTCATTTTCTATCATACCAAAATTACTAAAGCCAAAAGGAGCAAAGCTGGTGATCGGGATGATCTATAACCAATCTGAACCACAATCGGCTGACGCGATGAACCGGATCAAAGGTTTGGCTGATAAATTGAATATTACATTGGTAGCATTACCTTTAAACTCTTCAGCAGACGCACAGTTGGTCACCAAATCGCTATTAAACAGGAATATTGACGCATTTTTTGCCAACCCGGACAATACCGTATTTGCATCCTTTGAAACTATATTGAAAAGCTGTAACCAGGCTAATGTGCCCATTTTTACGAGCGAAGCAGGCCTGGTACAACGGGGTGCTGTAGCCGCTTTCGGCGCAGATATTTACCAATGGGGATACCAGGCAGGTGAGCAGGCTGCACAATTTTTGAAAACGCACAAAACCGACGACCTTAAACCCGAAATGGTGAAAATTCGCAAGCGGGTATATAATGCCGATGCTGCCAGGAAGTATCATATTACTATCCCCTCAAATTTTGAAGCTGTAAAATAATGGATTTCTACCTGACCGCATTAATACAGGGACTCTGCTTTTCAGGTATTGCTTTGGGAATTTATATCTCGATGAAGATATTTAATATCCCGGATATCACTACCGATGGTAGTTATACACTGGGCGCTGTGGTTACCGCTAAATTGCTCACCTTTCATCAACCTTTATTGCTTGCATTACCCGTGGTGATGGTCGCAGGTGCTTTGGCTGGCGCATTAACCGGCTATATTCACACTAAATTAAAGATCAACGCCCTGCTTGCAGGTATCCTGGTAATGACAGCTTTATATTCTGTTAACCTGACTTTTTTAGGGCGTTCCAATATCCCGCTGATCAATACTTCATCCATATTTACATTGATCAATATTTCTGCTGATCCTAATCACAATACCTTCTGGATATTATTGGTTTTTGTAGCGATAATCACCTCGATAATCGGCTACCTACTAAAAACTGATTTCGGCATCGCTATGCGTGCTACAGGAAACAGCGAAACAATGATTCGTTCATTAGGCGTAAATACCGATAGGATGAAGATAACCGGGTTAGCTGTAGCCAATGCCTTAACGGCGCTGAGTGGCTTCCTGATCACCCAGTTCCAGGGCTTTGCGGATATCAGCATGGGTATCGGTATTGTAATAGTAGGGCTGGGGTCGGTAATTATTGCAGAAACGCTTATCAACTGGCTCCGGATCACCTCTGTATGGCTAAGTTTGGTGCTTGTGTTATCCGGCGCCATTATTTTCCAATTCGTTTTGGCCATTACGCTGAATATTGGTGTAGATGCTAATTTACTTAAGTTGGTAACAGCCATATTTGTTTTGATCATCGTAGGCATACCACGCTTAATCTCAAGGAATACAGCATGATCGACATAAAAAAAGTTCATAAAACTTTTAACAGGGGCAAGGCTAACCAGGTAGATGCCATTAAGGGGGTTGATCTGCTTGTGAATGAGAAGGAATTTCTGGTGATTGTAGGTTCAAATGGTTCAGGAAAAACCACTTTGCTGAATTTGGTTGCAGGGAGCGAATTACCCAGTTCCGGAAGTATTGATATTGATGGGAACGACGTAACCAAACTGGCTGATTATAACCGCAGCCAATGGATAACGCGGGTTTTTCAGAATCCATTAAGCGGCACAGCTCCTGATTTGAGTATCCTTGATAATTTCAGGCTGGCGGCTCTGCGTACTAAGGCAAAGGGTTTATCCATAGGTGTAAATGAAAATTTCAAAAAGCAGGTAAAAGAAAAGATAGCTACACTGGGCATGGGTCTTGAAAAGAAGATTGAGCAGCCCATGGGCACTTTATCCGGTGGACAAAGGCAGGCATTAACGCTATTAATGAGTGTGATGGATAGCTGTAAGGTTTTGTTGCTTGATGAGCCTACAGCGGCACTCGACCCACGCTCTGCCGACCTGGTAATGAAGACCGCAGATAAACTGATAAAGGATTTTGGATTGACCGCAATCCTGGTGACCCATAACCTTAAGGATGCGTTTACTTACGGCAACAGGATTATTTTAATGGGCGAGGGGAAGATATTGAAGGATCTGGATAAAGAAAAGAAATCGGCTTTAAAACAAAATGACCTGTTTGATTGGTTTAGCTAGAACACGATTATTGGATTGTAAGGATTACCGGGAATAAAGAGAATTTGAATATAAATTATATATGAAAAACGAAAACTTTGAAACTATTAACGATGCCTATCAATTGTCTGAAGGCTCTATTGTAAAAGGTAAGGAGCAGGATGAGCTTTTCCAATTGGGAGAGTATGATGCAGAGAAAAGAGCTTATTCCGCATACCCATTTGAGGATGGGGTGCGGTTTGGTGATTTTGATGTGTTGATCTCTGAGGATGAATTGATGGATAATTATTTGATCGAAACAAAGAAAGATGATGACGAGTCGGATGATGATCCTTTATAGTCAGATAGTATTTTGAAAGTATTTGTAGGCCCAAACAATAATTTTTCCGCTCAGTTGCGCTGGCTGTTACTTTGTCTTGATAGGAGACTATATACCTGTTAGACCATATCCTTGCTTTGTTTCGGTTTTCTAAAGCTCAATATCATAAGAAAAAGTCCTGCAATCAATATAGAAATTGTGACGTCAAAGTTTGCTTTATTAGTAGTATCTAAATATGTGCCTGTAAATACCATAATTGCACCTGTATAGAATAAAAATTTGTTGTGTGGGTATATTTCGTGTAATTTCATTCGGCTATTTCACAGTTATATATTTTGAAAATTCGTGACCATTAGGGCACTTAAATTGCACTACTAAATTTCGACCATCCTTTTCTGTTGGTGGCACAAAGTCGGCTAGTAAACCACATTTCGGACATTTCCCCGGGTCAAACTTTTGAGGCGTTACCGATGCTTTCATAATGCTATGGAAGATATTTGATGCCTCTTTGGGATTCTTGTTGCCTGACATAGTACTAATTCCTCTTACCTTTAAATTTATCCTGACTTTTATATATCCTTTGGCCGATTCTCAATAATGCAGAAGAAATTATCTATAGAAACCATGACGGATGATAATCTGTAAAGATCGCAAGTCCCAAAATACAGCAAGCATTGCAAGGCCTGTAACTACAAATGGAGTTGAGCTTTTCATTACCTGCTAAGTTACTGCTTTTTCGTATATTTGTTGTGCAACAAAGCGCCGCTAACCTATTACTGCTCATGAGACACCACTTATGAGATGATTGGGTAATGAGGTTCCTAGTGGATATATTCTCACCGCCCTTTGCCTGCTTTTGATTTTATAATTAAGGACATTTTATTTACTTTTGTAAAAAAATAACACAATGCTACGTCTAAATCATTTCCGCAAATTCAACTCTAAGTGGCCCATGGGTTCACTGCGGAAGGGTTATGCATTGTCGAATCTCTTCTGTCTCCCGGTACAGTAAAATCTGTTACAAGAGGGAAAAATCAATTTATTATTTTATTTGATCCTGGTTTTGCCAGGTGTTTATTGTTAGAAATATGGACATTTATTTGACTATAGAAGAGAAATATTTGCAGGCAGCTAATGAACTAAGCTATGGTGATACATCAAAAGCATTACAATTGCTGAATGCAATTATTGCCGAAGATCCATTTTATGCACGGGCGCATTACCAGTTAGGGAAGTTATATTATTATGAAGTGAATGATTATCAGGCAGCAGGGTACCATTTTAAAACCTGTGCCGAACTGGATCCATCATTTCCTGATGTATATTGTTATTACCTGAGTTTACTGGTTTTCCTTAATATGGAAAAACAAGTAAGCATAGTAAAAGACAAAGCCTTAACAATACCGGGTGTTTGCCCTGCCTGTATTTATAACCTGGCTGGTTTGTTTGCCGAAAAGAAAAAGGACTGGACAAATGCCGGGGAAGCTTACCGCAACGCATTAATGGAGGCAACTTCTAAACATGAAAAGGATAATATAGAGCAAAGTATTGAGAGGGTGAAAGAAAAAAAGCGCCTGACCAAAAAATACAACTATGAATTATCCGAATAAAAAGGCCCCGGTTTTTTACGGGGCCTTTTACTTATTTCTTATAGGTGATCTTATAAAGAGATCCCCTCGCATCATCACTTACATATAATGAACCATCAGGCCCTTGTGCCAGTCCGCATGGGCGATGTTGTGCATTACCCGAAGCGGTTTGTGCATCAGTCCCGGCAAAGCCCTTGGCAAATACTTCCCATTTACCTGTAGGCTTTCCATTTGCAAATGGTTGAAATACTACAAAATACCCAGCCTGTGGTTCAGGTGCCCTGTTCCATGAACCATGAAACGCTATGAAAGCCCCGTTCTTATATTTTGCAGGAAATTGATTGCCGGTATAAAATAATAATCCGTCTGGTGCGAGGTGCCCTGGATAAGCAGCCGCAGGATTAATCGCATTCTGTCCGCCCTCTTTCTTGCCGTCGCCGCCATATTCCGGCATTAACACCTTTTTGTGTTGTATCTGGTCATAATACATATATGGCCAGCCTGCATTATCGCCCTTTTTTATAGCATATAAACATTCAGCAGGCAATTCGGCAGATTGTTTGGTATCATAATATTGAGGAAAAAGATCATGTAACTGATCGCGGCCATGCTGCATTACAAAAAGTTGATTAAGCTGCTTGTTCCAGTCGAGGCCCACTACATTCCTTAGTCCTGTCGCGTAACGCACGCCGTCGCCATAATGCTGATTAAGCTTTGTGGCGCTGAATTGCCAGATGCCACCTGCAGAATCCAAAATAGGACAGCCCTTTTGACCGGGTGAACCCTTCTGGCGGTCCTTTACCTGGCATGAATTTGAATAAGCACCAATATTTACATATAAATGCCCGGCATTATCCAGTGTGATCGCCTTAGCCTCATGCTCGTGGCGGCTCAGCAGGCCGGTAACAACTAATTCGGGTTTATTTGGGTCGATAACTTCATCCTGTGCATTCAATTTATAGCGATATACCTGCTCATCAGTTGAAGCATATAAATAACCGTTTTTGATGCCGATACCCGTGCCACCATCACCAAAAGTTAATTTTACTTCAGCTTTGCCATTTACCTGATGAAGCAGCAATATTCCTTTTCCATCCTTTGCCCCCTGCAATTTCACGTAGATCTCTCCTTGCGGGGTGACGGTTATATGCCTAGCTGCGCCTAAATTTTCGGCAATAACAGTGGCGTTGAAACCAGTTGGAAGTGTAAGCCCTGCGTTATCAGCAGGTGCATTGAAATTTTTATGATTGGGATGCGGGTCGCTCGTTAACGCGTTGAGCGATATAAGCCCCGCAATTGCCAATACCGGCAATAAAATAGTACCCAGGGTTTTTCTTTTCATGACAGTGTGAATGTTGGATAGCCAAATTAAATGAATATACAGCTAATATGGAAATGTGTTTTGTATCAATGCAATGACATTGAATTATTTAATTTGTAGTATTAATTCAAACCAGATGGAAAAACCGACAATCAATATTAATTGGGATGATTACGGCCATCTTTTTAAAGAGATGGAAATCCCGGCAAAAACAATCCTGCTCAACGAAGGGGAAATATCAAGGAATGGCTATTTTATTAAAAAGGGCTGTATGCGGTTGTGGTTTAATAACAAGGGTAAGGATGTAACATTCCAGTTTTTCTTTGAGAACGAGGGTATCTCATCGATAGAAAGCTTCAGAACCGGTGAACCCAGTTTGTTCGCCATTGAAAGCATTGAGCCATGCACTATCCTTGCGATCAGCAAAAAAACTTCAATAAAATATTTATGGACAACCTGGAATACAAAGAGGCGCTTAATGAAATTATCTTTAGCCGATTGACCTTTTACTCAAGACTATTTATGTCTTACATAAAAAATACACCTGAGGAAAGATACAAAGAGTTACTAAAAACACATCCACATATTGTAAAGCGCATACCACAGCACTATATTGCATCTTACCTGGGTATCACTTCCGTTTCGCTAAGCAGGATAAGAAACAGGGCGTAGCCTCACCTAAATCCTCTCCAAAGGAGAGGACTTTCTAATATTTCATAGGGTTAACGCACCCTCTCCCTTGGAGAGGGCCGGGGTGAGGCATTTATTAACAATTGTTATCGGCAGCCTGCTGATTATTCTGTGAATTTGTGCTTAACAAAAAATTAAGCACCATGAAAGTAGCAATTGTTTTCAATCATCCTTATGAGGGCAGTTATTGCACAGCAATATTAAAATCAGTAACAGCCGGACTGACCAAAGCAGGACACACTATCGACGTTTTACATTTGGATAATGACGACTTTGACCCAGTGATGCGGAGCAGGGACCTAAAGGCCTATAAAGATGGCGCACCATGCGATCCGCAGGTTATCAGTTATCGCGAACGCCTGGAGGATGTTGAGCACCTGATTTTCATATTCCCTGTTTGGTGGGAGCTGATGCCTGCAATGACAAAGGGTTTTATCGATAAGGTCATTTTCCCAGGCGTTGCGTTTGATCATGACCATTCTGCCCGTTATAATAAAATGGTCAAGCGGTTTCATCAGTTGAATAACATCACACTTATCACTACTATGAATACACCCTCCCTGGTTTATCGCCTTGTATTCGGAAATGCCATTAAACGGGCACTATTCACAGGTACTTTCTGGAAGCTCGGATATAAAAACCGCAAATGGATAAGCTTTAATATGGTGAAGTTTGTAAAGGAAGAGAAAAGAATAAAATGGTTGAACAAACTGGAACTGGATTTTGGAAGACTCTAATTTATCATGAATTTCTTCATCTTAAATTCATAAATAAAAATATTATATTTCGAAAAAATAAATATACAAAGAATTAAATTCTTTGTAACAATATTATTATGGGTTATTATATGGTCATATTAAACCTTCGCAGATAGCTATTGTCCTAACTATATAAAATTTAATATTTTAATAAAATGAAAAAGTTAGTTTTAATATCAGCAATAGCAATGAGCAGTTTGTTTTATAACACTGCAAAGGCACAAGTAGGATTTCATTTTGGTTTTCATATCAGTACACCGCGTATCTATATCCCAACGCGGGTAGTAGTGGCAGCACCGGTAGTGGCATATACCGAACCGGTTAATTATAGCGGCAACGAAGATTACTATTATCTGCCCGATGTTGATGCTTATTATAGTGTTAATGAACAATGCTATTATTATATGAACGGCGGCCAATGGATATCAGCAGCTTATTTGCCAGGTGCATACCATGATTTCGACTGGCGTTCGGCCCGCAGGTTTGAGGTTCGTGCCCCAAGGCCATTTATGCACGATGATTACTACAGGTCGAGATTTAATGGTGTAGCATTTAACGGCAGGTGGAACGAACGCAATGATCATGTGGGATATGCCGCTGATCATCATTTCGATAACCACGACCAGTTCAGAAGAGATGACCACAGGGATGACCATGATCGTTTCGCCCAAAACACAGCCCGCAGAGACAATAGGGGCGACAGGGATAACCACAGGTCAGGCAGACTTTAAGTTTTGATTGTCAATATATATAATGAAAAAACCACCTTGTATATCGGGTGGTTTTTTTGTTTAGCTAATTCATGCTTATGGCAATTTATCAATAAACGCTCGCAGTATTTAATAATTCAATAACTGCTTTATCAAGGTTCAGCTCTGTGGCTTTTGTTATTTCATTTAATTGCTCAACGTTTGTAGCACTGGCGATAGGCGCTGTTATACCCGGCCTTGCAATGATGTAGGCAACGGCTACACAGGCAGGAGTAGAGTTGTATTCTTTTGCTACTTTATCCAATGCATCCAAAATCGTATATCCTCGTTCATTTAAATATCTTTTTATACCTCCGCCGCGTTTGCTTTTTAAAAGATCATTTTCTGACCTGTATTTGCCTGTAAGGAAGCCACTGGCTAATGAGTAATAAGTAATTACGCCTATATTATTTTTAAGGCACACTGGTTCCAGCTCTCTTTCATAACCAGCCCGCTCATACAAATTATATTCGGGTTGCAGGGTTTGAAAAGATGCAAGCCCATTTTTCTTACTTACCTCAAGCGCTTCCTTAAGACGTTCGGCATTATAGTTCGACGCACCTATCGTTCTGACCTTGCCCTGTTTAATAAGGTCCGTAAAAGCTTCCATTGTCTCAGTCAAAGGTGTAGTTTTATCATCATCGTGTGATTGATAAAGGTCTATATAATCGGTTTGCAGTCGCTTTAATGAATCTTCAACAGCCTTTGTAATGTATGCCTTTGATAATCCCTTTTTATCAGGCGCCATTGGCTTACCAACTTTAGTAGCGATGATCACCCTATCTCGTTTTCCAGATTTTTTAAGCCATTTCCCGATAATCGTTTCTGAATCACCACCTTTATTTCCGGGTACCCAGGTGGAGTAAACATCTGCCGTGTCAATAAAATCAAAACCCAAATCAACAAAAGCATCCAACAGATCGAAAGAAGTTTGCTCGTTTGCGGTCCATCCAAATACATTACCGCCGAAACAAAACGGTTTTACCTTAATACCCGATGCGCCTAACCCGCGTCTTTCCATAAATTGATAATATTATTGCTTTGAAATTTGCTCAACCAATTCATCCACCCAGCCGGAAAGATAAGGTTCTGTGCCTGTGACACGTATCCATCTCCCCTTATTATCTTTGGCGACAACAAGATGAAGGGTTTCATCAAGAGACTTAAATTCATAGCCACGACCGTATCCGTCATAGTTGATATTAGTAGCTATTCCTTCAACCGGGCCATCGGAGCCGGTCAGTATTACATCAAATTGCTGTTCCATGAGTGTGTTTATAAATGTATAAATTATAACGCCTGCTTATATTATGTGTTTTAAATTTTACCCTTTATTGAATATTTTTTGAGCATAGTAATTACTGGGAGCGCGCTTGAGGTAAATTATATTGGTAACTTTACCATGTGGAGAATGTAAGCCCCGACCCAAAGGTTTTAATCGATATTGTAAAAACTAAAATGCCATTCGGCAAATATAAAGGCACTTTGATATGCGATCTGCCTGTGTCATACCTTGAATGGTTTAAAAGCAAAGGGTTTCCACCAGGAAAAATGGGTATGCTGCTATCCAGTGTCTATGAAATAAAAATTAACGGCATGAGCAAGATACTTACACTGGTAAAAATGTCTCAGGAGAAGAAATAGCATTATCTATAATTACCTTGTTATGACGAACCGGGGCAACTGCGACTTCAATGTTTCCGTAAGTTTATTAAATTTAATAACTATAAAAATTTATGAAAAGATTCGCATTATATGTCGCCGCACTCTTATTACTCTATAGCTGCGCCAATGGACAAACGAACAGTGGTTTTGCAACAGTACCTAAGGCCAGGCCGGGCGAAATGATCGCTACATTTGGCGGAGGCTGTTTTTGGAGCATGAGTGAAGCAATGTCCGAGTTAAAGGGTGTTAATAAGGTGATCTCAGGTTATGCTGGTGGAACAACAAAGAACCCTACCTATGAGGAAGTAAGCTCTCGCGAAACAGGTCATGCCGAGGTGGTACAAATTTATTATGATCCCAAAGTGATCAGCTATGCTACTATAGCGCATTCCTTTTTTTTCGCACATGACCCAACTGAGCTTAACCGCCAGGGCCCTGATGAAGGCACGGATTACCGCTCCATTGCATTTTACCGTAACCCGGAAGAAAAGGCTATTTTGTTAAACACGATTAAGGAGGTGAACACCTCAAAGCACTATTCCGATCCGATAGTTACCCAGGTAGTGCCTTTTACAGCTTTTTATCCTGCAGAGGATTACCACCAGGGTTATTACAGGGCACATGGCGATAATCCATACATCTCAAATGTGTCTGAACCTAAAGTGATGAAGTTCAGAAAGGCAATGCATGCTGAGTTGAAATCTGAGTTTCAGAAGTAACTAAAGATAATTTATTGATTGTGGACCCTGGTTAAAAAGCAGGTCCACAATTGATAGATTTTTCATAAATCCCTGCCGTTCCTCAAATACCTGGAAATAGGGCTTTTGCATAAAACCGGAGTCTTTTTTAGGAGTTATGCTGCTTCTAAGATCGGTCAGATGAGGGTATTCGGCATGATATTCATCTGTATAATTGATCGTAGCTTTGATTTTCAATAGTTTGATCAATAACTCTAATAACTTTCTGTTATAATCAAAAAGCCACTGCTCTCTTAATTCATAAAACGGAACCAGTTCATCCTCATAATATTCAAAGTAAGCTGAGCGGCGGTAACAAGCCTGCAAACTCATCCAGTGCAGGCGCTGCCATCTGAAATCATAACTTATTTTTACCTCCTTAACAGGCGTATGCACTTTTGATCCTTTTACCACGGGCACAACAAGCGTTAATAAACCATCCGGCGAATAGATATTGGCACGATTACGATAGGTTTGCTTGGGGAAATGCTCATTGGCTTCGATCACAAAATCAGGCTTATAAATATTTAGTTCTGTAAAATATTCAACAGGGGGCAGATAAAACATGGGCAACACGGCGCCTTTTTCAATCATATATTCTATGTTTGTGCTCAAAACTCGGACAAAATAATGATAAATAAAGGGCTTTCGTATATAGGTATCTTCTTTTTGTACCTGCTTTCGTTATTGCCCTTCTGGCTTTTATATCTCATATCTGATGTTCTCTTCGTATTTATTTATTATGTTATCGGTTATCGCAAAAAGGTAGTGCAGCAAAATTTGCAAAATGCATTTCCCGAAAAAACTGCACAGGAACGCAAGGATATTGAACGAAAATACTTCAGATACCTCGCTGACCTGATCATGGAAACTATAAAGACGATCAGCATTTCATCGGAGGAAGTAACTAAACGTGTAAAGGCAACCAACCCTGAGCTTGTTCATAAATTGCTCAATATTGATAAAAAAATTGTGGCGGTGGCCGGGCATTACGGTAACTGGGAGTTGCTGGCGCTAAGTATCACCTCGATCACAGATAAAAAATTCATGATCATTTATAAACCATTGACGAATAAAACTTTTGATCATTTTTTTATAAAGATCCGCTCACGCTTCAGGGGAATACCGGTAGCCATGAAAATGGTATTGCGTAAAATGGTGGAATTAAAGAACGAACCATTTATTACCGTACTGTTAGGCGATCAGACTCCTGTGAGGCACGAATCTACTTATTTTACAACCTTTTTAAATCAACCCACTGCTGTATTCCTGGGTCTGGAAAAGATGGCGAAATCCTTTGATTGCCTGGTATATTTTTGTGATGTAAGGAGGGTAAAAAGAGGGTATTATACTTATACGGCAGTACCATTGGTTGATGATGCAAAGGATTCTGCTCCATATGAGATCACAAAGGCGCATGTGCATTACCTTGAAAAAATGATACGCGAAGAGCCGCAATACTGGCTATGGTCGCACCGCAGGTGGAAATTTAAACCTGAGGATATTGAAAATGCCATTGTTGATTAGTAGTTCATAGTTAATGGATCATAGTAAGTTGCATGTTGGAAATCTTATCGTTAAATAATCATCTGTATATAGCTAAAAAAATGTAGAATTGCAGTCGGGCTATGAACCATCAACCATGAACCATCAACCAAATAAATGACGAATCCGCCTAAAGTTGCCATTGTTATTTTAAACTGGAACGGTATAAAATATCTCCGTGAGTTTTTGCCCTCGGTGTTGGCATCTACCTATCCAAACCTCGATGTAATTGTAGGCGATAATGGCTCAACAGATGGCTCTGTCGATTTTTTAATAAATGCATTTCCATCTATCAGGATCATTCAAAATGATAAAAATTATGGCTTTACAGGTGGTTACAACAAGGTGTTGGAGCACGTTGATGCCGATTATTTTGTTTTATTAAATTCAGATGTTGAGGTACATGATGGCTGGATTGAGCCAGTCATCTCACTAATGGAAAGCGACCCATTGATAGCCGCTGCCGCACCAAAAATAAAGGCATTTGCGGAAAAGGATCATTTTGAGCATGCTGGTGCCGCTGGTGGATTTATTGACAAATACGGATACCCCTTTTGCCGCGGGCGCATGTTCTATGAGATAGAAGAGGATAGGGGGCAATATGAACAATCAGGAGAGGTGTTTTGGGCATCAGGTGCCGCGATGTTTGTAAAAAAGGAGCATTGGGTAATGGCAGGCGGGTTTGACGATCGCTTTTTTGCTCACATGGAAGAAATAGATCTGTGCTGGCGCTTAAAAAATATGGGCCTTAAAGTAATGTATTGTGCCGAATCTGAGGTTTATCACGTTGGCGGGGGCACCTTAAATACCGAAAACCCTTTTAAAACCTATTTGAACTTCAGGAATAACATGTTGCTGCTTAAAAATAATCTTTCAGTTTTGCGTGCTACAGTGGTTATTTTCATCCGCTTCTGGATGGATCTGCTGGCTATAGTACGTTTCCTGAATGAAGGAAAACGAAAGGATGCCTGGGCTGTGAGCCGGGCGCATCAAAACTTTGTGCTGCATCTGTTTAAGAATGATGGCCCAAAGGTTCGAACTAAAAGAAGCAACCTGGCCGGGTTAAAGGGCATGTATAAGCACAGCATAGTTTGGGATTTCTTTATGAAAAAGAAAAGAACGTTTAGCTCACTTGATCCAGTGGATTTCTATTAAAATGCCTGATCACTTAGCTGATATCACGTGGCTGGTACTACAATGCCTCCCTTATTGAATGCATCATAAATATCTGATAAAACACTGCTTCTAAGCGTATTTGATGTTGATAGGTCGGCCGCCCAGAAAAGTAATCTGAAATCAACAGACTTGTCCGTTATATTATTTACAAATACTGAAGGCGCCGGATTGGTCATAATATCATCCCTATTACTCAATACACCGGTCAGCATTTCTTTAACTTTTTGAATGTCGGAACCATAAGCCGCACTTATCAATACCTGGACCCTCCGGTTATTATTGTTTAATGTCCAGTTTTCTACATGGTGCGATATCAGGTCTGCATTTGGAATGATCACTTCAGAGCCATCACTTGTAGCTAATTTGCTCGACCTGATCCCAATTTCCTTAACCGTACCCGATTTACCGTCAACCTCAATAATATCACCTATCTGTATAGGCTTTTCAAAGGCCAGTATCATACCTGATACGAGATTGTTTGTGATATTTTGCAAACCAAAACCGATACCTACACCAAATGCGCTGAAGATAATTGTCAGTTTATCCAGCGGAAAACCTGATGCAGCTACGGCTAACATAAAACCTACAGTGAATACCCCTATCCTGATCAAAAGGGTAGAGGCACGGTTTTTCTTTTTTAATATAGAAAGATCGCTTACGTGCTGGGCCGAAATATCATAAAAATAACTGATTACCCTTGATGTAAGTGTTGACAGCCAGATAACAACAGCAAATATGACAAAGCCCCCAAAAGTAAATGTAGCTCCACCAATGGTTCTTTGCTGGTTTAACAGATTGTCGGCATAATCATGGGCCCAATCATCAATATTGAGATTTTGAAGCAGGAAGAATAGCCAAAGGAGTGCCGCAAAGGTATTTAACACCCCCATGAATTTTTTCTGCAAAATGGTGTAATCAATCCAGCTGACAACACTGTTTTCATCTCTTTTGCTATGGAATTGCAGGAACAGGCACTGAATAATTATCTGAACAATGAAATAAAGTATAATAAGCAGCCATAAATTGAATACGGCTGTTATTCCTACAATTTTGGCAATGCTGAACAGTCCGAAAAAGTTCAATACAACTGATAAGCATTGCATGCCAACAAATATTTTTAATATCAGCAGGGTATACGGTAAATGGCCTTCTGGTTCCTTCTTAACTCTTTTATAGTAAAGTACGGCTATTAAAATGGAGGCCATACTTAAAAACAAAATAACAAACCTGTCGAGGTTGGTGATCTGGATCAGCAGGTTACTGAGGCTGTATAAAATGGTAACGAAGAATAGTTTAAGAAGAAAATCAAATAATGATCTTGGGAAGCTCCATGCAATAGCGAGAACAAATATGATCGAGATCAAAAAAAATATTTCCAGAAAGGCAACTGGCGGGTGGTTATAAAAATAAGGCGTTATAGTTGTAGCGATTAATAGTGATGCTATCAAAGGCCTTTTGTAAACATGATTTGGATGATCAAGAATGGTTTCAGGATGTTCGTTTGCCCTTAAGGTCATGGTCTTCACGTAAAATATCCAGCCTCCAACCAGTATAAGGAGCACTAAGCCATAAAGAAGGGTAGAGCTCTCACTTTTTATAAAATAATACACCTGTATATTATTGAGGCTCACAGTACCATTTATTGCCGAATTGAGGTTGTTGTATCCAGGATCTATTTGCCATATATACCCAAACTCACCGGAAAATGCCCTTGTAGCAAATTTTTTAATTTTTGAATCGATCTGGTCGGTTTGGTCAAGCGTATTGGTATAGGCTACCCCAACTTTATTTTGTAAAAGATTAACCTTTAAAAGGGCGCTCCGATTGGTAGAATCTGTTTTGCGCCATACCATATGGGCCTTTTGCCTTTGGATAAGAAAGGTGCTTTTTAACGAGCTGTCATTTGGCGCTTTTTTAACCAGGGAGTCATTGGTGAACTTCAGTATATCATGTTGATTCTGGATCAGTTTGGTATTGATATCATCTAAACCGGATTGCCACTCGTCGAGCTTATCCTGCATATGATCAAGATTATCCCTTAAAACGAATAAATACCGCAGGGTACTTGATTTTTTTGTACTTGCCAGCGCCTGTATCTTACCCAACCTTTTTGCAAGCTGCGGAAGTTGCTGGCTCACATCAGCGGTATCCAATCCTTCGGCCAGCGTATTACTCATTTGGGTGAAGGTGGTGATGTATTGTTCAATCCTTTGCAGGCGGCTGTTTATCGAAGTATCAGTCGAACTGAGTGATTGCAGCAGAGAATCACGCGAATGCTTTAATTTCCGCTCAGTTTCCCTTAACGACTTTGACTTTTTCTTTTTTGATTGTTGGCCAAATGCTTCTGGTGTAAAGGCAATTGCCAATACAAAAAATGCTAATAAAGCTATTTTGAACAATTTCATAGGTCAGAAATAATGGATGGTATAAATATAATAATACTCCTACAAAAAACTTTCAATTCCCAGGCGATAAGAATCAAGGCCAAAACCAGCGATTACTCCCTTACAGCTGGCGGCAAGTAATGATTTATGCCGAAATTCCTCGCGCTTGTAAACATTGGATATATGCACTTCAATTACCGGCGTAGTGATGGCTGCAATAGCATCGCCAATGGCAACTGACGTATGGGTATAAGCGCCAGCATTTAAAACAATGCCGTCATAACTAAATCCAACTTCGTGTAGTTTGTTAATAATTTCACCCTCAACATTACTTTGGTAATAATTTATGGTGATGTTTGCATAGCGCTTGCGGAGTGTGTTAAGGTAGTCGTCAAAACCGGTTTCACCGTAAATGGACTTTTCGCGAACGCCAAGCAGGTTTAAATTAGGGCCGTTGATAATTTGTATATTCATTAGCCCAAACTTAACTATAAAACATTAAAACCAAAATCAATTGGACTGGAGATCGGCGATAAAGGGATTTCAGGCATACCTCAAGCTTGAAAAGGGGCTTTCTGATAACTCGATAGAGGCTTATAGCAGAGATATAGATAAGTTGCAGCAATTTGCTGATATACAAACCACTAAATTAAGTCCGGAAGCTATAAAATTGGCCGATCTGCGACTTTTTATTGCTTGGGTAAATGAACTGGGTATGATTCCGTCGTCGCAAGCGAGGATATTATCAGGTATCAAATCCTTTTACAAATACTTGTTGGTGGAGGATATGATCAAAAATGACCCTGCCGAATTACTGGAATCACCCAAAAAACAAAGGAAGCTGCCGGATACTTTAAGTTACGAGGATATTAATAGGTTGATCAGCATGATAGACTTATCCAGGCCGGAAGGAGCGCGGAATAAGGCCATTATAGAGGTGCTTTATAGCTGCGGGTTACGCGTTTCGGAACTAACAGAATTAAAGTTGTCCAATCTTTATCTTGATATCGAATTTATAAAAGTGATTGGTAAGGGGAGCAAAGAACGCCTGGTACCCATAGGAGCAGAGGCCGTAAAGGCTTTGAAGATATGGATTGAAAATGTGCGCGTACACACTCCCATAAAAAAAGGTGAGGAAGATTTGGTTTTCCTTAACCGGCGCGGATCAAGGCTAAGCCGGGTATATATTTTTATGCTGATCAAGCAATTAGCTGAATTGGCAGGGATAAAAAAGTCCATCAGTCCGCATACGTTACGGCATTCATTCGCAACCCATTTGGTAGAGGGCGGTGCCGACCTGCGCGCTGTACAGGAAATGTTAGGGCACGAGAGTATTACCACAACGGAGATCTATACACATTTGGACAGAGAGTATTTAAAGGAAACGATTATTTCCTTTCACCCGAGGAATTGATATCTAAGTAGCAGTTGCAGTTTAAAGTGGCAGTTATGAGACTGATTGCAACTGCCCCTACGAAATTTGAGCTGAAATCATCCTATCCCTGCCACTCATATCTTTTCTTAACTCAATGTTATTAAATGATTTATTATATAGTAGTTCAACTATTTGTTCATCGTAATTTTCATTGATCTCGAAGAATAACAGTCCGCCTTTTTCAAGATGGTTTAAGGCAAAATCAGCAATCGCTTTGTAAAATATAAGAGGATCATTCTCTGGAACAAACAGTGCGGTATGTGGCTCGAAATCGGTCACATTGGTGTGCATTTGTTTTTTGTCGTCCAGGGTAACGTATGGGGGATTACTTATGATGATTTCGAATTTGGGATGTTCGATTTCGGATTTAATGTTTAAAATATCAGCCTGGATAAAATTAATTTCAACATCGTTTAATTCAGCATTTTGCTTAGCTGTTTGTAATGCTTCGGTTGAAATATCGATAGCGGAAACCTCCACATTAGGCAGATTCTTTTTAAGGCTGATGGCAATACAGCCACTGCCTGTACCAATGTCTAAAATATTGCTTACTACCAACTGACCACTGCCAACTGAGGATATAACCCAGTCAACCAATTCCTCAGTCTCAGGCCTTGGAATAAGGACGGATGGGTTAACTTTAAAATCCAGTCCGTAAAATTCAGTGTGGCCTAAAATATATTGAACGGGCTCACCGGTCTTAAGCCGTTTGAGAATAATATCGATCTTTTCCGCTTGTTCGAATGGTATTTCTGTTTCAGGAAATGCCTTAAGTTTTGCTGTTGTTGATCGCAGTAATTCGGTTAATACCAAGAGGGTTATCGATTCAGTTTCGTTCTGGTCGTATAAGACAGATAACCCTTTTCTGAATTCTGAAAAAACATCCTTAACCGTTTTCATTCAGCAAATAAACAAAATGTAATTCAGACAAAAATCTCTAATCTCCAACCTCTAATCTCTAACACCTATATTTGCACCATGCCTTTGCACGAAAAGTACATGAAGCGCTGCCTCGAACTCGCTGAGCTTGGGATCGGGAATGTCAGTCCGAACCCAATGGTGGGAGCAGTAATTGTTCATGAAGATAGCATCATAGGCGAGGGTTATCATCAGCAATACGGGCAGGCCCATGCTGAGGTAAATGCCATAAACCAGGTTTTGGAGCGATTTGATAATGCTGAAGATTTATTGAAAAACTCCGTTATTTATGTTTCCCTGGAGCCATGTGCACATTACGGCAAAACACCACCCTGTGCTGATCTCATTATAAAACATCGTATCCCCAAAGTAGTTGTTGGCTGCCGCGACCCATTTGAACAGGTTAATGGTAAGGGAATTGAGAAGCTAAAAGAGGCAGGGGTAGAAGTGATCAGTGGTGTACTTGAGGAAGAATGCCAATGGTTGAACAGGCGATTCTTTACGCAGGTTCAAAAGCAAAGGCCTTATATTATTCTGAAATGGGCGCAAACCAGCGATGGTTTTTTTGCCCCAATTGACAGAAAACAATACTGGATAACCGGAGAGGAGTCGCGCAGACTGGTACACAAATGGCGCAGTGAAGAAGATGCAATTCTGATAGGCAAAAATACAGCAGCGATAGATAATCCTAAGCTCAATGTTCGTTATTGGCCCGGAAAATCGCCAAAAAGAGTGGTTATTGACCGCAAACTGGAACTAAGCCAGGACCTGCATATTTACGACCAGTCTGTTGAAACACTGGTATTCAACGAGATAAAAACGGACATTGAAGAAAAAATTAAGTATATTGCCCTTGAAGATTTTGAGCACTTTGTGCCTCAATATATTTTGTACCAGCTTTATCTGCAGGACATACAATCGGTGATCATTGAAGGCGGGGCACATACGTTAATATCGTTCATTGGAGCTGGTTTATGGGACGAGGCACGAATATTTACAGGGAAGACGGTTTTAGGGCAAGGGATACAAGTTCCAATTATAACCGGAATTGCAGGGGAGGAGCTTTTATCGGGAAGCGACCGTTTACAGATTTTATATAACAAACCTGGCAATTAATGTTTTACATTTTTTTAAGCATCTGCTTCAGCGTTACCGTATCTGTGTTACTTAAACTGGCCAAACGGTACCAGATTGATGTTTACCAAGCCATTACCTGGAATTATTCGGCGGCAATATTGCTTACCTGGCTTTTTTACAGGCCGCACCTGGTCAACCTGCACGATGCCCCTGTTTTTACGTACTTATCGCTTGGCATACTATTGCCGCTGTTGTTTGTGGTGATAGCCACATCGATCAAACTGACCGGCATTGTAAGAACAGATGTAGCACAACGCTTATCTATATTTATCCCCGTACTGGCCGCCTTTCTGATCTTCGCCGAAAAACCCAATACAATTAAAATAATAGGTATATCTATTGGCGTAATTGCCATGATTTGTCTCATTCCATGGAAACAAAAACGGGCAGTAAGAAGACGATCTACCAACTCATGGTTTTATTTAGTAGTGATATTTATTGGGATGGGCATTATTGATGTGTTGTTTAAACAAACCGCCAAGTTTACGGCTGTACCATACACTACTTCTCTTTTTATTATCCTTAGCCTGGCATTTATTGTATCGATAATAGGATTAATCTATCTTGTTGCCACAAAAAGGATGCGGTTTTCATGGCCGCATATTTTAATTGGCTGGGTGCTGGGTGTTGCTAATTTTGGTAATATCCTGTTTTATTTAAAAGCACTTAAATCGCTTGCAAATAACCCATCTACAGTTTTTTCGACCATGAATATCGGTGTTATAGTAATGGGCGCCATGGTAGGCTTATTGGTGTTCCGGGAAAAACTGAGTCGGCTTAATTTTGCAGGGATTATATTAGCAATTATCGCTATTGTGATTATCTCCTTCCCCGAACTCTTTCAACATATTGGTCTTTAATGCTTTTTGAGGATACTTATTTAACAATTGAAAAGACAAGCGAAGCCACGTTTCGTGATCGCGGCAGCAAATTTATGGGCTACGCTTTTCCTATTACTTCAGATCAGGATATCAAAAGTATTATAACAAATCTCAAGCAAGAACACCCCAAAGCCAATCACCATTGCTGGGCCATGCGCTGGAGCATAGACCGGTCAGTTTTTCGCATCAATGATGATGGTGAACCCTCAGGCACCGCAGGCAGGCCGATATTGAATACGCTGTTGTCGCGCAATCTTACAAATATTGCTGTGGTAGTTGTACGTTACTTTGGCGGAACTTTGCTTGGCGTTCCCGGATTGATCAATGCCTATAAAACAGCATCTGAACTGGCTCTTAACGAAACCAGGATCATAGAAAAAACAGTAAATGATGTATACACCATCGCATTTGATTACCTCCAAATGAATGATATAATGCGTGTGATTAAGGAAGATAACCTGGAAATATTAGAACAACAGTTTGATAACAATTGCAGCATAAAAGTTTCTATCCGAAAAATGCAGGTGAATCAAACCCTGAACAAGTTGCAGAAGCTTTCATCTGTGAACGCAAACTACAATTACACATTATAATTTCTCTCCGATAATACTCAAAGGCGACAAATCATTTTTGAGTTCATTTTTTCTCCCATTTGCCGCATATTTATGTATTTTAGTCGGGTATGCAATCATTTGAAATCAATAAGGAGGACCTAGAGCGTATTAAAGCTGCGCTTGAAAGCGATGATGCTGAATTAGAGAAGGTTCTGAAGGAGTACCACGCCTCAGAGATTGCTATACTTTTTGAGAAGCTCCCACTCGAGGCCAGGGAAAAGATCATCAACATACTTCCATCCGTAGTTGCATCAGAAGTTATATCTGAAATGGACGAGGAGCAGGATCCGGCAGAATTGCTTATCAACCTGCATCCCGAAAAACGTTCCGAAATTGTTGAGGAACTTGATTATGATGATGCCACCGACATTATCTCCCAACTTGATGCGGACGAGCAACAGGAAATATTAGAAGATATTGACCAGGAGGATGCTACCAATATCCGGGCGCTGTTAGGCTACGCGGAGGATACAGCAGGCGGGTTGATGAACTCGTCTATCATCAAGATAAATATTAACCTTAATAAAAAGGAGGCTTTGGATGCCATCATCCATCAATCGGAGGAAATGGAGGAATTTTACACCATTTATGTGGTTGATGATGCTGATATTTTGCAGGGGATACTCTCCATAAAATCGATCATCAAAGCCCCAGCAAATGCAAGGGTTGAGGATCTGGTTAACAAGGACTTTGTATATGTAAAAGCAGATCTCGACCAGGAAGATGTTGCCGATCTGATCCAGCAATATAATTTGACTACCATCCCGGTTGTGGATGATAACATGAAGCTGCTCGGTAGGGTTACCGTTGATGATATCATCGACGTAATGGAGCAGGAAAGCACCGAGGATATATTAAAGATCTCCGGTGTATCAGAAGACGAAGAATTAAGCGGTAATTGGAAGGACGCAGTTAAAAGCCGCTTGCCGTGGTTGATCATCAATTTGGGTACGGCTTATTTAGCCGCTTCAATTATTCGGCAATTTGACGATACTATTGGCAAGCTAACCATAATTTCCGCTTATATGACCATTATTGCAGGTATGGGAGGAAATGCTGCTACGCAGGCTCTCGCTGTAACAGTAAGGCGCATTTCATTAAGTGACCTTACCGATCAACAAGCATACAGTACCGTGCTTAAAGAGTTTTTAGTTGGGTTGATCAACGGGGCTGCCAATGGATTGATTGTTTTCTTTATCGCATGGCTATATGATGGCAACGTGATGCTCGGGCTGGTGTTATTTTTAGCTATGACGGGCAACCTAATCGTCGCCGGCTTAACTGGCGCATCTATTCCTTTGGTGTTAAAAAGGGTAGGGATAGACCCCGCTGTAGCATCATCGATCATCATTACCACCTTTACGGATTGTGCGGGATTTTTACTGCCGCTTTGGTTTGCCACTAAACTTTTGCTGCATCATTGAGCGGAGTAAAGCTTTTATTATAAATTTGACCCGTTAAACGGAACACCCATGACAGATATAAGAAACAACTGGACAAAAGACGAAATAGCTGAAATATACCATACCCCATTGCTTGACCTGATCTACCAGGCTGCAACTATACACCGCGAGAATAAGGATTATTCTGAAGTACAGATCAGCTCGCTGATCTCTATAAAAACAGGCGGCTGCCCGGAGGATTGTGCCTATTGTCCGCAGGCTGCACGTTATAATACCGGAGTGGATGTGCATGCCATAATGCCAAAGGATGAAGTAATAGCCGCTGCCGAAAAGGCCAAAGCAGGCGGTGCATCGAGGCTTTGCATGGGCGCTGCATGGCGCGAAGTTCGTGATAATAAAGATTTTGACAAGGTGATCGACATGGTAAAGGCCGTGAACGAGCTGGATATGGAAGTATGCTGTACATTGGGCATGCTTACTGAGTCGCAGGCGCAGCGTTTGGCCGATGCTGGTCTGTATGCTTACAATCACAATTTAGATACCTCTGAGGATGATTATAAGCGTATTATCTCCACCCGTACTTATGATGATCGGTTAAAAACGTTGGAGCACGTGCGCAAAGCTAAAATAACGGTTTGCAGTGGCGGCATCATTGGTTTGGGCGAAACCGTGGAAGACCGCATTTCGATGCTTAAAACCCTTTCAAACCTGCCTAAACACCCTGAATCTGTGCCTATCAATGCGTTGGTACCAATAAAAGGCACACCGTTGGCCGATCAGCCACGAGTCTCGGTTTGGGATATGGTGCGCATGATAGCCACCACACGCATCATTATGCCAAAAACGGTTGTTCGTTTATCAGCTGGCCGTACTGAAATGACCTTAGTTGAACAGGCACTGTGCTTTATGGCCGGGGCCAATTCCATATTTGCCGGTGAGAAGTTATTGACCACACCAAATCCATCTTTTGATACCGATATGGCCATGTTTGAGTTGTTGGGATTAAAGCCCCGCGCAGCATTCAAGAACGGCAGGCCAGGGGAGAAGCAGGTTTTAGAAGCACAGGCATAACGCCGTTTTTGCGTGATAGAAAATATAAAAGCCTTTCTCGATTCAAAGGTAATTCAGTACAATAACCCGGATTTCATCAAAAACGATCCGGTATCCATCCCGCACCTGTTTATCAAAAGGCAGGATATCGAGATCATGGGTTTTTGGGCCGCTACGCTTGCATGGGGGCAACGGGTCACCATTATCAATAAGTGTAAGGAGCTTATTGAATTGATGGATAACGCGCCCTATGATTTCATCATTAATCATGAAGAACCGGATCTGAAAAAGTTACTGCATTTTAAGCATCGTACGTTTAACGATGTGGATACGCTGTATTTCATTTCTTTTTTCAGATATCATTATACAAATCATGAATCGCTGGAATATGCGTTTATGACCCCCGGCCCCCTAAAGGGGGTGGAGCAATCGCTAAATCACTTTCGTTCTTATTTTTTTTCTCTGCCCGATTACCCCCATCGTACTATAAAGCACGTTTCCTCACCGTCACAAAAATCAACCTGCAAACGCTTGAATATGTTTTTGCGCTGGATGGTGCGAAAAGACGATTGCGGTGTTGATTTTGGCATCTGGAACGAGATAAAGCCATCGGAACTCATTATGCCTTGTGATCTGCATGTTGATCGCGTGGCCCGCAAATTAAATTTAATCACCAGGAAACAAACAGATTGGCAAACGGCTGTAGAACTAACGGAACGGCTGCGTGAATTTGATCCCAATGACCCGGTAAAATATGATTTTGCTTTGTTTGCGTTGGGAATAGAGGAGAAGTTTTAGATTTGGGATTGCAATTTAATTTTGCGAAATTTGAATATGACCACGTTAACCGTAAATATACTAAACGAAAATGACCTGTCTGTTTTGCAGGAAATATTAAATCGTTTCGGCTTAGCTTACACCGTTGATACCGATAAAGAATATGCTTTTTCGGAAGACGAAATTGCAAGCCTGGTTAAAACAAAGCAGGATTTCATTGAAGGTAAAACAACAGCCCGAAACTGGACTGATATAGAAGAAGACTTAAACCGTGCCTATAATTAAGCTTCTTAAACGCGCTGAACTCGAACTTATTGATGGTTGTGAATGGTATGAGAAACAACAAAAGGGCCTTTCTCTTAGATTCAGAAGTGCAATTAAAAGTTCATTAGACTCAATAGCTTTAAATCCAGAACTTTATTCCGAAAGATATAATACTGATCTGCGATTTACAACCGTTAGCAAATTTCCCTATGTTATAGTTTATTGGTACGATGGTCATTTAGATACTGTATTCATTACATCTGTTTTTCATACTAAAAGAAAGCCTGATCATGGACAATAGTAACTCTAACGATTTGTCGAACTTCCTAACTGGCAAATCCGAACACACCCTAATGCTGTTTCATCATTTTGTTGATGAGTTTCAAAAGGTAGGGGATGTAACTTTGCACCCGGCCAAAACTATGATTGGTATCGCAAATTCACATAAGCGTGTCGCCTGGATCACTGCCTTGGGTAAAAACTTTATTCACGTGGTTTTTCCGTTCAAACGGCCTTATGAGGATAATTTATGTTTCCAGAAAATAGCCCAGGTTCCCGGAGATATGCACCAGTTTAATCACCATTTCAGGATGCTGCAAAAGGATGATGTGAATGAAGAGGTACGCGAGTTCATGAAACTGGCTTACCTTGATTAATCATAATCAATAAAATCAATCCAAAATCGGTGAAATCACAAAACAATCGGTGTAATCACTATTGTTCCTCCTTAAAATAAACTTTATAATAATTCATCGATTTGCCCTCATCAAAACCTTTTTCTATCAGTTCCTTATCACCATGGATATAGATATGGAAGTTCTTATCCAGCTTTAATACACTTTTGTAAACCCGCTGTTGCTTTTTAACCGCATTTGATGATATCTCGAAGGTATCTGAAATGGGCGTTTCAAATTCCTGCTCATATTGGCTTTTATAGCTTTTAAATGATTCGATAGCCTGCGGGTTACCGATCACTTCGCCTGCGAACTCGTTCATATCAAAGGTGTCCTTCTCCTTAAAATACTTCATCGAGCGGTTCAGCAGGTCTATCTTATCTGCTTTGCTCATATCAAATTCGTCATCCAACTTTTGGGTGACGAAGTTTTTATAGATACCCAACGCATTATTGGTTTGGTTAAAACTATCGTTACGGATCTTTAATTGCAGAAACTCGTCCTTCCAATAGGCCGCGGCATCCTGGCCACGACTGGTATTATCCACCACAACTACCTTATAACCATTTTCCTTTTCGATATTAAAGATCAGCACACCCTTATCCAGCTTATTGATGTTGATGGCATTTTCCTCGTAATCAACCCCAAATCCACCTTTTTCAGGATATACCTTCAAATAGGTTTCTTTATTTTCTGATTTGAAAATACCAATTGCATCCAGTGGGTTACCCTCGATCTGAACCTTCTTAAAATAGGCAACATACAGTTCACCCGGTTTGATGTTGGGATGATTGGATACTTTATATAAATGCTTGGCTATCTGTTCAGACATTTCATGAAAGCGACTGTTATCTTCAAATATTTGTGTAGCAAAATGATGAAGTTCATTCAAATTGAGGTCGCCGCTGCTGTGCATCAGGTGATAAACCTCGTTGGTTTTTTCAAATGGCTTTAAAAAATATTGCATCAGCAATTGCCCGATCACCTCGTCCTTTAAAGCGAGGGGATGTTCAGATAAAGCATATAACTCATTTTGTGACTGATTACCAACGTGATGAACAGAAACGGTATCCAGCGAAGCTTCAAAATAACTTACCATAATGAAGGCGAAAGTAAGAAAAGATGGCTCAGATTGGTGCTTTTTCTGTTATGTTTCCAATTCTTTGGTCACCATGCGCTATTAATTCGCAAATTTTAATTGCAGGTGCTTCAAAATCATCAATATCTTCCGGGAGAAACAGCCAGTTGCCCTGCCGTTCATCATTGTTAATAAAAAATGAACCTAATTCCGGGATATCCATTTTTAAGCTTTGGTGATGTTGCTTGCTGGTGGCTATCCATATACCGTTTAATTCGGGCTCGTTGGGGCGTTTACGCAGTATGGCCATTATCTTTTTACCCAAATAGATATAATGCATACCAAACATTTGTTTAACTACAATGCTTGAAGGCAGATAATCGAACACAAAATCGTATGGAGCTAACTTGGCCATACCCAAAGTTACAGTTTAATATTTTACACTTAGCGAATACAAAGCTTCGGTTTAAATAGCGACTTTTGTGGCTGCATTAAAATGAATAAAGAAGAAACTATAATTGCTCTCGCTACTCCAAATGGCATTGGTGCCATCGGTGTGATCCGCTTATCCGGCCCGGATGCTTTAATGATCGCCAATCGTGTTTTTAAGGGTAAAGATCTGACTAAACAGGAATCGCACACCATCCATTTTGGTCAAATTGTTGATGGCGATATTATTTTGGACGAGGTGTTGGTTTCATTATTCATCGCGCCGAGATCGTACACCAGGGAAAATGTGGTAGAGATATCCTGTCATGGGTCCAATTATATTATTGAATCGATCATCAAATTGCTCATCAAAAATGGTGCGCGCTCAGCAAAGCCGGGAGAGTTTACTTTGCGGGCGTTTTTAAATGGCCAGCTTGATCTGTCGCAGGCCGAGGCTGTTGCTGATCTTATCGCATCCAATTCAAAGGCTTCACAGCAGGTAGCCATGCAACAGTTACGGGGAGGGTTTAGCAATCAATTACAAACCTTACGAGATCAATTGGTGCAATTTGCTTCTCTTGTTGAGCTGGAACTTGATTTTTCTGAGGAAGATGTCGAATTCGCTAATCGTTCGCAGCTAAAACAATTGATACATGATATTACCAAATTGATCGGCAGACTCATTCAATCCTTCGAATTAGGCAATGTGATCAAAAATGGGGTAAACACGGTAATTGCCGGTAGGCCAAACGCAGGTAAATCAACCCTGCTGAATACACTTTTGAATGAGGATAGGGCCATAGTGAGCCATATTCCGGGAACCACCCGCGATACGATAGAAGAGGTGCTGAACATAAATGGCATTAACTTTAGATTGATCGACACTGCAGGTATCCGCGAAGCCACCGACGCAATTGAGCAAATGGGAGTGGAACGTACTATGGAAAAGATCAGTCAGTCGGCCTTATTGATCTATTTGTTTGATGCATCGACCATTACCATTGAAGAATTAAACAATGACCTTGAAAGTTTGCAAAAGCCAGGTATTACCATCCTGGTAGTCGCTAACAAGGCTGATCTTTTAAATTCGGAATTCGAAATGCCGAACCTGCCTGCCGGTAGGCAAGGTGCGGAGTGGCAAAAATTAGAAAATTCCGCATTTGAACTTCCGCAATCCGCATTCGTCTCTATATCTGCAAAGGAAAAGCGGCACATTGATGAACTAAAACTTAAAATTTACACTTCGGCAGTGAAACATCAGCTTGATGCAGATGAAACATTGGTCACCAATGTACGTCACCTGGAGGCACTTCAAAAGACCGAGTCAGCACTCATCCGGCTATTAAATGGAATTGACAGCCAGGTAACCTCAGATTTTCTCGCGATGGATATCAAGCAGGCACTTCATTATTTAGGCGAGATTACAGGTGCGGTTACTACCGATGATTTGCTGGATAATATCTTTAGTAAGTTCTGTATCGGCAAGTAGCTAATATAACTTATTTACTTTCAGGTAGTTATAGGAAATTTTCAGAAAGCCAAAATTCATTTTATATTTTATAAATAACAGATTTTCAAGTAATTGTATATAGGACCTATTGGTATATTTTCATATTTTGTTACTGATAGCTGTTTTTTAGTTACTTATTAGTTTCTCAATTCGTTTAAGTTATTGATAATCCAAGCTATTTTATTTTTGTACCATTGTTTCAATATAGTATATCATGAAAAAATTAACCAAAACCTTACTCTTTACACACACTGTTTGTGCAGCCGTATTTTTCACCACTTCAGTTCACGCCCAATTTTCTGGCGGCATTAGGGCCGGAGTAAATTTAGCTACGGAACAATACCCCGGCTATACCATGCAAAATGCGATTTTGGGCTATGGTGGAGCGTTTGCCCGGTACCAGGTAAACCAGATTGGCTTCCAGTTAGAGGCTAATTATTCAGGTGAGGGCGGTAATTTGAAAGATGCGTCCAACGGCGATATAAATAAATACAGGGAATCGTACCTTAATGTGCCCTTGTTTATTCAAGGCAGATTTCCATTCGGAGGGTATATCGAGCTCGGGGCGCAAGATGGTTTCCTGTTATCGTCAACTTTTAATTATAACAACAACGGCATAGTGAACATCAAGGGAATGTATAAGAGCAATAATTTTTCGGTTGGTGGAGGTGCAGGTTACGAATTTCAAAAACAAGGTGTAAAAGGTTTAGGTATAAACATTCGTTATATGCAAGGCATTACAGCCATCAGTTCATCAGGATATGGAGATATTAAAACCAGCGCGTTTAGCCTGGGACTTAGCGAAAGATTTTAAATTGAATCAGGCAATTAAGGGCTGATGCTAAGATAATCGAAACCTAAAAAAGCGCCGAGACTTGCGTCTAAGACTTTCAACAAAAAAAATGAACCTCATTGGACATTATTCGAACCATTTATTAAAAAAATTGCGGTCTTTATAAGCTATCTAACCTGTTGTTCGATTCCCCAACGCGTTGGGGAATCGAACAACCAAAGAAAAAAACCTGTAAAATCAAATACCAGTATGCTTTTTACCTACCAAATAAAACCTGGTCAATTCACGCTGAATTCTGACACCCCAGAATCAGAGCTGTTCCCATTCGCATCCCGGGTAACTATTTTCCAATAATAAATAGTTCCCGCAGAAACCATTACACCATATTGGGACGCCATAAGCCCGCTTTTTAACAAACCTGGGTTCGAAGCGGGGCCAAAGTAAAGATCATAAGTGAGCACCCCGGAATCAACAGCGCTGCCCTTCCAGCTCAGCGTCAGCGCCCCGTTTGAAGCGCTAACCGATTGGTTTGATCCCGGTGATATCAATTCGGCGGGAAAGGGAGCATAATTCACGGTCCCCGGTCCTGAATTGTAAAATTTCCAGGGATCCGTTGTCGCAGTTAAAATGCTTTTATCCGATCTGGAAACCACCCACCAGGAGTAGGGCGTATTTTCCGCCAGGGTGACCGGCAGTTGGGTGCCGGTGGCGGATTGCGTAGTTACGGCACCATTTAAAAGATTTTTTATGTTCAGTTCGTAACTATCGGCATTTGCCCCATTGTTCCATTTAAAGGTAACACTGCTTTCACCGGCAGCGACCGGTGTGCCCTGGTTACACAAGGCATTCAGTGCGGGGAAAACGAGCAAAGCCTGTTGTGGCGGGGGAATAGGGTTGCTTTTCTTGTTGCTGCTACAGCCGGCTGCGATCAGCAGGCCTGAGAACAGGACCAATATTTGTTTTTTCATTGTTTGATGATCTTGTAAACGGTTTCCTTGTTGTCAATAATCAAATGAAGTGAGTAAACACCGTTAATAAGCCTGGAAAGGTCCAGGTTAAGCACGCCGCTTTGATTATTAACGACCTGCTGAAGCGCTAAGCTGCCATCCGCTGTACTGTAAATCTTGATCGCGCCGGATAAAGATTTCTCCCCAAGGTCAAAATTAAGCGTTGTTAAAAAGGGATTTGGATAGGGCGCCACATTGGCGTTGATCGTTTGGTTGAAAACGCCCTGACAGATCTTATCCGCGGTAACGCTTAGTTTATTCAAACCACGGTCCAGCGGCAGGGTAATGGATTGGTCCGTGGTCTTGTAGGTATGGTCATTGATCTGGATGGAATAGGTAGTGCCCCCCTCTAAGCTCAGGGTAACCTGGTTGTTCGCTTTATTTATAGTCGTATACACCGACAGATCCTGGGGTTCCGTGATGTTCAGATCGAAACACAGCTGATACCCAGGGATGGCCGCATCCGTAATGCAAACATGATAGGTGCCCGGAGCAAAGGCGGGAACGTTTAACGAAGAAGTAAATGTATAGTTGCTGTTTAAGCCGGCACCCGTTATTGCTGCTGTATAACTATCTGCCCGGGCAGCGGCTATATCAATGGACCCATCAGCCTGGCCTCTGCAGGTTACGCTCGTAGCCGAGACCCGGAAATTATCCAGGTCCGGCGTGATCGTCAGCGTGCCATTCGCATAAATAAAGCTGTAATTATCCGAAGCCGCACCGGCGGGCACCAGGTCATAGACGCCGATCGCGCTGCCGGCGGTCGCCGCGGTCGTAACCACAGGCGCATTGCTGAGCTTGCTCTCATCATCCCCGTTCGCAAAGCCGCTGTAGCTTACCGTAAATACCGGGTTGGATTGACTGTAGGACCTGCTCACATCGTCAGCCTTGACCTGTAGTGGTTTTTTTAGAACAGTCAGCACCTGAACAGCATTAGCCGCCGCCTGGTAGTACCCGCCTGCCGGCTGCGATGCAGTAACGGTGACTGTCCCGGCTTTTAGTATATGGAGGGTTCCATTCGTTATGGTAGCAATATCCGTGTTGCTTACACTATAAGCAATTGGAACACCAGAATTATCACTGGTACCAGCAAGCGGGAAGTCCTGGTCCCCATACGTGTGCAGGGGTATCGCCGGGAAACTAATCACTGCCGCCGTGTTTAATTTTAAATTGTAGGTTGTGGGACCGGATGGCGTCGTCACCGTAAGCACGCCTTCCGCAACCGTGCTTAAAACCGCCGTCATAAGGGTATTTGAAACCACCTGAAATGAAGTCGCCGGCGCTCCTGAAAGGTCCACACTGGTGGCTCCCGTAAAATTATTGCCATGGATCGTGATCATGGTAGAACCGTCAGCCGGAAGGTCTATCGATGATATCACCGGCGGCCCGATGAAATTAAAACCGGGCAGGGTAGCCGTGCCCAGTGGCGTTTGAACGGAGACGGTTCCGGACTCACCATCTCCCACAATAGCATCGATCGTCGCTGATGAGGTCACCACAAAACTGCTGGCATTCATCGTTCCGAATTTTACAACCGTCGCACCGTCAAAATATTTGCCCGTGATCGTTACTTTTTGGGTTTTACCGGCAGATTGCGGGCTGAAGGCTGTGATCACCGGAACCGCTACCGGGCTGTTGCTGTAAATGGTCAGTTTTTTGTTATAAACGTCGATCAGCGTGATATCCTGCCGCCCATCGCCATCGAAGTCCCCAAACTGTATTTTCGTCAGGAAGTCACCCGCATTTCCGTTGATCAGCGGCACCGCGCTACCAAAGGAAATGTTTCCCGGTGATGATTGGTTTGGAAAGTAGTAAACCGTATTATCCGAGGATGATACCAGATCGATTTTTCCGTCCCCATCCATATCCGCTGTGCTCACGCCATATTTCATGTAATAACTGCAGGCAAAAGCCTGGGCGGCCTGGAAGGAAGCCGAACTAATATTCCCGGGCGTAGCTATGTTTCTCGATACTAAAAAGTAGCTCTCTGAGAAATCGCTTTCCACGACATCCACTTTTTGGTCGCCGTCAAAGTCCGCAGCTGCAATACTATAGGGTGTATAATAATATCCGGAATGCTGAATGTAGGTCAGCGGAAAATCCTGGGCAGACAATTCCCCCGGAACGGATTTATTCTGGAAGATGCTGAATCCGGTATATGAACTCCCGTTGATTGGATCCGGCTTGTTATCGCCGTCGATATCCGCGAGGGCAAAGGAGATATTGCTGCTGCTACTGGTATTCGCCAGATACATCCGGGTACCAAACGAAATCTGAGACCCTGTGGTGGTATTGGGATAGTACACCGGATCAGTTCCGCCCATCACCAGGTCGGGCCTTCCATCCATATCCATGTCCCTCAGGCTCATGCCGTCCATGGAATTGGTGATTGTAGTAAAAGGTTGCTGTTCAAACGATATTGATCCGTTGCTGCTCGTGTTATGTAACAGGATCACACTGTTGGCAATGCTGATCAGGATATCCTTTTTCCCGTCGCCATCTACATCTCCTACCACCATCGACTGCACGACACGGCCCACCTTCAGGTCAATTTTCGTGGCAAAAGAAGCGGGGGACAAAATTTTATCGCCGCTGTTTTTCAGTATATACAGGGAGTCATCCTTGGCGATCAGCAGATCAGGTTTATTGTCACCATCAAAGTCTGCTATGGCATAGCTCGAAGGGGTTGAAGTAAAAGTGAGCTCCAGTTTGTTGGAAAAAGAAGCAGAGGCGCTGGTATTTGTAATTAAGAAAGGCAGATTGGCATAAGCAAGCAGCTTCTTGTCCAGGTCTTCTACGATGATTGATCCGGACGCACCTGCAGGAACCGTCACGACCAGCTGCGTTTTAGTGGCACTTTGCACCAGTCCCTGGACCGGTCCGATAAAAACAATATTGCGGCTTGCGTTCGTATTAAAGTTATCTCCGGAAATGGTGACGGTGGTCCCTATTGGCCCGGACAGTGGGGTAAACGACCTGACCATCGGTGGCTTGAGATATAAAAAACCGGGAATCGTCGCCGTTCCACCATTCGCCTGGACCGTAATCAGCCCGGTTGCACCCGCCCCGGGCGTTGCAATGATCATGCCGGGGGAGGAAACGGTGAATGAAGCCGCAGCAACGCCCCCAAAGGAAACACCGGTGACCTGGTTGAAATTACTGCCTAATAGGGTAACAGTCGCAGTGGGGCCATCCCCAACGGTCGTAAAGGAGGTAATCACAGGTGCGGGCAGGAAAACAAATCCCGGCAGACTGGCAGTTCCCCCCGGCCCGGTCACGGTAATGTTGCCGCTTGCGCCGGAGAATGGTGTAGCGGTGATCCGGGTGGGTGACACGATCGTAAAATTTGCAAAGCCACCGCCGAATGCTACCGCCGTGATCCCGGTAAAATTGGAGCCATTAATCGTAACCAGCGATTGGGCATTGGCAGCCAGTGGATCCGCAGAAGTGATCAGCGGTGCCGGGTACCAGGTAAAGCCGCCCAGGGCCGCGGTGCCTGCTGACGTCGTTATAGAGATATTGCCCGTTGCACCTGCACCCGCCTGGACCTGTACGACATTGGTTGCTACGGAGATAATAGTCGCCGGTATATCGCCAATGGTTACCGAGGAAGTTGTTAACAGGTTCTGGCCGTTAATTGAAATGACCGTACCAGCACCGCCAGCGGATGGTGTAAAGGCGTAAATCGCAGGCGGTGGCAAAAAGGTAAATCCGGCAATAGAAGCTGACCCCCTTGGGCCGCTTGCCATTACGTATCCGGACGTACCTGTGCCAACGACTGCCTTGATCTGCTGCGGCGATACGATGACAAACGAGACAGCATTGGTATTGCCAAACGTTACTGATTGTATGCCGTCCAGGTTGGTTCCCGTAATCGTAACTGTCTGACCTGCGGCTGCGATCAGGGGGCTTATCGACTGTATGGCCGGACTTGTATAATTAAACCCACTGAATGTTGCTGAGCCCCCTGCGGTCGAAACGGTAATATCACCGCTTGCGCCGTTTCCGACGATCGCGCTGATCGTCGTGACAGAGTTGGAAAAGAACGCCGCAGGAACGCCCCCAAACTTCACTCCGGTCACCCCAATGAAATTGGTCCCGGTGATCGTTACCGTGCCGCCGCTTTGCTGGGCAAGAGGGGACACCTGGGTGATCGTTGGGCCGGCCACCCAGCTAAAGCCCGCGTATTTTGCGGATCCCGATGTTGTGGTCACCACCACATATCCTGAAGATCCGTTTCCCGGTTGCGCCGTAATGATGGTCGCCGAGACAACTGTATACGAAGCCGCAGGCGTTCCGCCAAAGGTTACCGACGTTACGTTATTGAAATTGGTTCCGTTTATGGTCACCGGTGCCGCCGACTGCGGGCCTGCATAATTGGGATTAACCGTAATGATCGATGGCCCCGGGTGCACAAAGCCAGCCATGATCCCTTTGCCCTTTGGTGTAACCACCGTTACCGTTCCCGACGCCCCGGGACCTACCACAGCGTTGATCTGGGTTGCAGAAACAACCGCAAATGATGCCGCAGGTACCCCGCCAAAATCCACCTCCGTGGCCCCTGAAAAATTACTTCCGGTGATCGTGACCACCTGCCCCGGACCGGCCGTGGTGGGTGAAAACGAGGTAATTGCCGGGCCCTGGTGGATAAACCCGGGAAGACTTGCAGTGCCGCCCGGAGATATGACCTGGACGGTACCACTTGCTCCATAACCCACGATGGCCTGTATGGAGGTCGGGGACGATACGGTAAACGTGGCACTCACATTGCCAAAATATACGCCGGTCACACCGGTCAGGTTGCTGCCAGTGATGGTCACCGCATCGCCCTGTGCAGCCGTTGCCGGTGAAAACGCCGCTATTTGCGGCGCCGGCACATAGATGAAGCCGGAAAGGGAAAAGGTGCCCCCACTGGTGGTCACCACGATATCGCCGGAACCGGCTCCGGCGCCAACCGTGGCGACGATCTGGTTGTTGTTGCTGTAAATTACCCCAGCCGGGGCGTTCCCGATGCTCACCTGGGCCCCGCTCAAATTGTTCCCGTTAATAACGATGTTGGTGTTATAGCCCCCGGTCATCGGGCTGGCGCTGGTGATGGTCGGAGGAGCAATATAGGTAAAGTAGCTTCCCGTGGCAGAACCCGGCGGCGTGGTTACGGAAACCGTCCCCGAAGAACCGCTGCCGATTACGGCACTGATCGTTGTCGGTGAAACAATGCTAAAAGAAGCAGCATCTGTACCCCCGAATTTCACCGACGATGCATTGGTGAAGTTCGCACCGGTTATGGTCACCGTAGCGCCTTTTGGGGCACTGGCAGGACTTATCGAATTCACAGTAGGCGGATATAAAAAAATAAACCCTGGGAACACGACGGATCCGCCGGGTGTAAATACGTACACGGTGCCCGAGCTGGCATCACCCACCGTGGCCGTGATCTGCGTCGGGGAAACCACCGTAAAGCCTGCAGCGTAATTGCCGCCGATCTGTACATTGGAGGCACCGGTTAGGTTCGTCCCGGTAATAGTTATGGTAGAGCCTTTCCATCCGGTCGTCGGGGATATGGATGTGATAACCGGCGGGGGAATTAATGTAAACCCGGATGTGGTAGCCGTGCCGTAAGGATTAGTAACCGTAATTGTCGCAGAGCTGGCGCCATCCGCTACCGTCGCCGTAAGGCTGGTCGGCGAATTGACATAAAAGTTAGCTGCCGGCTTACCCCCGATGCTTACGGCGGTCACACCGGTAAAATTATTACCCGTTATGGTAACTGAGGATCCCGCCGGAGCTGAAGCCGGTGTAAAAGACGTGATTACCGGAGGGTTTGCCGGGACTACCACCTGCAGGTTGACCACGGTCTGACTGATGCCAAAGGCGTTCAAACCCTTAACGGTGTAATTCTGTGCGTTCGATAAAACCGAGGGAGTCCCGCTTATAGACCCGTCAGGATTAAAGGTCAATCCCTGCGGCAGCGCCGGTGAGATGCTGAATCCGGCCGTAACCAGCTTGGCGTATTGGGTATTATTGCCGGCTGCATAAATGATATTATCATTTTTGTCCAGGAAAAATTTATTGGGCACATTCACCCCGGTAGGCTGGTTCTGCTGATCATACACCATAGGCCCGGCCAGTGTCGTAACGGTCGCGTCGGGGGCAATCCTCCTGATCAGGTAATTGTTCTGGTCAGACACCAAGATATTTCCTTTGGAATCGCAGGCTACATTCCGGGGGTTAAAAAAGGAGGCAGAAGTACCCTGGCCATCCACAGCACCCCACGCCTGGGAACCGGCAAAAGTCGTTACTACGCCGGCAGGGGTGATTTTCCTGATCAGGCTGTTCCCGAAATCGGCCACGTAAACGTTCCCGTTCTGGTCAGTGGTCAGCCCCTGCGGGTTATTGAATAAAGCATTGGCCCCGGTTCCATCTGTCCTCCCGTTGGCCAGCTGGCCGGCCAGCAAAGAGGTGGTGCCGTCCGTCGTTACTTTCATGATCCGGCCCGTGGCTTCTGTTACATAGATGGTACCGTCGCCTGCCATGGTAATGGCGGTAGGTTCCCTTAAACCTTTCGCGTAGGTCGTCACAACACCCGCCGGCGTGATCTTTCGTATCCGGCAATTGATGACATCCTGGTAATTGTCTTCTATCGCAAACAGATTCCCGGCAGCATCGATCGTCAGCCCTTCAACTGTATCGAAGCCCGCGGATGTCCCCGTTCCGTCCACCGAACCGGCCTGGTTCCCCGCAAAAACCGTTTCTGTTCCGCCAGCCGTTATATGGTAGATCAGATAGTTGTAATAGGCGTAGAAATCACCCGAAGGAGTCCTGACGAAAATATCCGGTGCAACTCCGTTACCCAGCGAAACCAGGATAACCGACTGGGGATTGATATTCTGTGGAACGGCGCCGCCGGTATTCTTTATAGTAATAGCAGGCATAACCTGCTGACCGATATAGGTGGTCTGCGGGCTTGAATAGCTGATGACTGGCTTTTGTGCGCGCGACTGCGTCGCCGACAGCACGCAAAGGACAAGCGCGGATATAAAGACTGAAAATCTGTTCACGAAAATAGGATAAGGTTGCGTAATTGTGTTGTTATGGGCTTCGGCGTCAGATCATTCGTTTGCCGGATTATCCAAGCATGTAAGTTTAGTTAAGGTTCTTTATTGAACGATCATGGTGAGGTTAAGGTTATTGGTTGAGGGTTTAGTTTAATCATTTAAAAGTAACAGAAATTAGTTAACGAACCAAAATTAGTAAGGTAAATTTTTGCTTTTAATAGGCGAGTTTTAATAAAAGCTGTGAATTTAACTAGCCCAAAGCAGGCAGCGGGGTAGTGCGATAAATAGTTCTTCGCAATGACAAGAGGGTGGCTTCCGCATATGTTAGCCTGTATAGAGGTGAAATTAATAAAACAATGGGGGGATGGGATGTTGAAGGCGGGGCATGCTAGTGTTGTTAGGAGTTCTAAGCTGAAGTACTCTGGCTTGCCGTTCACCCGATTGTAATTGAGTTACAATATAACTCTTCATGGAATAGTCATCCTAATACTCGCCATTATTTCGGCAACTATTTGTCCTTCAACTGGAGAATGGGGATTGGGAGTAGCAAAGGAGTATCATTTTTTTAAGTTTATACTAAAACTTATAGAAGGAAGAAATCTTTTTACTGATTTTTACAATTTTCAAAATCGCTAATCAATTTATTCTTATCATATAAAATGGAATATTTGGAGCCCACGTGTTGATTTATAAACTTTATGATTTGCTCTAAATGTTTATCATAATAATTGCTGAATCTTACTTTTTTAAGCACTACTGTTTTGTTTGTAAAAAGCAAGGTCATAATCTGTCCATCCTCTATACATTGATTGTAATACCTTTCCTTTTCAAAACTATTCATATATCCAAATAGTTTTTTTAAATGTCCAGAACGGACAGTCTTTTTTATTATAACAGAATCAAATCCCTGATTCCTATTTGTGAATCTTACTTTAATGCTCTTATAATCAATTATATATTCTGTGATTTGTTTCATTGGATATTGATGAATCGACAAGCTCAATTCATCAGGGGCAATATATTTGGTTGTGTCATTATTGCAGAAATGGAACGGATTAAAAAATATTAGTATAAAAAGTTTTGTAAATCCCATAATACATCCTGCTATTTAGACCATATTTCAATGTAGTTTGGATAAGTTCTGCTCATTTTAGGAAGCATATTTTCAACAATTATAGAATTATTAGCGAGGCTTGTAGTTTGTAACAACTTTTTTAAATCATCGGCTTTACCTTCATCATCAGGGTGGAAATATCTTATAGTTATTGAATAATTAAGTCTGTCGATAGCTTTTTGCGGGACCACTTTATCTTCTTGCGAATAAGTTTTAATTTTAAATAATTGCGAGTTATTTATAATCTCTTTTATGCTATTTATTTTGGTAATCGTGTTATTGCATGGGATCAGCCTTATTTCGTCTAAGTTTATAGATGATGGGATAGTTGCCTCTTTGGTCCATATTTCTATATAGTTGGGGATTTTGCTGCTCATCATAGATATCATATTTTCGACAGTTATGTCGTTACTTTTATATCCCTGTAATGCAAGCAGGTTTTTAATATTTTCTGCTTTGCTTTCGTCACCCTCATCAAAATATCTTATTGTAATCAGGCTATGTAATCGATCTATAGCCTTTTGGGGGACCGGACTGCTTTCTTCTGTATATTTATCAATTGAAAATGATTTAGATAAACTGATAATGTTTTTTATTGTTCTTGCACGATCAACACTTGCATTAGAGCATGCAATCATTTTAATCTCATTCAGGTTTACAGTGACATATGAATTACCTGGTTTCCCATATATAATTTGAATGCCAGATACATCTAATGGACTTAACTCACCATAATTACTCCATTTCGGATTACAATAGTTCATTACGGAATTTATGTCGCATGGAGTAACGTAAAAGTCGCCATCACCACCCTGCGGTTGTTCTTTGCACAAACAATCTGGTCTGTTTTGTTCATGTGCAAGGCCTAATGCGTGCCCAAATTCATGTACAGCTATGAATTTTATGCAATCTTCAGGAGAATAACCATCACACTTAAATTCGCCTAAAAATTTAAAGCTTAAAACCATCCCACCGGCCATGCCATCAATCTGTGTTCCAAGGCCTCTGGTATGTGGCCAACCATCGTCTTGTATGTATATGCGTATTCCTGTTGATGAAGCATTTGATTGTTCCCAACCAATAAATTCAACATTAGTATTTTTTTCCCAACTATCTTTTATTGCTTCACGTACCCATCCTCTCTCCCTTACGTTATCAGCAGAGGGATTATCCCAGCTCACATTAATTATTGTTTTTCCATTCGGTTGCATTGGCCACCTGGAGTTTTTCAACATGTTTATTCCGCTAATAGGAGTTGGATTTTGAGCAAACAAAAAACATGGGAACGCTAGGATTATTAAAACTAAGGTAGTTTTCATCTTTTTATTTTTTTATTTTAACCAAATTTCAATATAACTTTTAATGGGCTCAGGATAGCGTGGTGTCATGTCTTCAACAAATACATCATCTTTTGCATATCCCATATTCATTAGTTTTTCCTGAATAAAAATAGCATTGGACGCTTCCTCCAAATCAAAATATCTGACAGTAACTTTATGAACAATTTTTTTTAATGCGTTTGGGTTTGTGGGGATATTTTGTTCAATAGTTGTTGATTTAAACTCAATATTATCATCAGTTTCTAATGAATTTTTAATTTTTTCAAGCTCTGATTCAACTTGGACGCTACATGGTACATAATTTACATTTTCAATGAAGATGGAAGCCGGTATAATTCTAATTAATATCAATTGATGTTTATCATTGTCTATTGTGAATGACGAGAATTTTTTGAGTACACTTTGTCCAATCAGCAGGGGAGCTTTATCCACTAATAATACCATAGCATCTATATTATAAAGCTCAAGGTTTCCCATACTTAAATTTTTTAGATTTATAACAATTGCATCAGCCAGTGTTCCATCAGCTAACCTACTTTTTGTTCGGTACCTTATATCAGAACTGGAAATACGGGTGTTTTGCAACAAACTATTGTAGAATGTTTTATCAAATGATACCATGGTAGCACCCGAATCAAAAATAAATCTACCCGGGAGATTATTTATTTTCACATCAATTTCCATGGCATCAGATGGATCTTTAAAAAAGGGAACAATGTATGTTTGCGTTTTCTGACAAAAACATACTCCGATCTGAATGCTAAAAACGAATACCGTAAAAAGACCTTTCTGTAACATATTTATCGCATGTATTTTTGAAAATAATGGTAATTACTATTAAAAAACCTATTAGTATTAATAATAATATATTGTATTTTTTTCTGAATTTCCATTTTACTAAACCCAAAAGGTTAATTATTGAAAAAATAACAAAAATGCAGAGCGCTGAGATGGATGGGATATAATACCATTTTTCTTTAAATCGGGAATGGATATATCCATAGTCGCCTTCACAGGCATGCCGGGCAAGTTTTAGAAAGTCACTTACTTTTGGAAGCGGAATTATAAAATCACATTCTTGAAGTCTTTCGCGTAAAAGCGAAACATCGGGATCAAATGCATCAATTGATTTGTCGGCTATTTTACGGGTTAGAGTGTCAGCAATAACGGATAATATCAATTCGCCTTTTAACTTGTTATCTTTATTTGTCTTATCCTTATACAAAGTGATCGCATAATCACTCATGGCTGTGTATTCTTTGATAGAAGAAGTTGGAATTTTTAAGGTATTTAATTGTTCTGTCGATAGTGATTTTAGTTTATTTAAAAACTCAGCATTCTGACCAACAGCTGATAAGCTGATGAAGAAAAGAACTAAACAACATAAAACCATTTTCATGAAATGCTGATTGAAATTTTTTTCAATTCGGTTTAATTATTTCCCTGAGGGTCCTTTCTGGTAGGATCCACTGGCTTTTTCTCCTGATCCTTTGGTGGTTTTGCGGATTTATTATCGTTTCCGTTTTTTCCGGGTGTAATATTATTTGTTTTTTTAGCTCCGGTTTTGTTACTTACAGTAATGAAAACACCAAGTTGAGTGCCCGGACTGGGTGATTTCTGAAGTTCTGGTACAAAAATCTGGCTAACTACTCCATCAAGATACAGGGCATTATCGCATCCCAGAAACTCTTTAAAACATTGCGAAAATTCATAAAAGCTTACCGGATCTTCTGAAATAACAAATACTACGTTATTCTTTTTATTTATCCCAACTCCATTCCTGATGTTAAAATTGGTCGAGTTAGGTTGAAAATTAGAATTATATACTCCATGAACCAATAACATAGGGCCTGATTGAGTAGCCAATACCGGTTTCAGTTTTGAGCTGACATAAATATCACTTGGCAGTACTTTTGCATTATCATTACTATCAATCATAAAAACGCCATTAGGTTTAAGCCTGTAAAAGTTTCCATTGCCCTCTTTACCGAGGTTAATTGATTTATAAGTTTTGCCCTCTGCTATGTACAAACCTACCGGTGTAAGATCCTGTTCATACATGCCCCCATTCATAGCAAAAAGCAAATCTTTCTTTTTGTCTTTAGCAATGGAACTGAAACTGTAAGGCTCACCATCACTCTGTATCAAATTGTATAGGTCAATTTTGTATTTGTGTGGGTCAACTTCGAAAACAAAATACCGTTTATCTAAAAAATTCACCTCCTTAAATAGGCCACTTTTACCTAATACTTGTACATCAGCGTCGGGCAAGCTTTCTTTTTTTGACAAATCCGGAGCAATATAAATAGTGTCGCCTTTTTTGATCGTATCTTTTATATTAGGGTTTAGATCTTTTAAAAAGCCTATATCCTTTTTCATCCTTTTACCAAAATCTTTTATTGATTCATTTCTGTCTTCAATAAAATAATTATGCAAAGCATTTTGAGCTTTGCAGCTGGCTTGATAAAACAAAAACAATATGAGGAGGAAAATATATCTTGTAATTTTCATAGCCTTTCAGATCTTAATAGTTTTTACAATTTGGGTATTTAGTTATTAATCATATGTCTTTATAAAAAACCAATAAATTGGTAGCGTTTTCTATAGTAGCCCTTTCGGGATAATTACCTTTGTAAGGATGCATATTTTGAAGATACGAGCCATTATATCTATAGAGAATATTTTTATCGCCTGTATCTAAATTCATAATATATGATACACTATAGCCGGCATATTCCAGCACGTATTTTGCATAACTTGTTGCCAGATTTAACTTTATCTCGTTGGGTATATCAATTATTATATCATGAGTTATACCATTTTTTGTACACACGGCTAAAAAACGCCTTTCCCTGCTATCGCCGTAATACGGATTATTAAGATTGTTATTGCTGTATTTATCTGTAGAATATAATAACTGCGTTTGAAAAAGGGTTATGTTAGCATGCTCGCCCCAATTGAGAAAATTCATCCTATCCGCTGCAGACGATTTTAAGGAGTAAACATATTTCTGGTTAGAGCCATCAAGCGCATTCACAATAACATTTTTGACACCTATATCTACTACTACAATATCTGACAAAAGTTGATTAGTATTGTATATTAGAACCATGCCATCCCAATTATATTGAATAACCTTGTTAATTATATAACCATTTTCGACACACAGCCCAACTGGCTTGCCATAGTTTTCCCAGGAGTCGGAAAAAGCACCTGCGGTTACCAATAAAATTTGCTTGTCCGAACTCCAGCGCAAATATTGCGCATATGCGTTTTGCGCAAAATACTTTGTTTTGATCCCGCTTCCGTTTTTAGTAAAATCATAGATATTATACGTCGAATTCATATAATTAAAGCTTTTTATTTGGTAATTACCATAAAAATAGCTTTGCGCATTTACGGTCTGTGCACATACGAATACCACATATAATGAAAAGGAGATTAATAATTTCATGGGGTAAATCTTTGATGTCGATTACTCGAATAATACGTTCAATTATCCTTATAATAAACTAATAAGTTGGTAGCATTCTGTATTGTGGCCCTATCAGGCCTGTCTCTTTTATAAGGGTACATATCCTGCAAATAAGAACCGTTATATCTTTGAAGTACATTTTTATCACCGGTGTCAAGATTCAGGATATATAATACTGTAAACCCATCAGATTCCAAAACGATTTTTGAATAAGATGTAGATAAATTTAATTCAAGATCGTCAGGCGCATCTACAACTACATGGTGTATGCTACCATTCTTCGTACAGATGGCAAGAAAGCGTCTCTCTCTTTTGTTGCCATAGTAGGGGTTGTTCAGATTGGTATTAATGCTTTTATCTGAGGAGTAAACCAGCATAGTCTGAAATAAAGTAACTCCCTGATCTGCTCCCCAGTTCAAAAAGTTTAATTTATCAGTATTATTTGCCTTAACATAATAAGAAACCAGAGGACCGCTAGGATAGGTCGTTCTGACTGTTACAGGCTTTTGGCTAAGATCTACAATGGCAATTCCTCCTTGCTGTGTAGATCCGTTATAAACGATCACCATACCATCCCAGTCATACCGCATAACCCTATTTACGGTAATCCCATTATCCACACAAATTCCCTCAGGTTTTCCATTTGATTCAAATGTGTCAGAAAAAGCACCTGCGGTTACTAATAAGATTTGTTTGCCTGTTCTCCACTGCAGATATTGTGAGTACGCATTTTGAGCAAAGTACTTTGCTTTCATCACGTAACCATCCCTTGAAAAATCATAGAGAGTATAATGGTAGCCATAGTATGTGTAATTTTTTATTCTGAACTTTCCGTCAAAATATTCCTGTGCTTTTACTGTGACTCCATTCAGTAAAAGTAATAGTGATAAGGTAAGAGTAAATTTCATAAAGGTTTAGGTATAGTTCTGAAATTTATATTAATTATGTTTATTTATTTTTTACATTTTACTATTGTTAAGTTAATATCTATTACGGATACAGCCAATAAAATCAGATTCAAATAACCTGGCGTACAAAACTGATATACAGTTAATTGTTAGTGTAAATTTATTCTTTATTTTTTATTTTGCAACAGCTTTTTTAAATAAATAACATTTTAATAATAATTGACAGATTATCATGAAATATAAAGTCATTAAATATAATATTGATATGTATTGGCCCTTAATGATGTGTTTGTTGTTTTCTGACTTTACTAATTCCCTGTTCGTTTTTGCCAAAAGTTAGCAAAAATACCCTGAAAATAAGAAAATAGAACAGAAGCCCGGCAATGTTAACCAGTACGCCAGTTGAAAAATATATCAAAAACACGACAATGGCCAGGGCCACCCAGTAAATGTGCTCTTTTAATATCTCTACCGTGAGACTGATAACATGCTTATTTTCACGTTGTTTCCGCCGCAACCACCTGTTTACAAAAGCTGGGGTCATTTTCGATACCCAATTTTCAGATATTGACCTTTGCACGCCATATATCAGGAGGTAAGTTATCAGCCAGAAACCCATAAAAAGCTCAAGAAACAGTAGCAAACTTATGGAGTTGTTCCCAATGTGTAAATTGTATACCAAATTTAGTAGAATCACAGAGCCGCGCAACTCGCCGAAAAAAGTGTGATGTACATCAGCATCGCCTTCAAACACCCCGATAAACAAAACATTCTTTAGTTTAATGCTTTTTCTTAAATGCAAGTCATTGTACAATCCTTTTTTTTCAATCGTATCATCAACGAGCTTTTCCAGGTTATGGAATATCCGGGTATTACCTATACTAAAGCCCGGAAAGTTATGGGTCAATTCCTTACTTCCAGGGTTTTCACTTAGTAAATGAAAGTTGCTTTGGGTCATATATAAGAAAGGCAGAAAAATCGTCATTCGCAAAGGGTTAATATAACCTGGCTTTTTTTCATATAACAGAAGCGAATTTCCTCCATAGGGTGTTACAGTGTCTAGGCGGCTGTATAATTTGTAAGCCAAACTGTAATGCCCATTCCTGAAAATCTGATGAGTATTAAATCGATCCTCAGCTGTTCTTTCATTAACCATTCCCTTTGAATCCTCTGAAATAGAATCAATGATAGGGTTTGGGACATCGCTTTGTGATAATAGTAGCTTATGTAATCCTGCTAACCTTTTAAGTGATGCTCTAAGCTCCTTATCTGCGTCATTGTCAGGTACTGTAAATCCTATGTCGCATACTACCAGATCGATAGCAGCTTCATTAACAATACACCAATTTATAAAACTGGTCAAATGTTTCCTGTTAGTGATGGCTTGCACTGAAGTAGGGCCACTGTCCTGCCCATTGTATTTAATAAAAGACTGGTCATGAGAATTATTGATCAATATAAAGTTATCCCTCAAATATTGATCGGCTTTATACCTTTCACCTGCTGCCGTATGCTTTAATAAATTAACAATCTCGTCTTGATTTGTAGTTATACTATCTGGCTGATTGAAGATTACTATTGTAATAATCGACAGAAAAAAAGCATGTAAACCCAGGTATAGCTTTTTCCTTTTTGACATCTTACCCTCTTTAAGGAGTACCGGTGCCGTGAAATAAAGAATTAACGGGCACAACAGCAGAAGCAACCAAAAAGTGATAGTATATAAAGTCATTTATTTAATCTCGGATATTGCTGTGTGAGCCAGCTATTAAGCTGATCATTAAGAGGACTGCCATATTTACTTTTCAAAAAAGCATATGTTAGTTGTTTCATTTCTTTCATGCTTATTTGTGGTTTATATTGAAAAAAAATAGAAGTAACATAACGCAATTCCGAAAGCTGACTTTCTGATAATAAATAAAAATACCCCTTACTCAGTAGCGTACTTTCTGGCTGCATACCATATAATTCGAATCCCTGGTAAAAAGACGGCTTACCAGCAGATGAAGGATATACAATGATTGTATGATTTTTATTCATTGGAATCCAGGTGTTACTTATAGTAGAGCCTTTAGCATTTAATAGTGCGATAGAGTAACTTTTTTTAGGTGGCCCCATTGTATTCATTTGCAATTTAAGGGTATCCAATAAAACAACCGTGTCTCTAACAGGATCAAAATCATATTCCTGATCATTATGATGAGGCGACTTAATATTTGATTGTAAAACCATATCACCAAGTTTATTGTTACGGTTTCTCATTGGGTCATAACTTATATAATCATATTTCCCCTTCCCAATCACTTTTCGCCCCGGTTATAAACTCTTCGCTAATTCCGTTGGCACGC
>Ga0206930_1014_pt1 | contig 60738 bp, 62 predicted proteins | sample Alteio_BWOrgHeat_20_FD_152939 | JGI IMG/M metagenome (GOLD analysis project Ga0206930, IMG submission 152939) | Enriched cells from forest soil in Barre Woods Harvard Forest LTER site, Petersham, Massachusetts, United States -... | ecosystem: Environmental > Terrestrial > Soil > Temperate forest >... | reverse complement strand
GCAATATCTGTATCGGGTTTACTCCTGTTGCTAGCGTATACTCCAGTTTCCCGGCTTTATCAAAGACATATAGTGAACCGTTTGCGGTAGCGTCGTTATTTTTAGCATCCCCAACAAATACTTCCCCTGTCGCAGGGTTTACAGTCAAACTATAGGGGCTGATGAGGGGGGTTCCATCGGTTATAAAATTTGTGTAGAGATGCGTTTTTGTATTAAAGGCCATGAGTTTAAGGTCATCAATAAAAAAATATACAAAATCTCCCACTATAGCTAGTGGGATGCCGCTCCCAAATCTGATACTGCGCGGTTGTTGTTCCTGCGACTGAAATATTATCTTATCCGTTTTGCTGTCAATAACAGTAATTCCTCCATTAAAATTAAAAACCGGGTAATTGGGTGGCAATGGATCGGGATACTGAAAATCATCATCGAATGGTGACAGCACATATACATTCCCATTAGCATCGGCAGCCACACCCGATGGCCCGTGTATAACAAGTATGGTTTTGATTACAGTTAACGTGGTCAGGTCAATTACCGACACTCCATTATCTACTACGCTTCCATTGGCCACATATAACTTATCCTGAGCCACTGCTATCCCTCCCGAATAGCCTATATAGCCCAGGCTTATCTTTTTCGTTATGCTGCATGTGGCTGTATCAATTACTGCTACTATTGAGTCATAACTCGTTACAAGGGCCTCTCCTTTATAAAAAGTGATATGCTGGCCTTGAAAGTTAACCTGTTTAACCAGCTTACTTGTTTTAGGATCAACAATATCAATTGTATATCCGCCAACGATGTACATTTTTGAACCATAAACTTGTATATCGTTCCCATAAAAATCCGGATGTGGTCCGTTAGCTACACCATACTGGTCGGGGACCAGCGTTTTTGAAGCAATATTGTAATAGGTTAAGGTAGCCTTACCTATCTCAAATTCACCCTGGTTTAGTACATATATACCACCAACCGGGTTAACTGTTGGGTTGATTACTTTAGGAGCTACCTTGTCCTTATGGCACGAAGCAAGTACCGTTAACCATACAAGCGCAATAAAAATGGGATGGAATTTTAATATTTTCATGATATCTTGATTTTCAAATGGTCATTTAAAGAGAGGCTTGTAATAGGGCGCAGGATAGGGTAAATTATATCACCACGTAAAAATTAAAAAGTGAAGCGACACGATACAGTATTTTACACGAAGAGAGGAAATTACTTGATGAAGTATGATTAATACTCATGTCCAGCGGCCCGGCAGGTTTATTAGCTATTAAAAAAATTGCAAATGAACTAAGCTGACTCTGCCTAAAACGGGTCAATGGACTGATAATTCATTTTTGGGCGTATCCCTGGCGGGCCGGGCTGTACACTCATACTACTCCAAAGGAGTCCCTTCGGGACCCGGGCATTGGTCACAGGCCGGTATCAGTTACCATCCCTTACGCTAACGTGCGGTTGAAAACTGTAAACAAGAAGTTCATGAATTACGCTCAGATAAAAGCGGTCGCAATGGGGGTATAAATATTAATTGTAAAGCGTAGCTCACCATGATCCCGTTGGCTTTTTACGACTGGTCAAAAAGTTAGAAAAGGCCTGCAATGGTTAATTGCTCCCGGCTGAATTCTTTTTTTGGCGCGACAGCATTACCCAAACCACAATGGCAAAGGAGATCATTAACACAGATGAGGAGGCTGCAACAACGATACGCCAGGTTTCGTGCTTCTCGATGCCACGAAAAATACTATTCACATTAGCTGCTATCGCTACTATAAGCATGATAGCAGGGATAATTAATTTCTTTTTTACTGAATCCATTATACTAAGATATAAAAAATGAAAATTAAAAAAGCCCGGAATTAATATTCCAGGCTTTAAAAGTCCCTCTCCTTTGGAGAGGGATATAGGGTGAGGCTTATTTACTTACGTACATCACTTCCTTAACCGCCTTGATCACTCTTTCAGGGTTTGGCAGGTATTCTTGTATCAAAGTTGGTGCATATGGCAATGGCACATCGCCGCCCATGATGCGCAGGATAGGAGCATCCAGGTAATCAAAGGCATCTTTTTGCACTTTAAAGGCAACTTCAGTAGCGATTGAACCCAAAGGCCAGCTTTCTTCAACGATCACCAAACGGTTGGTCTTTTTAACCGAATTAATTACAGTTTCATAATCAATAGGGCGCACAGTGCGCAAGTCGATTACTTCGGCATGGATACCTTCTTTTTCCAGTTCGGCGGCAGCGGCATTAACCACTTTCATGATCTTACCAAAACCAACCAGGGTAACATCCGAGCCTTCTTTGGTCACATTAGCTTTACCAAGCGGAATATAATAGGTTTCTTCGGGCACTTCGCCTTTATCGCCATACATTAATTCCGATTCCATGAAGATCACCGGGTCAGGGTCAAGAATAGCTGATTTTAAAAGTCCCTTTGCATCGGCAGGGTTTGATGGCACAACCACCTTTAAACCCGGACAATTAGCATACCAGTTCTCAAAGCATTGGCTGTGCTGCGAACTTAACATACCCGCATTCCCGGTAGGACCGCGGAACACGATTGGCACCGAAAACTGCCCTCCGCTCATCGACATGATCTTGGCTGCGCCGTTGATGATCTGGTCGATAGCTACCAGTGAGAAGTTGAAGGTCATGAACTCAATGATCGGGCGCAGGCCATTCATAGCCGAACCTATGCCGATCCCGGCAAAACCCAATTCAGAGATGGGGGTGTCAATCACGCGTTTAGCCCCAAATTCATCCAGCATACCCTGGCTTACTTTGTAGGCGCCGTTATATTCGGCAACCTCTTCACCCATCAGGTATATCTTATCGTCCTTACGCATCTCTTCGTTCATAGCTTCCCGAAGCGCTTCTCTGAATTGTATTTCTCTCATTAGTATCTAAATGACGTTTTTTGCGAACGCAAATATAATCACTAATGTGTGAAAAGCAATCGCTTGCGTAAAGGGTACAAGTTTTTTACATAATTGTGCTGGAAAGGGTTATTCTTAGATTCAAAAGATAACCCCATCGGGGTTAAAGGTTTGTAGAAAATCAATATCCCGTCATTCCGGCCCTTAGGTACGGAACTATAGTAGCGTACCTACGGCACGCCAATCGTTTCTGATTAATTTTCTACAAAGCGGTTGCACCTACGGCGCATTTAAGAGATAGTTTCTTTATATTGACCCAACAATAATAAAGAGGTATAAACCCGATCACCCCAAACGAGCAATCGATCAACCGCCAATAAAAAGGTATGCCCCTTAGCGCCCCTGCTATTAATGCCAGCGGAAATATGGCAATGCAGGCGATCATCCCAAATTCTATCACCCAGATATTTTTGACCGGGTCTTTTAACGGGCCAATGAATACCATCGCGATCACCATGTGGGCAAAGGCCAGCCAATCGGTACCGTAGCTTAAGTAAGGGAATTGCCGGTTGGTTATTTTAACAGCGTTATAAACGCTATTTATCCAATGATAAAATGGGTTGGTTATGGATATATGATTATTCAATATTCCAAGCTCTGTTTCAAGCGGGAAGGCGCTGAGGCCGCTTAGTACAAGGCCGGTGATGATGATCCAGATGCATAGTTTGATTTTCGTGAGCGGTTTCATATTACTTTTCTTCAGCGCGTTGTTTAATTACCTGCAATATATTGTTCTGTATATCGCTCATGATCCATCCGGCCCACCACGAGGCATAAAAGTTAAATGTGGTGGTCAGTTTAAAATGGCTGTAGAGATGAAGGCGGTAAGTATCCGGGGATATTTGCTGCAATACATAGGTCCCATCGAGCACATCGAAATAATCGCCTCCAATTACCACATGCTTGTCCATGGTGGTTGATGGGATCTCATAAGGATAGCCTTTAATAGAAAAATGCATGTTTCGCTGCGCGAGGTACGACTTTACTTCTTCATGAAACACCAGCCCTTTGGTGAATATAGCTTTGCGGTAAGCACCCACGCCGTTATAATTTAACTCGGCACGCACCGGCCTCGGAAAGCCCAAAGTTTGGGTGAGCCAGCCTTTATCCTGTTTTTGGTCGATGGCTTTTACACGGGTTACATTGTTCCATATTTTATCCTTTTTAGCGCTGATATCGATATAAGTGTAAGCCTCGTATTGGCCGGGGATGCTTCCGATCAAATGCTCGATGGGCGATATCAAAAAGGGCAGCATGACCAGCAAAGAGATAAAAGTATTTTCGTTCTTATGCTTTTTTAGCTTGAAATGACCAGCCACAACTCCGCCCAGCGATGCCGCGATAAGGAAGATAGGCAAAACCATCAACCAGCAGGCCCATCCTTCGACAGATAAGAGCAGCGTGAGGATAAGCAGCCCAAAAATGGGAACCCACGGCATGCAAATGCGGTAGCCCCAGCTTTTTACAAGCTCAACACTTGAAAGATAAATGGTAAGTACACCGATGCCAAAAGGGACCAGGAGTATGAAGCTGACGGACATAACACTAAACAGTGCGTTCCAGCTACCCGCGTCAAATAACAGACGCGTCGCTAATCCAAAAACTACCGGTATTCCTAAAATAATGAGGCCTCTTTTAGTTTTCATTGTGATAAGATTTAGGTTAATATATACATTCTTTTATTGCTGCGGCGATCTCCGTGACTTTAAATTGATACCCCGCTTCCATCAACCTCGTCGGCAGCACCCATCTGCTTTTCAGGATGAGTTCCGGTTCAGTACCGATGATTAAGGCGCCTATGGCAAGCAGCCATTCCGGCGCAGGCAGACCAATTGATTTACCATAAATATTGCGGATGAGCCGCATTTGTTCCGCATTTTTAACAGGATGAGGTGCGACGGCATTGATGATACCATTCATTTCCGGGTGTATAAGCAGCCATTCGGTAATTTGGGCGACATCACTTTCGTGTATCCAGCTCACATATTGTTGCCCGTTTCCCTGCTGTCCGCCAAAGCCCATTTTGACCAGGTTGAGCAAACGCGGAAAAACGCCATCGTTTTTGCCGAATACAATGCCCATACGCAGGGCCACCTTGCGGGTATGGGGCGTGTTCACTTTAAAAAAGGTACTCTCCCAGGCTTTACATACGTCGACAGAAAAACCATAACCGATCTCGCCGTTCAATTCATCCTGCGGCCTGTCTTCTGCATGGCGGTAAATGGTTGCCGAAGTAATATTGATCCATAATTTGGGCGGATGCTGCAGTTTTAGAGCGATATTGTTGAGCAAGGTTGTAGGGTCAACACGTGAAGCGATGATCTCCCGTTTATTCTTTTCCGTATAACGGCAGTTTACATTTTTACCGCAGAGATTCACCAGCAAGTCTGTGTTTTCCAGTTCGTTCGTCCAATCATCTTCGTGCTTGCCATCCCAAAACAGTGTTTTAATATTTCCTTCGGTTAATTTAGGGTGGCGACTCAAAATGATCACCTCACTTGCAAAGGTTTTATAATGTTCAGCCAATACCCTGCCCAGGTAACCATTACCCCCGGCTAAAACTATTTTATTGTATTTCATCTTATTTAAAATTGAGGATCAGTAATAAAACAATGATGCAATAAATCACCCAGCTTATGGTAAGCATCCAGCCAAGGTGCAATAGCTTTGCCCGGCGGATATGTTCTAAAAACATCAGCCCGGCTATCGCCATAAAATAAAGCGGGTAAATAATAGGCACAATATTGACAAAGTGAGCGACGAGAAGCATGGGTGCCAGCAACAAGGCCCCGGCAAAAGAAATGGTCATCATATTGCCTAAATAGTCCCAGCGTTTGGCTGGCGCATAAATGCTCACAATGATACCCTGGAAGATGATCTGTCCGCCACAAATTAAATACTCCCGGTAGCTGTTTCCTGCCGGGATAAAGCCGGTTAATAATTTCGCATAAGAAGTTAGAATAAAGCCGACCATGGCCCAGGTAAACAGTAGGTAAGCTACCCGGTATTTTAATTTGAAAGCGGGTTGAATGTCATTTTCATTATTGATGTCCGTCGGAATAATTACCCTGCGGTTGTATGATATAAATGCATATACCTTGCTCATCAGCCAAATGAATGGCTTAAATAAAAATAGACCTTTAAAAACCGGGAGCGAATTTGAGATCACCTCAAACAGGCTGTGGATACCATATTTTACCTCACCCGTTTTGGTGTTGACGAGAGCGATCTCATTTACGGCCCGTTGCCTGTCAACATATGCGCAAGCAGCTTCCGGCATGTCCTGGTATGATGCCCTGCCGTTACTGGCAAGCATACCCGTTTTGGTCAACGCGCTGGTGTACAGTTTGCACATGGGGCATTCAGCGTCGTAGAGGATGATGTGGTCTTTGAGGGTTTTCATGGTACTATCGTTTTAAGTGCTCAGCTATAAGATCGATCAGGTTAAATGATATACCGAGGCCCAATTGGGCAAACCAGAAATAATATTCTGTTTTAAATTCTGACCAAAATTTCTTGGTAATAAAGTAATTGCAAACAGAAACTAATGGTAATAGTATCATGGCGGGGAGGTAAAGAATTATAAAATATATTGCGTTAGGGTATGCGATAAATCCCAATATATGCCATTGGAATGTTTCAATACAGGCCCCAAGAATGCCTAAGACCCCGCCTATGCCTAAGATATACCTGATTATTTTTTTGAAATAATACATAGTGATTTTTATTATTGAATTTTCAGTAAAAAATGAAAAATTAAATCATAAAAAAAGCTTACTTAAATATTTTAAAAATTGATCCCCAAAACCAGTTTTCTTCGGCTTTCAGCATAGTTTCCAATGTTTTATTTACGTTTTTAGCCAGTTTATTGATGTCGTTTACCGATGTCTTAAATGTTTTGTATTCCGGATCCTTTTCATTGCCTTTTATTTCCGATAGCTCATTTAATATTTTAATAACCGGGTCGAGTTCACGTTTCTTGCGTTCCTGTGCTACCTGGCGGGCAATCATCCAGGTATCCTTTTCGGCAAAGAAATATTCCTTGCGTTCACCAGCCCGGTGCTGCTTTTCAACCAGTCCCCAGCCTATCAAATCCCTCAAAGTCATGTTAGCATTACCGCGGGAGATGCTCAGGGTTTCCATAATATCCTCTGTGGTAAGCGCATCAGGAGAGATCAGCAATAAGGCGTGTACCTGGGCCATGGTGCGGTTGATGCCCCATTCGGAGCCCAGCTTTCCCCATGCTTCGATAAACTTTAATTTGCCTTCTGCTAAATCCATAAACAAATGTAAAACAAAGTTTTTAAACTTTCAAATATTATTGAAAGTTTATTTTTAATAATATTCTATAAAGAAATACGGGCTCTGTGACCTCCGTGCAATACTCAGTGCCCTCTGTGGTTAAATCCTTTACCACAGGGGACGCAAACAAGGCACGGAGAAACACAGAGATTTTAAGAGTTTATTGCTTCCGCTCCCCCTTCATTTTCGAAGCTATTTCCAAAGCACGATAGGCATTTACAATACCGCCCGTTTTGCATAGAGTTGTGAAATCCACTTTGTCTTTGGTGCCGGGTTTTAGAACCATGGTACCCGTAAGTGGTGTTGCCGATTCCATAATGGCTTGTTTGATCTGCCTGGCGCTCAGATCGGGATAATATTCAAGTATCAGTGCTGCGATGCCTGTTACAATCGGAGCCGAAAAACTTGTGCCGTCATCGGTTTGGGTTTCCTCATCCATATCAATCGAAGTAATTTTAACGCCAGGCGCAAACAGGTCCACATTTTTCTTGCCGTAATTGCTGAACGTGCTTGCCAGGTTCTCGTCCGGCTTCATACCCGATGCGCCCACATTGATCACATTATCTGCATCTGTGGCCGATCCATCTGCAAAAGTATCATTAGGATATTCGGGGTTCAGGTCCATATCCTCATTATCATTGCCTGAGGCCTGCACCAAAAGCACATCATGCGCAGCAGCGTACTTAAATGCCTCGTCTACCCACTCCTTATGTGGGGATATCCTTTTGCCAAAGCTCATATTGATGATCTTTGCCCCGTTATCCACGGCATAGTGAATGGCATTGGCCTCATCCTTATCATACTCATCGCCTATGGGTACGGCTTTTATCGCCATAAGTCTTACATTATCGGCCACGCCATCAATACCATAACCATTGTTACGGATAGCGCCTACTAAACCCGCTACTCCAGTTCCATGCGAAGCATCACTGAATTTAAGCTGATTATTGCCATAAGGTTTATCTTTTAATACGTCTGGATCATCGCCAACTATCCTTTTACGGGCTTCCAAATCAGGGTTGACGGTATTATTAAGCCTTGTCATGTATTCGCCTGTTTCCTTTAGCACTTTCACATTGGTACTGTTTGCTACTTCATCGCTAAAGGCCAGCGTCCATAAGTTTTTAACTTCCTGCAGTGTATCGTTGGTTGCTTTTAAGTTCTCTATATCAGATTTTGTAAAAGTCTGATCAGCCTTTAAATGCAAAACGCGCTTCACAATGCCGCTGGTTTCAACCATGGCAGTCATAAATGGCGATATCTGGCTTATCTCATTACCAGCCTTGCTTATAGTAGAGTCGTAAGCAGTTTTTACACGCAGCCAGTAAGCATATTCCTTCTTATTCCCGGCGGTGGTTTCCGTTTGTGTAAAGTATTTTCCCTTAAGCTTATTGTATTCTCTTACCTCTTCCTGGGTTTCGCTAAAGTCGCATTTACCGCCTGGCCCGCCTAAAAAGTTCCACCCATGTATATCATCCACATAGCCGTTATGGTCGTCATCCTTACCGTTACCGGCTATCTCTTTCGCGTTCACCCATAAAACACCCTGCAGATCCTTTTGCAGGGTATCAATGCCACTATCGATAATTCCCACCACTACCGTGCTGCTTTTCTTACCTTTTAAAAACTCATAAGCTTGTTTTAAGCTGATCCCAAAGTAGCCGTCGGTCTTCAGATCGAGCGTGTGCCAGTTTTTAGGTGGGTCGGGTTCCGATTTCGGCGCTGTTTGCGCATATGCATTCAGACTGACAAGCAGGATAACCGGTAAAAAGCAACTTGCAAGGAACTTTGGGAATATTTTCATTTACGTTGAATATAAGCTACAGGTCGAATTTGATGCCTTGCGCCAATGGTAATTTTGTTGAATAATTAATTGTATTGGTTTGGCGCCTCATGTAAACCTTCCATGCATCAGATCCGGATTCGCGGCCACCGCCTGTTTCCTTTTCACCGCCAAAGGCCCCGCCTATCTCTGCACCCGATGTACCTATGTTTACATTGGCAATTCCGCAGTCAGAACCGGCATAGGATAAAAATTGTTCTGCCTCGCGTAAATTATTCGTCATAATAGCTGATGATAGGCCCTGTGGCACACCATTTTGTATTGCAATGGCTTCATCAAGTGTGCTGTATTTGATCAAATAAAGTATAGGCGCAAAGGTTTCGTGTTGAACGATGTGGTAATGATTTTCCACCTCGGCAATACATGGTTTCACATAGCAGCCGGATAATGTTTGCCCTTCCAGCTTACCACCCTCTACAGCGAACTTACCACCCTCGGCCTTACATTTTTCGATAGCATCCAGGTATAGCTTTACTGCATCTTCATCAATAAGCGGGCCCATATGGTTATGCTCATCCAGCGGATTACCGATGCGGATCTGCTTATAAGCCTTTACTATTTTTTGTTTGAACTGCTCATAAACACTCTCATGGATAATGAGTCTGCGTGTCGAAGTACAACGCTGACCGGCAGTGCCAACCGCGCCAAATACCGCGCCTACTAATACTGTATCCAGGTCGGCATGCTCACTTACGATGATGGCGTTATTTCCACCCAATTCTAATAAACTGCGGCCCAATCGTGCACCTACTGCCGCACCAACCGCCTTACCCATAGGAGTTGACCCTGTGGCTGAAACCAACGGCACTCGGGTATCGTTCGACATTAATTCGCCTACCACCCTGTCGCCTATTACGAGGCAGGATACACCTTCGGGAACATCATTCCTTTTAAAAACTTCCTGTGCAATATGTTGGCAGGCGATTGCAGTCAACGGTGTTTTTTCAGATGGTTTCCAAACGCAAACATCACCGCACACCCAGGCCAGTGCTGCATTCCAGCTCCAAACCGCTACCGGGAAGTTGAATGCTGAGATAACACCCACAATACCCAATGGATGATACTGCTCATACATGCGGTGCTCGGGCCGTTCAGAATGCATAGTAAGGCCATAAAGTTGCCTGCTCTGGCCCACTGCAAAATCACAGATATCGATCATCTCCTGCACTTCACCATAACCTTCCTGCAGGCTTTTCCCCATTTCGTAGGATACCAAAGTGCCCAATTCCTGTTTCTTAGCGCGCAACGCTTCACCTATCTGGCGCACTATTTCGCCACGTTTTGGTGCCGGTACGGTACGCCAGGTTTTGAATGCTTCCTGTGCCTTTTCAATCACTTTATTATAATCGGCTTCGGTAGCAATTTTTACAGAAGCGATCTTTTTACCATCAACCGGCGAAACAATAGCTTTCAGCTGTGCATTCGCGCTGCTTCCCCATTCACTGCCCGTACTAAAGGCCTCATTTGTGTCGTTTATATGTAAATCGTTTAGGATCTCTGTTATATTGAGGTTCATAATTCGTATTTTTGTCAAAGGTAAAATCTTTAAGGCAATTTATTATCAACTCATCGCTTGCCCGGTCAAAACCCTGAAATGTTTTTCATTTACTATCAGGCACTTGCAAAAACCCGTGTTTAAAATGTTTGAATGTTGAAAACTAAATTCCTTACCAGATACTTACTTGTTGTAATTTGAGACAGCAAAGGCCAGGAAAATCCCTAATTAATCTGCTTGCGGGCAGAATTGCTATTGGTGAAACCTGGCAGCACGCGTTCTGAAAAATATATTGAATGGAAGAAGAATTTGAATTTGGTTTCACTGAAGATCCCAAGTTTTCAGTTGAGCGTTACGAAGAAATGATTCGTAATCATGATCAGTATTTTTTTGATGCGCAGGCGTTTGAGAACATTATCGACTACTACATCGAGAAGAATGATCCGGCGAAAGCCCTACAGGTGGTTGAGTATGCTGTGAACCAGCATCCATTTGCCGCCGTATTTTTAATCAAGCAGGCCCAGCTCATGGTCGTCACGAACCGAGTCAGTGACGCCTTTGTGTCGCTCGAAAAGGCTGCGATGCTTGAAGCCTCCGACCCTGATATTTATATCATCCGCGGCAATCTTTACGAGAACATGGAACGCTATGCCGAAGCGCTGGAGAACTATGAAAAAGCATTGGAACTTGCCGAGGACACGGACGAGGTGTTACTGCATATCTCCTACGTTTACCAAAACATGGGCGATTATGAAACTGCCATCACTTACCTGAAACTGTGCCTTAAGCAAAACATGGAAAACCAGGACGCCCTTTATGAACTGGCATTCTGTTACGATGTGCTGGACAATCAGGAGGAAAGCGTACAGTTTTACCAGCAGTATATTGATAGCGAACCTTATAGCTATGCGGCATGGTATAACCTGGGCAATGCATTTACCAAACTAAGTTTGTTTGAAAAGGCAATAGATGCTTATGATTATGCCATATTAATAAAGGACAGCTTTGCATCGGCTTACTTTAACAAGGGTAACGCGCTGGTGAACCTGGAAAAATATGCAGAAGCCATTGAAGTATATCGCCAGACGTTTGAATACGAGCAGCCTAATGCTGATACGTATTGCGCCATTGGCGAATGCTACGAAAAGCTGGAGCAGATGGATGACGCCCGCGCTTTTTACAAAAAAGCAGTGAAAATGGATACCAAGTTGGCCGATGCCTGGTTTGGTATAGGCGTGACGCTTGATTTTGAGGAACGTTATTTTGAGGCGCTGCATTTTTACAAAAAAGCCCTCGACCTGGATATTGCCAATGCGGATTACTGGTTCGCCATTGCCGATGCCGAATATAAGCTTGGCCATATGACCGAAGCTGAACAGGCGTATGAAAAGGTGGTGGAGCTGAATCCCATTGATGTAGATGCCTGGCTCGACTACTCGTCCATATTATATGAGCAAACCCGGTTGAAGGATGCCATCGAGGTAATGTCGCAGGCGATAAAGAATAATCCTGATGCGGCTGAATTATATTACCGCATGGTAGCCTATTTGTTTGCCGCAGGCGATTACAAGGAAGCATTGAATTTCCTGGAATTGGCGTTAGCCTCCGACCCGGAAAAACATTATATCCTGTTCGATTACCTGCCCCAATTGCAAAAGAATAAGGTGATTTTGGATATTATTAACCGATACAGTAAGTAAGCCCCCTCAAAAGTCTCTCCACCAGCTGGCGGAGAGACTTTTGAGTTTTGTTATTAAAGTCCTTCCGCTAACCAGCGGAGAGGATTTAGGAGGGGCTTCGCACATCATTAAATCTGTGTAAAAATTCCATTAACATAGCCATTTGCACATCTGCACATTTGCACATCCGCACATAAATCCCCACCTTTGCGCCATTAGTACTTTTTGTTATAGTCTATAACCAAATACGGCTTCTATGAATTACCAATTGAATAACATCCCCGAACGCACTGTTAAACCCCGAAACAGTGGCATTACCATGGTGATGGATAAGGGGCTTAGTTTACGGCAGGCGGAAGATTTCATAGAAGTGGGCGGCTTGTATACCGACCTGGTTAAATTAGGTTGGGCAACATCCTTTGTTACCCCAAACCTGGATGAAAAATTAAAGATCTATCGTGATGCCGGTATCCCGGTATATTTTGGCGGGACCTTGTTTGAGGCCTTTGTTGTCCGCGGGCAGTTTGATGATTATTGTCGTGTGCTGGATAAATATAAGATGGAGTATGCTGAGGTATCCGATGGTTCGATAGAAATTGAACATGAGGAGAAATGCGAATATATCCGGAAGCTAAAACAGCAGGTGACCGTAATTTCAGAGGTCGGCTCGAAGGATGTGCAGAAGATATTTGCGCCTTATAAATGGATCAAGCTGATGAATGCCGAAATTGAAGCCGGTGCCTGGAAAGTAATAGCCGAAGCGCGCGAAAGTGGGAATGTAGGCATCTACCGCGACTCAGGCGAAGTGAGGCAGGGATTAGTTGATGAAATACTAACCCAGATACCCGAAGAAACCATCATCTGGGAGGCCCCGCAAAAGGCACAACAGGTTTGGTTTATTAAGCTGATAGGCGCCAATGTAAGCCTGGGTAATATTGCCCCTGCTGAAGTGATACCGCTGGAAACTTTGAGATTAGGTATCCGGAGCGATACGTTTGATCATTTTTTGAATCAATAAAAACTCGCTGACTGACTATTAGCATATTGCTTTACGCCAATAATTCTGAAGTGGGCAAATTACCTTGCAGATATTGCTGCAATTGGGTACAAGCTATTTCAGCAAACTCTTCAAATACTTCCTCTACAGTCCAGCCAATATGCGGCGTTAGCACTACATTGTTTAACGAACGCAAGGGCGAATCGGGAGGGAGCGGCTCATGGGTAAACACATCCAACCCGGCGGCAGCCAAAGGGCCGTGCGTTAATGCATTTAAAAGCGCTGTTTCATTTACAATAGCACCCCGCGAAGTATTGATCAAAACAGAATCAGTTTTCATTGTCTGCAACCGCTCTGCATCTAAAAGCCCGGTTGATTCAGGCGACAGTCGCAGATGTATACTCACTATGTCACTGGTTTGCAGTAGTTCGTCAAGCGGTAACCGCTGAATATCATCCGATTTAGTAACGCCCCCCGGCCTTGCCCATGCAACCACTTCCATATTAAAAGCTGTTTTGGCAATGCGGGCCACGTTACTTCCATGCCTGCCCATCCCTAATATGCCTAACCGGCGGCCGCTCAGGGTACGGCCCGTTAGCAAGGGCCATTCGCCTGTACGCATGGCTTGCTGCGCCTGTGGTAATAAATGAACGGCGCTCAGCATCATAGCTATCGTGAGTTCAGGGACAGAAATCAATGGTGCTTTTATACGCCGCCCCAGCGCTACAACTATCCCGCGCTTTTGCGCTGCCGGATAGTCTATATGATAAGCATGCCCGCCTGTCTGCAATACCAGTTTTAACTTAGGCAAGCGGGCAAAAACCTGCTCCGTTAAAGCTGTCCGTTCGCGTATAGCCATTAAAAATTCGGTGCCGGATATGTCGTCGTCTGATGCGGTATCAATCGGACCGTGCAAAAACTTTATGTCTGCCAATCCTTTTAAATGGTTCCAACAGGGGGACATTGCAATACGCCCCTCCCAATCATCCAATATTAGTAATAATGGTTTCATGGATTCTAAAATAGACAAAATTTTAGAAACTGATACAAGTATTAGGGTGTACCGTTTATATTCGGCTATTCAAATTATGCCTCAACTCATCAAACCCGAAATAGAATCTTTCTACGCCCAAACATCCGAAGAAAACCGGTTGGAACTCGGACTGGGCCCGCTTGAATTTGAACGAAATAAAGAATTGATCAGCCGCTATTTACCAAAGAAAAAAGGTGTGATCATTGACGTAGGCGGCGGACCTGGTGTTTATTCTGAATGGCTGGCAGGTTTGGGACACGAAGTCCATCTGGTCGACCCGGTGGAAAAGCATATCAAGCAAGCCAATAAAAGATCAGCCAAGGCAAAAAAATCATTCAAAAGTATTTTAGGTGAATCCCGGAAACTGGAGCTGCCCGATAATTTTGCTGATGTGGTGATCTTGCATGGCCCACTGTACCATTTGCAATTAAAGGAGGACAGGATCAAATCCATTACCGAAGCCAAACGGGTATTAAAACCAAACGGCGTTGCGCTTGGTTTCGCTATCAATCATTCTGCATCAACTATTGCCGGTTTGTTGAATGGTTTTATCCATGTTCCCGAACTTTATGCGATGTGCAAGGAAGAATTAACTACCGGCAGGCACGATCCACCAAAAAACATGCCCGGCATATTGCCATCGGCCTATTATCATCGGCCCCTGCAATTGCGCGATGAGTTTGAGGAAGCTGGTTTAGTTTATGTCGATACCTATGCTGTAGAGGGTATGATATGGATGGACAAAAATTATTTTGAAACAAGGGGCGATGCCAAAAAGAAAGAAGCCATAATGGAATTGCTGAGAATTACGGAAAATGACCAGGCGTTGCTTTCTTTAAGTCCGCATATGATGATAGCGGGGAAGAAAGCTATGATCGGTTAAAATTTCTTAATATTACGGCATGAAACTTTACGGGCTCATAGGCTTCCCTCTTTCACATTCATTTTCAAAAAAATTTTTTGCCGAAAAGTTTGAGAGGGAGAAGATCGATGATTGCAAATATGAACTCTTTCCTATCGAACATATAAAGGAGCTGATTCCCTTACTTCATGAAAATCCTGACCTGTGCGGACTGAATGTGACCGTTCCGTATAAAATGGATGTTTTGAAATACCTCGACTGGATAGAGCATGACGCCCGTGGCGCTGGCGCTGTAAATTGCATCCGCATTTCCGCCGAGAGTCCGGTGCTGGCTGCCTTTACTGGTGAGGTTGGTGTAAAAGGACACGATTTCAGGCTCGAGGGATACAATACTGATATCTATGGCTTTGAAATGTCACTAAAGCCGCTACTTAAAGGCCATCACGACCAGGCACTGGTATTAGGTGATGGCGGCGCTGCAAAGGCTGTTAAATGTGTGCTGGATAACCTCGGGATAGAGTTTAAATGCGTTACAAGAAAGCCCATACCAGGTAATATTTTATTTAGCGACCTACGGCCGCATCATCTGAAGGATAATAAGCTGGTGATCAATACTACACCTATCGGCATGTCGCCCAATATTAATGAGTGCCCGCCTATCCCTTATGATGCTATTACAAACGAAAATTTACTTTACGATCTCATTTATAACCCCGAACAAACCCTATTTTTGAAAAAGGGTGAAGAACGCGGCGCCGTTACAAAAAATGGATATGAAATGTTAGTATTGCAGGCAGAAAAATCATGGGAGATATGGACCTCAAAAGCAAAACATCCGTGAAAAAGGCATTATTACTGCTTCCGTTTATACTATTTTTCGCTGCCTGCAATGGCAATCATGATTATTCGCCAAAGCCACGTGGGTACTTCCGCATTGATTTCCCTAAAAAGGCTTATCAGCAATATAACGGCCCTTACCCTTTTACTTTCATCTACCCCAAATACGCGGTTATTGAAAAGGATACGTTGCCCGTAATTCAGAAAAAGGATAAAAGGCTCATCAACATGAAGTACCTGCTAAACATGCAGTTCCCGCAGTTTAATGGCACGCTTCACCTGAGTTACGAAACCATCACCTCAAAAAAGGTTTTTGATGAGCTTACTGAAGACGCCCGCACCTTTGCATTTAAGCATTCTGTAAAGGCAACAGGCATCGACCAGGCCATCATACATAACTCCGACCGCAAGCTTTATGGAGTATATTATACGATCGACGGCAATGCAGCATCGTCTATCCAGTTTTATATTACCGACAGCGTGAAAAACTATATGCGCGGGGCCTTATACTTCAACAGCACGCCGCGTCTCGATTCCATACAACCAGTATTGAGTTTTGTGAAAAAGGACGTGGATACGATGATCAAAACGTTTAGGTGGAAGTGAGATTAATGTCGAATTTCGAATGTTCAATTTCGAATTTGGTTAGTTTCTAATTTAAAATCGTAAATTTTTATAATATCCTTTATTTATAAATTCGAAATTGAAAATCCGAAATTCGAAATAAAATATGCTCCGATCATTTGTAAATAATCCATACCAGGAGAATACCATTATTTTATTTGATGAAACCCGCGAATGTGTCATCATTGACCCCGGTATGTACTCTGCTGCCGAACAAAATGTGGTGGTGAATTTTATTCGTGATAACCAGTTAAGGCCTGTGATGCTGCTCAATACGCATTGCCATATTGACCATGTGCTGGGTAATAAATTTGTGTTCGATCAGTATGGCTTGAAACCGCAATTTAACCTGGGCGAGTTATCTGTTTTGGAGGCAGTACCAGCTTATGCGCCTCAAATGGGCTTTCATTATGAGTTATCCCCCCTGCCCGACCGTTTCCTGCCCGAAACAGGTACGATCACTTTTGGAGAAACAGAGTTGCAGCTGATCTTTGCACCAGGCCATTCGCCTGCTCATCTTTGTTTTTATGATGAATCTGATGATATTTTAGTAGGCGGCGATGTATTGTTCAGGGGAAGTATAGGTCGTTCAGACCTGCCCGGCGGTGATTACGACCTGCTGATCCGCAACATCCGCCAAAAGCTGTTTACGCTGCCTGATGACTGCGTGGTATATCCGGGTCATGGCCCAGAAACAACTATCGGGTTTGAGAAGAAGCATAATCCATTTTTTACGTAATGCGTTTGATGTTATACGTTTTACGTAGTTTAGCAAAGGTAAGGCGGGTAACATCATCCGCATAACATATAACCCAATTGAATACCTCCATCTACATAGCTAAACGGTATCTTTTTTCGAGGAAGAAGGTGCATGCCATCAATATTATCTCTGGCATCTCTATGCTGGGGGTTTTTGTTGGCAGCGCGGCGCTGATCATTATTTTATCGGTATTCAACGGCTTCGAAAAGGTGATACTTTCCCTTTACAGCAATTTTACACCCGAACTGAAGATCGAACCAAAACAGGGAAAAACATTCGATCCCAATACACCGTACTTCAATGCCCTGCACCGTGATCCTAAAGTATTTTCCTATACCGAAATACTGGAGGAAAAGGCCTTAGTGCGCTATGGGAAAAGCGGTCAATATATAGGCACAGTGATGGGCGTGAGCGATGAGTTTTTGAAGAACAAACAACTGGACAGCACCATCGAAAAAGGTTCGTTCACCCTTAATTACGAGGGCCATGATATGGCAGTGATCGGGGCGACTGTTCAGGGCAAGCTTTCAGTAAGTATACGTGACCAGACATGGCCGCTGCAAATTTATACTCCCCGGCGCAATGCATCTGCCTCTGCCGACCAACTCAGCGCATTCGACGTAAAATATATCAACCCCTCAGGCGTGTTTAATATACAGCAGGATTTTAACGGCCTCATCATCACCCCTATCGGCTTTATGCGCGACCTGCTGAACGAGCCAAAAAATATTTCGGCCATAGATTTGAATTATAAAAAAGGTACTGATCTGAAGGCTGTGCAAGCAGATATCGAAGATAAAGTCGGGAGCATGTTCACCATAAAAAACCGCTTTGAACAAAATGCAAGCCTGTATAAAACTTTAAACTACGAACGTTGGTTTATATTCATGATATTGGTGTTTGTATTGATCATAGCCATATTTAATATTATCGGATCGCTAACTATGCTGGTAATTGATAAACAACAGGATATCGCCATTTTAACCAGTTTGGGCGCTGATAAGCGGCTGATACAGGGCATCTTCTTTTTTGAGGGAATGATGATCTCCTTTATAGGAGGCATCGCTGGGATAGTGGTAGGGTTAATATTTTGCGTATTACAGCAACAGTTTGGATTTATAAAATTTGGCGATAATATGACCGCTATAGATGCCTACCCGGTAGCCCTGAAATTTGGCGATTTTGTACTGGTATTTTTAACAGTAACGGGCATTGCCGCCATTGCATCAGGTATCAGTGCGCGTTTAAGTATTAAAAGGCTGGGCGAAGTCAGGGAGGATTTGTAAGTTTGCTTTGGAGCTGAAAGCTTAAAGCAGAAAGTCCAAAGCCATTAAAACATAAGGTGGAAACTTTTGCTTTTAGCTTTACGCTTTCATCTTTTAGCTCAAAAAACCATGGAATCAAAACGTCAACAAAAATTTGCGGGAGTAATACAACAGGACCTGGCAGCGATATTTCAGCGCGAGGGGATCAACCTGTTACCGAATACACTTATCACCATCACCAAGGTAAGGGTTACACCTGATCTTGCCATCGCCAGGGTATTTTTAAGCTTCTTTAATAATACCAACACTCAGCTCGCATTAAATACCATTAAACAACACGCCTCGGAGATACGCTACAAACTGGGCGCCCGGATAAAGGACCAGGTAAGAATTATTCCTCAGCTTGAATTTTTTGTGGACGATACCAGTGAATATGTTGAGCGGATGGATAAGATCTTTAATAAGATAAGCAAGGAAGAACGGCAGCCGGATACGGAGTAAAGACATGTCGACTCACCCCGACGTCGCTGCGCTTGTCGACCCTCTCTGCTGTGCAAAGAGGGTGAAGAATCAAAACTATTTTTATTAAAACCCTCTTTTCGTTTGCGAAGAGAGGGTGGTCGGGCGAAGCAAAGACCGGGTGAGTTGAATAGATCAGTAATATTTTTCAATGAATAAACACACCCAACTTGAAGATTATATAAAAGCCCATCCATCCCAAATCGGTAAGGTAGTCGACTATAACCCAAAAACCGATCGCCTGTATCAATTTGATTTTACTGTATCGAACACTGAATTGCAGCCAGAGGATGTAAATGATACAGAAAAATTCAGCGCGTGGGTAAGCGTGAAACTCGAGCAAAACAGGGCGAGGTATGGCATCGGTGGCTATATGGAGCATCGTACCCTGTATGCTCGCAGCGAACATTTTAATACCCATGATGAGCCCCGTCGCCTGCATTTGGGTGTGGATATCTGGGCCGAAGCCGGTACGCTGGTTTATGCACCATTAGACGGGCATATCCACAGCTTTGCCGACAATGATAATTTTGGCGATTACGGGCCAACAATCATCCTGTCACACAACCTAAACGGCCTGCAACTTTATACCCTTTACGGCCACTTGAGTCGTCAGGATCTTATTGGATTAGCTGTGGGGGCGCCTGTTAACATGGGACAGCTATTCGCTCATTTTGGGAACCAGAAGGAAAATGGGCATTGGCCTCCACACCTGCACTTTCAGTTAATGTTTGATATGGAGAACTGCCATGGCGATTATCCCGGTGTTGTGCGCTTTTCAGAAAAAGACAAGTACCTGCAAAATATCCCCGATCCCAACCTCATCCTGCAGTTTCCGGATGTAAGGTAAAAAGGCTACATTTAGTCTAACCAATTTTTCAACCTTATGACACCAAGAACCTTTTGGCTGATCCTGATCAGGATAATCGGCGTTTATTTAGTTATCAGTGCATTAACGTACATCCCCCAAATGATCGTTACGATCTATGAATTTGGTCGTGAGATCGGTAGAGACTCATCATCACAGGGCTTTCTGGAAATCAGCTTCTTTCTTGTAGTCACTATCGCATTTTACGTATTAATCATGCGTTACTGTCTTTTTAAGACAGATTGGTTGGTAGATAAGTTGCATCTTGACAAGGGATTTATCGAAGAAAGGTTCGAGATTAAAATGCATCGCTCAACTATATTGAAAATAGCTGTAATAGTAATTGGCGGTGTAATGGTTATAGATACTTTGCCACTATTATGCAAACAGACTTTTGCTTACTTCCAATTAACAAGTACTACTATAAGCTTTAAAGAAAATCCTGCATCCGGCTGGATCATATTTTATTTCGTAAAATTTTCCATAGGCTTTTTTATGATGACCTCGAGCCGGCTAATAGTAAATTTTATCGAACGTAAAAGGAAAGGGCCTGTTGCGGCTACAGAAGCTAACGCTGAATGATGATCGTAATATTGTCACCTTAAATTTATCCCAACAAAAAAGGGGATGAAAATCATCCCCTTTTGAAATAGCTTATATTAATTATCAATTTCCTGGTCCGTCATCCGGCGTGCCTACAATTTTATAGGCCTTGTTGTTATTGGCATCAACTGTGTCCTGGTAATAATAACCATCGGCCGATACATAATACTTCTGACCATTCAGGCTGATCTTCCTGCAATCAGGTGGCAGAGTCTGAACAATGTCGCCAATTTGTGGTGCTGTTTGCTGAACATTATTCGCGCCGCCATTGGTATTTAGTTCTCCGTCCTTACCGGCAATCTGATAACTGGTTGTACCATCGTCCTTGGTTATTGGCTCATAATAAACACCATTTGCCTCGTAATACTGCTCACCATTAATTACTATGGATTGTGCATTTGATGGCAAAGTAGTCACCTCAGCGCCAACAGGCGGTTCAACAACGGTATATTCGTTATTTGCATATTGATAATACAAACCGCCGCTATAAAAATACTGGTAATCATTCCAGTAGAATGGATAGTAGCCATATGGCAAAAATCCAATGCTGAAACCGATCCTTGGTGCATAGTAAGTGCCGTAGTAGCCATGATAATAATGATAATAACCGTTATTCCTCCAGCTGGCAACGCCACCGCCTATATATCCGCGACCGCCAACGCCAACAGTTGTGCGGCCACCGGCGCCTATATAACCACGGGTGCCGATAACAGAGTTACGCACATTGGGGTTTCCAACTACTCCTACTCCCGGCCTTCCGCCACGATAACCCTGGCTCATGCCATAAGCTGGCCTGATTCCCTGGCTATTGATCCTTGGGGGCGCCACGGTTACGCGTGAGTTGTTGGGCCTGAATGCTCCGGCTGATGGCCTTGAAACACTTGGGCTGGATGGTCTCGAACCACCTCCGCCACCACCAGACGGCCTCGAACCACCACCGCCTCCGCCACCGCCGGATGAGTGTGAACCACCGCCACCACCGCCGCCTCCGTCCCTATGTTGGGCATCGGCTGTAAAAGCTACAAACAGGCACAAAAGCCCGTTAAAAGCGATGGTAAGCAAATATTTATATGTCTTTTTCATCTTAGTAATTTATTAACGCTACAGCAAATGGTAAACAATTGATCTGTTGACAATAATTTAGACCCACAATTGCGCAATTGGTTTAATGCTAATATAAATAATTTATCAAAAAACAGACGATTATTTATAACGGGCACCTCATATGTTAATTGACAGCCTCTAACAGCAATAATACGGTAAATGTAATAAATTAATTATTGAACTCTTGAATTGGTTTAGCTCAATGGAAGTTGAATGACAAATTCAGAGCCTTCGCCTTCTTTGCTGTTAACTTGTATAGTTCCCCCATGCCCCTTCACCACAATATCATAGCTTAATGACAGGCCCAATCCGGTCCCTTCACCCGTAGGTTTAGTAGTAAAGAACGGCTGCATGATCTTTTCCCTGATGTTTTCAGGGATACCGGTACCGTTATCCTTTACTTTAACCAGAATGGATCCATTTTGGGAGATTGTAGTAACCTCAACTGTAGGTTTATACCCGTCGCCCGCTGTTTTCGATTTCTGATTCACAGCATAAAAGGCATTACCAAATAAATTAATGAGCACCCTGCCGATATCCTGCTGTACGATGTTCATTCTCGGTATCGAAGTGTCAAAATGGGTCACCAACTCGGCGTTGAAATGTTTGTCTTTTGCCCGCAGACCGTGGTAGGAAAGTTTTAAAAACTCATCGGCCAGTACATTGATATTAGTCGCCTGCCTTTCGCCGGTACTGGTGCGGCTGTGTTCCAGCATACCTTTAACGATGAAGTCGGCGCGTTTGCCGTGATGGCGTATCTTTTTCTCATTGTCAATAACATTATTTAGCAACTCCATTTCTAATTGCTCATCCCTATCTGCTTTCGGTTTTTCGCTTTCCGCTTTAAGCTCTTCCAACATCTCCTCGTTTACCTCTGAGAAATTATTGACAAAATTCAGCGGGTTCTGTATCTCGTGGGCGATACCTGCAGTCAGTTCACCCAACGAGGCCATCTTGGCCGATTGAACCAACTGAGCTTGAGTCGTTTTCAGTTCGCCGAGTGCCGTTTCGACGCTTTTTTTCTGCTTTTCTATTTCGGTATTCTGGCTTTGCAACAACTTATTGGCTTTTTGGCGCTGGTTGCTGTTGCGCCAAAATATCAGCGCTAGTAACAGCAATACGCCCAAACCGCCTGATAAAATATACGTGCGCAGCCGGTTTTCAGCCTCCTTTTGTGCCTCGCGTTGTGTGGTCTGTAATTCCTGTTGCCTTTCTTTTTCGTCGAAGTCAAGGGATAACAGTTGCTTTACCTTATCCCGGCTGTACAGGCTGTCTTTTGCGGCATTGGTGAGCTTAAAATATTTATAGGCCTGCGGCAGGTTATGGTCCTCATCATAAAAAGTGTATAATATTTTCCCGGCATTCAAAACGTCCTGTTCAAATTTTCCCGCCGCGGCAGTTTCCAACGCTTTTTGCGCATAGTATTCCACCGAATCCTGCTGTTTGTATTTATGGTATAGGTTGGCAGTACTGAGGTAGGCAATGCTCACATCTTCACCATCATCAACTGCTTTATTATTAATAACGGCCTGCCTGAACAATTGCAGCGCCCCGGCTTTGTTCCCCTTTTCAGCCTCCACTTCGCCCATATCACGTTGAACGTTGCCTATCACATCGGTAAGATTTAATTTTTTGCAATCATCATAAGCGATGTTAAGATAATAGTCGGCCGAATCTGCCCGATGCATATCAAGGTAACATTCACCTGTGTTTTCATATATGATAGCCCTGTTGTGTTTATGTTTAAAAAGCAATTTATGGGATAAAGCAAAGGTGTTAAATTGTTTTAGTGACAGGCGTAAATAGGGAAGGGCTTTTTTGTAGTCCTGCTGCTGAATATAGGCAGAGCCTATATTGTCGTTCACAGCCGACATCACGTAGAGATCATTTAACCCCCCGGCTATTTTGAGGGCTTTAAAATAAAATTGTATACTTTTAACATAATCGCCTAAATTGGTATAAGCATTTGCCATGTTGTTAAGGCACTTTACCTGGTTTAGCGTCCAGTTGTTTTTTTTAGCCAGCAAATAACCCAGTTGACCGAATAGAATGTCAGAATCCGGGTTGGAGAGCTGGTATGCGCCGCCCAAATGCATTAAAGCTTGATACCGCATAGTATCCGTTTTGGCATTGCTTAATGCCAGCCTCAGGGTGTCAATTCGTTTTTTCTGCGCAGCGGCAGTTAGCACGAAGCTGAACAGAATAAACGTGAACGTGATTTTTTTCATGCTTAGGTTGTGGTTGATACCAAAAATATAAAAAGCATGCGAGAATTTATCAGAAATCGGTGAGTAGTAAGCAGTTTTAATAACCTATTGACCAGTGATCATTCCCTTATGCTACAGCGCCTCGGCAATAAATAAAAAGGGGCGGTCAAACTGAAGGCTGAAAAAGCCATCATGAGTGGTCTTAAACCGGTGATTTCCCATCGGCTCTAATCCGCTCACATGGAGTTCGTGTGGGTGGGTTAACACTTCAAGCATTTCGCCGGCTGGTTTCCATTTGCTGAATCCCGAATTTACAGCGTATATCTTCTGGTCGGCATAAAAGATCACCAGGTTGATCTTATCGGTATAAAACAAATAATCCTTCAACTGCAGATCATCAGTGATAATGTTAACCGCCGGATAATTATGGGTAACCAAATATTTCAACGCGGCTTCGGCCAGTGTATCGTTTCCGGCAGGCATTTGCTTAATATCTGATTGCAGCGAACTGTGGGCATCCCCTGCGATTATCCAATCGATCTTTATACCATTATTATCCAGCAATCCTGCCGTTTGCTTTGTGGCGATAACCGTAGGGCTCCACTCCAGCAATTGGCCAAGCAATTCGGGCGAAAATCCATCCAGGCCCAGCACAAGTAGTGCGGGTTCCTGTTTTTCGCGTACGATGTGGTGTGAGGACACGGGGTTAGAGATTAGTTGATTGGTGATCAGAGATTAGTTTTTACTTTGAACTGAAAAATATAGAAATAGTTTGGGTTTAGAGATTAGTTAATTAGAGGTTAGAGATTAGTTTTAATATATCTTCTTGTAAAATTCCTTTAATGTTCTTCCCGGATCAGCAGATAAATTGATTGCACCAGATACGGCCATACCATAAACACCGGTCTCCAGCAAAGCTTCAACATCTGCCAATTGTATTCCGCCTACAGCGATGACAGGTATTTCAACAGGTTGGCCTTGTAGAGCCCTGTATCCTTCAAACCCAAGCAATGGTTTATTGTTGGGCTTGGTATCGGTGTGTGCAAATGGACCATAACCGCAATAATCAACCACCTTTGTACCCTGAACCTGTAGTAACCGCTCAATATTGGTTGCCGAAGCGCCTAACGTTTTATCCTTACCGATATGTTTACGGATCGCCACCAGGTCGGCATCAAAATCTTCGATATGTACGCCCTGCGCATCCACGCGATCAAGCAGCTCATAATGATTGGTTACGATCAGTGTAGTGCCCCAATCGTCACAAATAACTGCCAGTTCATTGATCTCGTCTACCAGTTCATCATCGGGTTTGGTGAGGCAGCGGTATTGTATCCAGTTTGCCCCGGCCTGGCAAGCTGTCTCAACCTGCTCCAGGTGTGTGCGGTTAGGCAGATCCTGTGTCAGGTAATGAAATTTGGAGATGTATTTCTTCATGGTTTTAGTCCGAAAGATGATCGCATAGTTTAACTAATAAAAGCTTCCGGACTTTCCGACTTGCGGTCTTCCGGACTTCCAACTACTTCAGCACTTCCGAAATCGGTTTTCCAATATTACCATTTGGCGCCTGGATATGTAATAGCGCCGCAACTGTTGGGGCAATATCGGTCATATGTGTTTCCCGGTTCAAATGGCCATGCTGTATGCCCCAGCCCATAAATACCAGCGGAATGTGCGTGTCATAAGGGTTCCAGGTGCCATGCGTAGTGCCCGTTGGCCCGCTGTCGCCTGATCCATGACCTGTAAACCAGCCCGGTTTTAAAATTATTTGTATTACGCCGCTATGCTCAATGCTATACCCATTCACAATGCGGGTACGCAGCTCTTCGGGGATGCTTGCTGTTTGCGCATGACGCATGTCAACCGCAAAGGCAATGCCGCGTTGTTTTTGTAAAAATTCTATACAATCGTTTATCAGCGCATCTTCATTCAGTCTGGCATATTTGATTGTGGCGTTGTCAAAATTCACCTGGTAATTGGCCAACCCGATCACCAGCTTTTCTATTTTATATTTACTTGTCAAAAACTTGTTCAGGCTATCCTTAACCGCGCCGTCATCCCAAACATCCGCAGGAATTCCGTGATCATTCAAAAAGGCGGTATTATGCGCTGCGCCATGATCAGCAGTTAAGAAAACGGTGTAATTGCCCTTTCCAAGCTTAGCATCCAGGTAGGTAAAAAACGACGCCAGTTCGCGGTCGAGACGCAAATAAATATCTTCAATTTCAACAGCATTTATGCCAAACTGGTGCCCCACGTAATCGGGAGTAGATAAGCTCAGCGCCAGGAAATCGGTTACATCATGCTGGCCCAATTGTTCCCCGTTAATAGCCGCAACTGCCATGTCGAGCGAAATCGTATTGCCATAGGGTGTAGAACGTATCAGCCCTAAACCGGAGTTCTTATACAATGCTGATGTTTTCACAGGTAGGGTTGGACTATCCGTCCCTTTAAATTTGCCTTCATATTTTGTATTATCCGGAAGGGTTTGTACATAGGTATCTATCGGGTATAGCGGGTTCCAATCCAGTTTTAAATAAGTTTCTGCAAGCTTCTGATCGTTAAAATCCTTTACCCATTGTGGCAGTTCCTTCATGTAGTAAGTGCTGGTGATCCAGTTGCCTGTTTTATCGTCAAACCAGTAAGCGGCATTTGCCGTGTGTCCGGCAGGCAATATTCCGCCACGGTCCTTTAGCGCAATGCCAATAACCTTTGAACGGAAATTTGTGGCCAGCCTTAGTTCGTCGGTTACGGTGGTTGTCAGTAAATTTCTGGGCGACATCTCACCTGCCTTTGAAGTACTCCCTACCGTTTTTACAGTAGTATCTTCAGCACAATACATTGGTTTTCCGGTCGCCTGTATAATAAAATCATTGCCCGCTATACCGTGTATGGCTGGCACCGAGCCGGTATAAATACAGGTATGGCCAGGACCTGTAAAGGTTGGAATATAATCAACCTGGGTGTTATCGCAGCTAAAACCCTCGTTCAGTAAACGTTTAAAACCATTGCTCTGGTAACGGTCATAAAAGCGGTAAAGATAATCCCAGCGCATTTGGTCGACCACTATTCCAACAACTAATTTTGGTCGGGGGAGTGAATTATCTGGAATAACACGTGGCGCAACATCAACTATTGTGTGTATTTTCCCCTTTTTCTTTTGGGCTGATACACTAACAGCAATAAATGCAAAGGATAATAAGAGTAGATGTTTGATCTTCATCCGGAAAAAGTTTTAAGTAACGCAAATATCAACAATGTGATCAAAATTCAATGTGATATTTGCGTTACGGCAATTTAAAATTTGAGATTGAAATATCCTTCGCATGTCGCCGATTTTACTCACCCGGTCCTTGCTACGCTCGACCACCCTCTCTTCGCCAGGGCGAAAAGAGGGTAAAGGTTTAAAAGTTATATTTCCCTCTTTACTGCTTGCAGTAGAGAGGGATGACAAGCGTAGCGATGTCAGGGTGAGTCAACTATGTGATTTGCAAAAACGTTCAATTTAAAATTTGAGGTTAAGCGACAATAAAAAATTCGCCGGCGCCTGCGGGAAGAAATAATTGTAATTCACCACTTTTCCACTCTCAATATCAGGGTAGGTAGCGCCGTTCGTTTCATATTTTACACCAAAAATATTATTGACCAGCAAGGTGAGCCCGATATTTTTAACGGATTTAATGCTGAAGTTATAGTTAAGCCTCAGGGCATTTACAAAGTAGCTGTTCAGGTAACGGTTCGAGGTAGGGTCTGATGGCGGATAGCCCGGCGGGTTAATATTGGACGTATTATCCAGGTATTGTCTGCTTACATATTTGCTGATCAGGGCAATCTCCCCACGTTTTAATGGTCTGAAACTGATCTCGCTTGAGCCAACAAAATCGGGTGAAAAGGCGATATCTGTTTTCTTGTAAGTATTTTCAATAGTGGTGTTATTATCATAGTCCACCAAAAACTGCTGGAAGTTTTTTACCTTATTTGAGCTTAGTGAGGCTGTTGCCGCCCAGCCTAACAGCTCATTTATTCTCAATTTTCCGTCAAACTCCAATCCTTCGCGATAGCTGTCCTTTACATTACTGCGTATCTGGGCGCCCACATCATTCAGGGCACCTGTAAGCACCAATTGGTTATCATAAAGCATGTAAAATGCGTTGATGCCACCTGTAAATATGCCCTGTTGTGTGCGATAACCCAATTCAAAATCCTTCAGATTCTCAGGTTTTGGCCTGCTTTGCGGGGTCGATTGGGTGTAATCATCACGGTCGGGCTCATGATTGCCAACGGCAAATGAAGCATACACATTGTTGTGATCGTTGATATTGTAGGTGATGCCAGCCTTCGGATTAAAAAAATCAAGATGCACCTGTTGCTGAACATTGTTTAAATTTTCATCATACCCCAAAAACGAATAGTAAATATGTCGGTATTGCATGTCAGCATAAAGCGTAACCTTGCCTATTTTGTAATCGGCCTTGCCAAAAACATTGAAGTCCTTTTTATCAGCATCATTGCGTGAATATTGGTAGTCAGGCGGAATATTCGTGCTTTGCTGCGTCCATTCGATATTATTATAATGTGCGCCTTTATACTCATTATAAGCACCGCCAAGTGTAAGATTCAGGTTTTTTTCTGGCTGGTATTTCAGATTATAGGTAACGCCATAAAATTTATTGTTGAGCCACAAGCGACGGGTAAGATCAGTAGTATTGATGGTATCCCCACCAACAATTACCGGGGTTATGCCGTAAGAAGCTAAACTCTGCGCGGCGTGATACTCTTCATAATAACCATACCCATGGGTATAATGTAAAGCACCACTAAACGACAATTTATCCGATATTTTTTGATCCACCAGCAATTGGTAATGATCCTGCGTATAGTTATCTGTTTGATTTTTGTAGAAGGTGCCATTTGGCTCGAGACCGAGATCATTATATCTGCGATTGCCTGCCTTTAGGCTGTCCTCCGGCACGCCATCCCATGCCTGGTAGGTATGCTCGGTACCCGAAAAGGTGTTAAACCTGATCAAGGTATTTTTGCCATAATAGGCCCCACTAAAGAAGTAGGATTTCAGATCAGAAAAGGCGCGGTCGATATAACCGTCAGAATAAATGCGGGATAAACGCCCGTCAAAGCTGAATTTGCCGCCCAATAATCCAGTACCTACATTAACAGTGTTCTTTACGGTACCATAAGAACCTACTGAATTGTTAAGTTCAGCATATGCCGTATCCCTGCGGGTGGTGGTTTGAATATTAATGCTCGCTCCAAAGGCACCCGCACCGTTGGTGGATGTACCCACACCACGCTGAATCTGAATATTATCCACAGAGGATGCAAAATCGGGAACATCAACAAAAAACACACCCTGCTCCTCCGAATCGTTATATGGAATACCATTGATGGTTACATTAATGCGTGTAGCGTCCGATCCGCGAATATGGATGCCCGTGTAACCAATGCCCGCCCCCGCATCGGACGTGGTAACCACCGATGGCGTTTGATTGAGCAGGAAAGGCAGATCCTGCCCCAGGTTGTTTTTTTGGATTTCCTTCCGGCCCAGGTCGGTATAAGCCATTGGCGCGTTTTTGGATGCCCGTGTGGCGCTTACAGTAACCTCTTCGGTAAATAACGTACCGGCAGAAAGCTGGAAGTCGATCGTTGTATCAGAAGTTAAGGTGATACTTTGTTCGATCGCCTGGTAACCGATATAGGTTACTTTGATGTTGAATGGCCCTTTTTTGAGCTGGCCGAAATGATAATTACCATTTGCATCCGAAACTGTGTTTAATGCAGGATTAATGGTGATGGTTGCTCCCGGCAATGCAGCGCCGGTTTGCTGATCGGTGATCTTCCCCGAAAGGGAGATCTGGGCCGCTGCCAGGACAGGCAGCAACAAGGCGAAAAACGCCGTGAATAAATTTTTCAAAATGAATTAAATAAAACTTGTTAAACCATCTGCACACCAGGGTTGAATATGCAGTACACTTAACTTTTTACCTCTCCCTACGCCGGCATTACCCGGATCAGGTGTATGTTTTAGTCATTGGTCATTGAGTCATTAGTCATTTGTTTCCGGTAGGTAACTTAAGACTTAATACTCTCGACTTTGTACTTAAACAATGGGTTTGATCTCAGCCTGTCTTTCAGTTTGATCGCTCAAAGCAAGGCACCCCTTGAGAAAATTATTGGGACAAATATAGGATTTTTTTGAGTCCGAAAGTCCGGGGAGTCCGAAAGTCCGGAAGATTTATTTGGAATCTGTTTGAATGCGGCACTGAATGGGTGTAATTACCTGCTCGCTAAAATAGCGTCGTTGGCTTTCAGCAGGCGTACCACTCTTACAAAGCGGCGTTTGTAAAGGTCATTCATCTGTGTGATGGTAACGCCCTTTTCTTTGCCGGAAGTGGAATGAATAAACTTAATCTCGCCGTCTTCATTGCAGCAAACAATACCAACATGCCCGATACTATGCGGATGATGTGATTTGGTGCCGGTGAACATGATGATATCCCCGGGGCGGGTATCTTCTAGATTTATTTTTTCGCCGGCATTATAATATTCCGAAGAAGAGCGCGGCACATTGATGTTAAAGGATTTAAATACATAAGTTACAAAGCCAGAGCAATCAAAACCATACTCCGGATTGGATGAAGCCGCACGGTAAGGTGTGCCTAATAAAGTTTGCGCAAATTGCACCACACTGTCGGGAGAAGCAATATCCGATACCGGATACAGATGAGATGATGACGGCTCCGGAAGAACAAGCCTGGCGCTCCTATTTTTTGCCTTATGTGCATGATGATGGTGTTTCCGGGCATTTGCGTTGCCCGCCATACAGGCGCACAATAATAAAAGGCATATCAGGGCTAAGCTTTTTTTCATTTGGCGCCCTAAGATATTTCTTTTTATTTAAAATCGCAGGAAATTGTCAAAATTTTGTCATTGCAGGTGAAACGGATTTTAAAAGTCAAACACCTTTAACCTTTTTCCTTTCACCTCAAAAACGTACTTTTGCAAACTTTTATATCACACTGCTATGCTGCAAACACATATACGGACACATACCTGCGGAGAATTAAATATCAGCCATTTAGGCCAATCTGTTGTTTTATGCGGATGGGTACAAAAATCGCGCGATTTGGGCGGAACTACCTTTATTGATGTTCGTGACCGTTATGGATTGACCCAGCTTGTTTTTAATACCGACAGCGATGCCGCCCTGCGTGATAAGAGCCGTAGTCTTGGCCGTGAGTTTGTGATCAAAGTTAGCGGTAAGGTGATCGAACGAACTAGCAAGAATTTAAAGATTCCAACAGGCGAAATTGAAATTGAGGTTGTCGAAATTGAAATATTGAATGAGGCCAAAACCCCTCCGTTCCAGATAGAAGACGAAACCGACGGCGGCGAGGAGCTGCGAGCTAAATACCGCTATTTGGATCTTCGCCGTAATCCTATCCGCAATAATATGGTGCTTCGCCATAAAATGGCGCAGGAAACGCGAAGATATCTCGATGGGTTAGACTTTATCGAGATAGAAACTCCTATACTGATCAAATCAACACCGGAAGGTGCACGCGATTTTGTAGTGCCGAGCCGTATGAACCCGGGTGAGTTTTATGCCCTGCCGCAATCGCCCCAAACCTTTAAGCAATTGCTGATGGTGAGCGGTTTCGACCGTTACTTCCAGATCGTAAAATGTTTCAGGGATGAAGATTTGCGCGCCGATCGCCAACCAGAATTTACACAGATCGATTGTGAGATGGCCTTCATCACCCAGGAGGATATCCTGCATATTTTTGAGGGGCTGACAAGGCATTTATTCAAAACTGTTAAGGGAATTGAATTCAATAATTTCCAACGGATGCAATATGCTGACGCGATGCGCCTGTATGGTTCCGACAAACCGGATATCCGTTTCGGGATGCAGTTTGTGGAGCTAAACGAAGTGGTGAAAGGCAAAGGCTTCAGCATATTTGATAATGCCGAATTGGTCGTAGGCATCAATGCCAAAGGCTGCGCAGGATATACCCGCAAGCAGATAGATGAACTGACCGATTATATTAAACGCCCCCAGATTGGTGCTACCGGCTTAATTTACTGCCGTTACAATACTGATGGAACCTTAAAATCATCAGTAGATAAATTTTACAGCGAGGATGAGCTGACCAACTGGGCAGCCGCTTTTGACGCGGAAGCAGGCGACTTAATGCTTGTATTAGCTGGTAATGAAGAAAAAGTACGCAAGCAACTGAACGAATTGCGCCTGGAAATGGGTAACCAACTCGGTCTGCGCAATAAGGATCAATTTGCACCTTTATGGGTACTTGATTTTCCATTACTTGAATGGGACGAGGAAACCGGTCGTTACCATGCCATGCACCATCCGTTCACTTCACCGAAGCCGGAAGATATCCCGATGCTGGATACTGATCCTAAGAATGTGCGGGCCAATGCTTATGACCTGGTGATCAACGGAACTGAAATTGGCGGTGGATCGATCCGTATCCACGACCGTGACCTTCAGGCGCTGATGTTCAAGCACCTGGGCTTTAGCAAGGAAGAAGCGCAAAAGCAATTCGGCTTCCTGATGGATGCCTTTGAATATGGTGCTCCTCCACATGGTGGTATCGCCTTTGGATTCGATAGACTGTGCTCTATTTTTGCAGGACTGGATTCCATCCGCGATGTAATCGCGTTCCCCAAAAATAATTCGGGCCGCGACGTGATGATTGATACACCATCGGTTATTGCTGAGGCGCAGATGAATGAGCTAAAAATCAAGACTACAGTATAATTTTCCACCAAAAGAAAAGTTATTTATTCCAACCCCATTGTAATGAAACGATATTTGTTGATTACCTGCTTTTTTATTGCTGCGTTGTCAGCCTGCAAAAAAGATACCCCATTTAATGCTGCCAAACAAGCCGCAACCGATGATGCAGCCATACAGGCTTACATTAAGGCCAATAACATTACTGCTACAAAAGATGCATCAGGAGTGTATTATGCGGTGATCACGCCGGGAACAGGAGCTTACCCCAATGCCAATTCGACCATTACGGTAAACTATACGGGTAAATTGCTCAATGGATCTGTGTTTGATTCAGAGTCCGCTTTTGTTACGACATTTTCAGGCGTGATAGCAGGTTGGGAAGCCATTACCCACATTAACACAGGAGGCAGAATATTGCTGCTGATACCGTCAGCGCTTGGCTATGGGAATACAGCCAACCAGGGCATCCCGGCCAATTCCGTATTGATATTTACCATCGACCTTACAGGTTTTAGCAACTAATAAGGCGTTTCAATTTTGTTATATAAAAGGACGGTTTAAATAATCGTCCTTTTATTTTTTATATTAGGTGAAAAATCGTTAATGAAAAAACTTTACCTGTTAATGCTGTGTATCGCCTCAATACCGGCTATGGCGCAAACAAGTGCGCTAAAAAGCATGATCAGTAAAAAGGCCGACTCGCTGCAAAGTCAAATCGTTGCCTGGCGCCGTGATTTTCACGAACATCCTGAACTGGGTAATCACGAATTCCGCACATCAGCTATTATCGCCAAACATTTGCAATCCCTGGGCATGGAAGTAAAAACAGGTATTGCAACTACCGGGGTGGTGGGCATATTGAGAGGTGGCAAGCCCGGGCCTGTTGTGGCCCTGCGTGCTGATATGGATGCACTACCTGTAACCGAACGTACGCCGGTTCCTTTCGCCTCAAAAGTAAAAACAATGTATAAGGGCCAGGAAGTAGGTGTAATGCATGCCTGCGGGCACGATTCGCATATGGCTATTTTGATGACCGTGGCAGAGATATTATCATCCATGAAAAGCGAATTACATGGCACAGTAAAATTCATTTTTCAACCTGCTGAGGAAGGAGTGCTTCCCGGAGAAGTTGGCGGCGCCGAAGAAATGGTAAAGCAAGGCGTGCTTGAAAACCCTAAAGTGGATGTCATCTTCGGCCTGCATATCAATTCACAAACTGAAGTGGGTAAGATCAAATATCGCCCCGGTGGCACTATGGCCGGGGTAAATGATATGCAGATCATCGTTAAGGGCCGTTCATCGCACGGTGCTTATCCGTGGTCGAGCATTGACCCTATTGTGGTTTCGGCGCAGATCATTAACAATTTACAAACTATAGTAAGCCGTAATATCAATATAACAGAAAATCCCGCCGTGGTAACCATTGGCGCTATTAACGGGGGCAACAGGTCAAATATCATCCCCGAAAAAGTAGAAATGCTGGGCACCCTGCGCGCCTTCACAAAAGAAGATGAACAAACATTGATCACCAGGGTAAAGCAAATAGCAACCAAAACCGCCGAGGCTGAAAATGCAGTGGCCGAGGTAACTATCCCCTACAGCACGCATTACCCGGTTACCTATAACGACCCGGCACTAACTGAGAAAATGGTACCCACATTACAAGAAACCGCAGGTGCCGGTAATTTGGTGCTATCCCCGCCTGTTACCGGTGCGGAAGACTTCAGCTTTTTCGAAGAAAAGGTACCAGGGATTTTTTTCTTTTTGGGAGGAATGCCCAAAGGCGGCGATCCTATAACCGCGCCTGCACACCACACGCCTGATTTTTATATTGATGAAAGCGGATTTGCATTAGGTGTCAAAGCTTTGTGTAACTTAGCTGTGGATTACATGAATGAGAAGGGTAAATAACAGTATCCATTTGAGCAAAAAATATGAATAAGCGTTTTTTTTCTACTTTATTACTTAGCCTGTTTGCTGCAATATGTATTATGCAAGCTGATAGTGCAAGGGGAAATACCGGAGTTATCCTCCACACCAATAAAATCATATCTGTATCTGTTGATTCTGCAGCAACAAGGGCCTTGGTAATAGGCATTATCAATACAGTAATAAAGTCTTCCGGCAGCTTTGATATTTCAGCCGTTTCAGACCTGTATGCCCCAAATGCTGTAGTAGCTGATGAGGAACCGCCTTTTTCATGGAATGGCCCCACAGCCGGGGCGCAGTGGGTAAGCACCATTGAAAAAAGCTGTAAGGACCTTAAGCTAAGAGACCTGAGAGGAAAAATCGGCAGGGTGAGTGTTTATCTTCAAACCGATGAAAGTGTTTACGTTGTGGTACCCGTAGATTATACTGGCGAAATTAAGGGCGAACCATTTGATGAGGATGGAGCGTTCACCTTTATATTCAGAAAAGTGAGTGATAAATGGCTGATCAAAAGCCAGGTGTGGACAACGAGGAAGGGGATGTGAGTTTTGGGTCTTAAGTTTTAAGTTATTTGCCGTTTTAATCATCATCTTATTGGAAACCAAACTTTTAACTTTTCAGCAATTTAATGACCGGGGCTTAGCCGAGATACTCACCAGTGTATTATATGAAAATAATATTCCTTACATAATTGAGGAAGATTCATTAACTTTTAACCCATCATTTGTATTGAATGATGAATTATCTAAAGTTTACAATGTAAAGATCAGCCCAAATGATTTTACCAGGGCGACCCAGCTTTTACAGGAAAATGAGGATCAATCCACAGAAGAGATTGACAAGGATTACTATTTATTCCAGTTTACAAATGATGAGTTGATGGAAGTGCTGGAAAAGGCCGATGAATGGAGCAGTTTCGATTATGTACTTGCTGAAAAGATACTTAAAGAACGTGGGGTAATTATAGATGCTCAAAAAATATCCGCCTTGAATGAATGCAGGATAAAGGAACTGAAGGTTCCGGAGCCACCTCAGACTTTTTGGATCATCCTGGGCTATATCTTCGCTGTCATGGGAGGATTGATAGGAATATTTATCGGCTGGCATTTGGCATGGCATAAAAAAACATTACCTGACGGAGAGCGCGTATATGATTATAATGCAAAAGACAGAAAACATGGCAGGATCATTTTTTATATAGGTTTGATTAGCTTTGTTAGCAGTATTATTGCGAGGGCCATATTTATTATCGGTTAGAGGCAATAACTAATGCAGCAATAATAAAGATCAATTTTGCCCAATCTCCTCTTCATCTGCAGCAAAAACCAATGGCGCAGCCCCACTGCCGAATTGTTATTTAAGAATCATCCCACGCATCACGCACGGTCTGCCGGCACAAGTGATAAGGCGCGCATAAAAGTCAATCAAAAAATGATCGATTGGGCCAATGTGATCTTTGTGATGGAGCGCAAACATATGGATATGATCAGGCAGCTCTTCAGTTTTGATCAGCAGCAATTGGTGTTACTTGACATCGAAGATAATTACCAATTCAACGACCCAGAGCTGATTGATATATTGAAAATTAATTTAAATAATTATCTGTAGGTTAAATACTTACAGTAAAGATATTAAAATTTTCTAATCCGCGTCATTTATACACAATCATATTAAATCATAATTATTTTTTCTTATTTTTGTACCATCATAGTAACATACCTGTTACAATGTGATAAGGTTTAGGTTAAAAGCCCCCAATCAGCGAGTGAACGGGGGCTTTTTATTTAGGGTGAATTTTAAGTGATGTTTTACCCTCTTTTGAGGTATGCATTTGGGATATTTGGCGGAGTGTAATCAATGCCATAGGCGTGTTTTACCAGGAGGGATACCACTTCGGATACCGTCTTTTCCTTGCGGTGCATCTGCGGCAATAATCCCATCAGGGCGTAACTAACAGGGTTTATAGCAGGTATAAATGTTTCCCATTCGTATCCTCTGCCCCAAATCAATCCTTTTACTGCAATGGTCAAGTCTGCAGAATTTTCAAGCAGAAAATGCAACATGTCGACCGAGTTATTGCCGTTCTGGTTTACCGTGTGGAAGATCGGAGTATGTCCGCCAAAGCCATGTTCATCCAGGGCTGCTTTTGCGTTTATATCGGCACCTGCCTGTACGAGTACTTTTGCGCAAGCAATGCTGTTATATTCGGCGCAAAAATGCAGCAGTGTGCCGCCAGTTAGCGGAGTGTAGGTGTTATTGTAGGATAAATAGGTTTTGGATATGATGGTGAGATCGTTATTAATCAATGTACTTAACTTTTCGGCATCATCGGTAAAGACGGCTAAGAGTGCCTGGTCGTCAAATTCCAGTCCGGCATCGATAAAAGCTTTTACGCAATCATTAAACCGCGGCGTGCGGGTATACATTTCAACCATAATTGTGAAAAGAGGCACGCCTTCATAAACTTCGTTTGGGTTGCCGCCTTGCTTAAAATAGCTACGGATGCCCTCAACTGAATGCACTTCTATGTCGTAAAGCATCTGCGTGTAATCGGGCATGGTATTATTTAAAAATGTAAATAAAGTTACTGATTTTAGAAATGTATCGTAGGGGCGAAATGTCGGTAGAAAATATATTTATAGATCATTTTAGTGTGCCGTCAGGTACGCGACTTCCCCGGGGCTACAGCACAGGCCTTATTTAATATTTATTTTTGATTTGAAACGAATACCCCACCCACACCTCATGATGCGCCAAAGAAACAAGTATCGGCATCTCAAATCCATCCTTTAATATAAGAGGATACCCATGCGGGCTTTTTTCTATTTGCCATTTCCCGCCAGGAAATAAACTGCTTAGCCCATCTAACAAGAATTCTCTTACCGCTTTGGATTGATGAGCAGGTTCAGCAGAGTCTATTTGTTGGACACCCCAGCAGGTATTTTCAAACTTGTCTTCACAATTAACAACTGAGAAAATAAAATCATTATTTATTATTGACGTGAAATAAAGCAAGTCGGTACCAAATCCTGCGATGCCTTTATAAACAGATCCCTTGTCAAAACCACGGCCTTCTATCTTGTTTTCTTCAAAATTTACTGTTGGATTTGATACCGGAAGTTCCAACAGGGTAATCAAAATCCTTGTCGGAGAGAAAACAAGGTCTGGGGTAAGTCGTTGCAGGTATTTATAAGCTGATTCCTTTACCGACCATAGCAGCCAAATATAAATTTCCAAAGGCAATTTGCCGGAAAATGTTTTGTCGTAAAGATCCTTTTCTTTGTCAGAAATGATCTTCGCATAAAAATTAGGTTGTATGGTTCGGGCAACGTTGATAGCCTTTAATGCTACAATATCGTTGCCCGTGCTTGTCATTGTTTTTGGGCAAGCTTTTCGGTGATCACATCAATACAGGTGCCTACATTGGTCATCTTGTCGGCCGAATCGTAATCAATTTCAATATCATACTTGGCCTCAGCATCAATAATAATGTCAACCAAATTGGCCGAATTAATTTTTAAATCTCTTATCAGGTCCGTTTCATCGTTAATGCCATCCAGCATTTCCTTATTGGTAGTATACGGTGCAAAAACCTTTTTAAGCTCATTTAAAGTTTCTTCTCTGGTCATTAGTTGTTAAATTTTGAAAATATTAAACAGGAATTAACATCGCCAAAGCCAAAATTAGCCTTGGCAACAATATTGATTTCCGTCTTTATCGTACTTGTCGGTAAGCATTCTTCGCTTATCATATTCGTTACTTCAGGGTTTGGATCCTCTAAGTTAATATTTGGATGCACAAACTGATGCATTATCTGCAATACTGATGCCACAGATTCAATTGAACCCGCCGCGCTAAGGCAATGGCCTATCATTGACTTCAAAGAGTTGGTAATCGGGAAATCTCTTCTACTTCTTCCCAATGCCTGGCTCCAGTTCTGGATCTCCTGCCTGTCGGCTATAGTAGCCGTTAAATGGCCGCTTACCAGGTCGATCTGTTCGGGATGAATACCTGAATTATTTATGGCTTCAGTGATGCATCTTACCACACCGGTTGAATTAGCCGCCGTCATAGAGCCACCGCCGCGCTGACCGCCTGAGTTTGATGAGCCGCCTAATACTTCAGCATAAATTGTAGCATTGCGCTGCAGAGCAAAATCAAGGTCCTCCAGGATCAATGCGCCTGCACCCGATCCGGGAACGAATCCGCCTGCCGTCATGCTCATCGGCCTCGAAGCTTGTTCAGGACGATCATTAAACTTACGGGACAATACGCGCATCGAGTCAAAGGTACCAAAAACATAGGGATCTACGTGTTCGGTGCTGCCAACCACCATGCGCTTTGCAAAACCGTACTTAATATATTCGTAACCCATCAGGATAGCCTGCGTACCCGTGGCACATGCCGATGAATTGGTAACTACCTTATTGCCTAAACCAAGCCTGCCAGAAATATAGGCTGTTACGCCGCTGTTCATGCTTTGCTCAATCACCCGCGAGCCTAATTTCTTCGACTCCTTGTTATCAACACGGTTAATTACGTTTTTCATGGCCTCGGCATCGGGTGTGCTGTTGCCAAAAACACAACCTGTTTCCCAGCGCGGCTCGTCTGTTTCAAACAACAGTCCCGAATCTGTCCAGGCATCCATAGCGGCAGTGATTCCATAACCGATATTAGTACCCTTTAAGCCATGAAAAGTAACATCGGAGATATACTTTTTTAAGCTCTCAAACTCAAAGGCAGGCAAACCGGCTACCTGGCAGCTCATGTTCAACTCCTGGTACAGCGGTATAAATTTTATTCCTGATATTCCATTTTGAATAGCATTTAAAAAGGCAGGTACACCCACGCCGTTAGGTGATACAACTCCCATTCCGGTAATTACTACGCGCCTATCCATTTTTTATATCCACCCTTTTTACAATACCCGAAAACATTCCCCTGGCAACCAATTCGTTGGAGCTGTCTGTCATTTCCACATAACATTTCAGCTTTCCGAAACGAAAATATTGTTTTTTTGAAATAACCGTAACTTTCTGCCCCGGCAAAACCATTTTATGAAAGGATACCTCTGTTGATGCAAGCAAGGGAAACAATGCTTCATCAGGACCCAAATTAAGTTCGCCCTCCTTCAATATCAAAAATATGCCCAACACCACCAGTCCTATCTGTGCCATAATTTCCGTAATAATTACACCGGGTGTAACCGGATTACCCTCGAAGTGATCCTCATAAAAAAAGGCATCTTCCCTTAAGGTATAGTCACCGGTAACACCATCTTCACTCAGCGCAGAAATATTATCCACAAACCTGAAAGACGATTTATAAGGCAAATGGTTTAATATCTGATTATGCATAAGCCCCCTTATAATGTGCGAATGTGCAAATTTCAGGTGTGCAAATGAAAAATGGATGATCGTAAAATTTACTCATATTTTAATATAATCATTCGCATATCTGCACGTTTGTAATTTGCTCATTCTTATAGTTAACGACAATGTTCACCCCCATCCACATGAATTACTGCACCATTTACCCAAAAAGCATCATCTGTACATAGCAGGTAGATCACCTTGGCTACATCGTCAGGCTGTGTCATACGGCCCATCGGGTTGCGGGTGGCTGCTATTTCCAATAATTTTTCGCTTCCGGGTATCATCTTTAATGACGAGGTCTCAGTGATGCCGGCCTGTATTAAATTTGTTTTTAGGCCGAATTTGCTGAATTCAACCGCCATGTATTTTGCAAGGCTCTCCAATGATGCCTTGGCGATTGAAACCGCGGCATAGCCCTCCCAATATTTATGTGCGCCCTCGCTTGTAAGGCCGATGATACGCGCATCGGGATGAAACAGATCCGTGTCAAGCAATACCCTTGTCCAGTCGAGTAAGCTGTTTGACATGGCATAGGTGGTAAATTGTATATCTTCGGCCGACAGAACATCGTCAGCCTCAGTCAATGGCTTTAGGTTGCCTCTTGCAATGGAATGCAATAACAGTTTGACTTTACATTTTGTGGCGCCTGTGTCTGCAGTAAATTTTTGTATAAATTCGTCCCTGCCTTGCTGGTTCAGTGCGTTGATGTTGTATGGGAGGATGGTCACTCCATTTTCTGAAGCAATTTTGGAGAATTTACTGAGCAGGGATCTTTCAGTAATAGAGGTTTCGCGGTATAGAACGGCGATGTTCATGCCATGTTGAGCCAGTTTCTCAGCCGAAGCAAACCCAAAGCCGCTTGATCCGCCTAAAATCACTGCCCATAAACCAGAAAATGGTATACCGTTACTCACTATGCCTGTTTTTTAAACCTTTATAATCTTAGCCTGTCTTAAAAAGGGGTATTGTTTAAAGCAATTATTTATTTATAAAAAAAATTGCAGCCTCAAAGTAAGTAAAAGTAAATTAGTTTTGAAGCATTAATGTTGCATAATATTACAACTGCTCAGCGATTTGTTATATTAAGATAATATAAAGATATTATGATTTTCGGGCTTTTTATAGTTGTTGTATTGGCATTTATTATTTATTATGTTTGGTACTGTTTAGCATATTTTTATGAGATGGATCGTCGTTTTTTTATCGGGATTTTTGTTGACAACCGGATCGGTAACAACCAAGCCTGCGCCTCAGAAATTTGACAAGGCTGGATTTTACGAGGTAATGAAATCTGGTGACGTTGCTGCCGTTGACAATCAGATCACTGCCTTAAGTGACGCACCGGCAAAGGAGAGAGAAGGTTATGAGGGCGCATTGCTGATGAAGAAAGCGGGCCTTGCAAGAAGGCCGAAGGAAAGGTTAAGCCTTTTTAAACAGGGCCGTATCAAACTGGAAACCGCTTTGATGGCGGATAATGAGAATACGGAGTTCCACTTTCTGCGTTTGGCCATAGAGGAACACGCCCCTAAAATTGTAAAGTATCGTTCGGATATTGAAAAGGATAAAGCACTGGTATTGAATAACTTTAAGAATTTGTCAACGGCAGTTCAGCATGCCATTTTGGATTACTGTAAAAACTCGAAGGTATTACATGCAGAAGATTTTTCACTGCGCTCAAAAGAATAGTTTTTAACTTTGCACGGAATGGATAAAAAAGTTTTGGCTATTTATTATACGCAATCAGGACAATTAGGCGAAATTATTAATTCATTTACGGCCCCACTCATTGAAGCCGGGGCAACTGTAGAAAAAGTGCTGATCAAACCCCTAAAGAATTATGATTTCCCGTGGACAGGTTCGCGGTTTTTTTCCGTAATGCCCGATTGTGTGCTGAGCGTGCCTACAGAGCTTGAGCCAATTGTTTTGAAGGAAACAACTTATGACCTGATCATTCTTGGTTATCAACCCTGGTTTTTGTCGCCAAGTATCCCGGCCAATTCGTTGCTTAATAATGCTACGTTTAAGAACGCTTTAAAGGGTACGCCAGTAATTACTATAAGCGCGGGCAGGAACATGTGGTTGAATGCCTTTGATCGCATCCGGAAATCATTAAAGGACGCAGGTGCAAACTTAGTTGGCAATATTGCGTTGGTTGATAAGCATGCAAACCCCATTAGCTTTATTACCATTTTTTACTGGATGCTAACCGGCAAACGCGACAGGTATTTGAATATCTTCCCAAAACCCGGCGTGGCCGATGAGGATATATCCAATACTAAAGTGTTCGGTGATACCGTTTTAGGTCATTTAAAAACTGGTGAATGGGATAATTTGCAGGGCGAACTTTTGCAGCAAAAGGCTGTAGTGGTGAAGTATCCGCTGATGTTTATAGAGGGAAAGGCAAAGATCATATTTGCTATTTGGGCTAAATTTATTTCGAAAAGAAAGAACAAAACTGCCTGGCTTTCGGCATTTAAGTATTATCTTTTTGTCGCGTTATTTTTGGGCGCGCCCGTTCTTCTTACATTAGATGCTATATTTATAAGACCATTTTCATCCAAAAGAATAAAAAATAAAAAACAACACTATTTACAAGTAATTTAAAGTTATGTCCACCCCGCAGGTTTATATAAATTCTACTTCCGCCTTTTTCCCTAATGATCCCGTTTCAAATGATGAGATGGAGGAATATTTGGGCTATATCGATGGTCGCCCATCAAAATCAAAAAAAATTGTGCTCAGGAATAATGGCATCATTAACCGTTATTACGCTCTGGATAAAAATGGAAAATCGACCCATACCAATGCTCAAATGACCGCACTGGCGGTAAAGGAATTATTTAAGAATGATCCTGAAAAAATAAAAGAAATAGAATTGCTGTCATGCGGTACCTCATCGCCCGACCAGGTAATGCCGAGTCATGGAGTAATGGCGCACGGCTGGTTGCCCGAAATGGAAGCCATTGAGGTAGTTTCGCCATCTGGTGTTTGCTGCGCCGGGATGCATGCCATAAAATATGCTTATCTCGCTATTAAAGCAGGTGATGTAAAGCTTGCCGTTGCGACGGGGTCTGAAAGATTTTCGGGCTTATTGGTTTCGGATGTATTTGAGGAAGAAGCTCAAAAACTAAAGGAGATGGAGGAAAATCCGTTCATCGCTTTTCAAAAGGATTTTTTGAGGTGGATGCTGTCAGACGGGGCATCGGCATTTTTAATGTCGGATAAACCAAACGAAAAAGGTTTGAGCCTGCGTCTGGATTGGATCGAAGGTGTTTCCTATGCCAATGAAATGGAAACCTGTATGTACATGGGTGGCGAAAAGCAGGAAGATGGCACATTAAAGGGCTTTATGGATTATACGCCGGAAGAGATCATGAACAAGTCCATTTTCAGCATAAAACAAGATATTACTTTGCTGAGTGATAATATTGTTGGCTTGGGCGGGAAAAAAATAAGGGAAATATTTGATAAAAGAGGGCTTACAAATGCCGATATCGACCACTTTTTGCCACATATATCAAGTGATTTCTTTAAAAGCAAGATATATGACCTTGTAGAATTGTATGGCGGTGGCATCCCTTACGAAAAATGGTTCATCAACCTATATACGGTGGGTAACGTAGGCGCTGCATCGGTTTACCTGATGATCAACGAGTTATTTCATAGCGGGCGATTAAAGAAGGGCGAAAAAATACTATTGCTGGTTCCCGAAAGCGCGCGTTTCTCGTATATGTATGCGATGCTGACGGTGGTGTAGGTTAGAGATTAGGTTAATATATCATTATTTAAAAATCATTGAAAATAGTGAATCCTTTTAATCTGGTGAATCATTCAATCGTGTAATTATGAAGAAGGAAAATGTGCCGCAGGATATAAGTGCTTTGGGAAAGATCACGAAGGAGGTTTGCTATGCTACGGATAGCTCTGGCAAATATGTTACTGAACTGAGCAGTGGCTGGGATGTAAAGATCAATGCGCTTGATGTGGCCTGGGAGGATATCGCAAAGCGTACTGAAATAGCCAAGCAAAAGGTAATAAATAAAGAGGCAAGTCCACTGCTGTTTTTTATGGAATACAGATTGATGGATATCAGCATTCTTTCAGATTATAGCGGCTATTGGAAATGGCAGATCAAAAGGCATATGAAACCCGAAGTATTTAACAGGTTATCAGACAAAAGGCTACAAAAATATGCCGACGCATTCAATGTACAGGTTGAAGACCTTAAAACCATGACCGTACATGAAGCTTGATTTTGAGCACCGCCAGTCTGCACATTGTGAATCAGGGGTTACCAGCAGTTTATTGAGGAAGGATTCTGGCGGTAAGATCACCGAGCCGCTTGCTTTTGGCATTGGCGCGGGCTTGTTTTATGTATATGTTCCTCTTATCAAAATAAATAATGGCCCGGCAATCGCCTTCAGAACATTTCCGGGACTGATATTTAAAAGAACCTGCAATGCTTTGGGCATCCCTGTTATCCGCAAAAAGTTCAGCTCAAGGGAGTCTGCTGAAAAATATCTTCAAGAGCGTTTGGACGAAGGCCATCCGGTGGGCTGCCAAGTGGGTGTTTATTATCTTTCTTATTTCCCGAGAGAATACCGTTTTCATTTTAACGCCCATAACCTTATTGTTTACGGCAAGGAGGATGATAATTACCTCATCAGCGACCCGGTGATGGAGACCACCACTTCACTCACCAGCTACGAGTTGGAACGGGTGCGGTTCGCCAAGGGTGCACTTGCTCCAAAAGGGCAATTGTATTATCCGAAAGACACTGGTGAGATCACCGACGAACAAATACGAAAGGCCATCATCAGCGGTATAAAAAATAACGTGAACCAGATGCTGCGCATACCCGGCAACTTTGCAGGTGTAAGAGGCATAAAGTATACCGGCGAAAAAATAAAGAAGTGGCGCGATAAATTGGGCCTGCAAAAGGCTGGTTTATATTTGGCCCAACTGGTGCGGATGCAGGAGGAAATAGGCACCGGGGGAGGGGGATTCCGCTATATTTATGCAGCATTTTTGCAGGAAGCATACGCTTATTTGCAGAAAGAGGAATTATTAGAAATCTCAAAAAAATTCACTGCTGCCGGCGATTTGTGGCGAACAGCTGCTGTTCAAGCCGCAGGGATTTATAAGGGCCGTATCGGCAGTCAAAAAGATTTTGATCAGATGGGTGACTATCTGATAGAAATATCCGTATTGGAGAAGGAAGCCTTTACAGCTTTAAAAAGTATAAAATGGCAATAAACGACTCATTAGCTGTTGACATTCAAAACCTGGGCTTTCATTACCCGGGCAATGACGGCGTGACGTTTTCGGGCCTAAATTTACAGGTTAAAAAGGGGGAACGGTTTGGTTTATTCGGCCCAAATGGTGCTGGTAAAACTACATTATTGAGCCTGATGACCGGGCTGATCGCAGCACAAGAGGGAAGCATCCATTTACTGGGCCTTGATGTAAGCAGGCATAATAAGTCGGTGAACAAACTGTTCGGCTTCGTTCCTCAGGACTTTTCCTTTTACCAGGAGTTGAGCCCGGTGGAGAATCTCGAGTTTTTTGGGGCCTGGTCGGGATTAAACAGACATCAGATCACCAAAAAAACTAATGAGTTGCTTCACATATTGGGTTTAGATGATGTGCGGGATAAACCAGTGGATAAATTTTCGGGAGGGATGAAGCGCAGGGTTAACCTGGCAATCGGGGTGATCCATAATCCTGCTATTTTGATACTCGATGAACCAACCGTGGGTGTGGATGTACAAACCCGGCACGCTATTATTAACTACTTGATGGAATTGAATAAGAACGGCACTACGCTGATCTATACTTCCCACCAATTAAGCGAGGCGGAAGGTTTATGTGAGCAGGTGGCACTGATAGACGACGGCCAGATAGTAGCACAGGATAGCTTAACTCAACTGCTTAAAGATCATAAGCAGGAAAGCCTGGAGGGTTTATTTTTAGAATTAACAGGTAAGGAATACAGGAACGATGTTTAAACTTTGGATCACGATAGTAAAGGATTTCAGGGTGCTCGTTCGCGATGGCATCGGGCTTGCGCTGATGTTCGTTATGCCTATTGTATTGGTTTTTGTGGTGACTGACATTCAGAACAGCACCTTTAAAATGATTAACAAAAGCAAGCTGCCCATTTTTATTTGCAACCGGGATACCGGTGCATCAGGCAAGCAACTGGTGGATGCTATTAATAAGATCGGGATGTTCAAGGTGTCGGATCTGCCTAAAAACCAGGACGAAAAGACCATAGCCGACTCGATGAAGAAGAGCGAGATATTGCTAAGTATTACGATACCTGCGGATTTCACCCTTAAAGTAAAGGCCAAGGCCAAAAGTGTGGCGGGTAAAGCACTGGTCAGCTTTGGTTTGCAGGCCGATTCGATTCAGAAAAATATTGGTGATGTTGATCCATTAACCCTGTATTATAACCCTGTTTTACAAGAGCAGATGCGCCTCTCGGTAAAAGGTGGATTGCAAAGCGCATTGCAATTGGTTGAGAGCAGGGAAACCTTACGGACCTTGTATTTCGACATCAACGAAAAGCCGCTACCCTCAAAGCTGGAGGATGAAATGCTGAATAATAAGGCTCGCATCAATGAAATTCCCGTTTCAAAAAATGGCAGTCTTAAAGCTCCGAATGCGGCTCAGCATAATGTACCGGCATGGACCATATTTGCTATGTTCTTCGTGATCATGTCGCTGGGGGGGAGCGTGATAAGGGAGAAGACAAGCGGCAGCTTTATCCGCCTGAAAACCCTGCCGACTAATTATGTCGTTGGGCTTTTATCCAAGCAAATCACTTATGTAGTGGTTACCATATTCCAGGCTATTGTGATATTCGCATTGGGGATATGGGTTTTCCCCTTAGTTGGCTTACCCGGTTTAAACTTACCGGAAGATATTATTGGATTGTTTGTTGTAACCATGGTTTGCGGATGGTGCGCGGTGAGCTATGCCATTTGCGTGGGTGTTTTTGCCGAAACGCATCAGCAAAGTAATGGTTTTGGGGCCATATCTATTGTGATATTAGCAGCCATAGGGGGATTGATGGTGCCAACCTTCACGATGGATACCTCCCTGAAAACATTTGCCAATATCTCGCCAATGCACTGGTGCCTGCAGTCGTATTATGGCCTGTTCCTCGAAGGAGGCAGACTACGCGATGTGATAGGGAATATTATACCTTTGATCGGGATCTCCCTTGTGTTTCAATTCGTCACCTTTTTAGGATTGAAACGAAAAAATTTAATATGACACGATTTAATGATTTGAAAGATTAGTTCGGATTTGATCATTAAAACCATTATAATTACCAAATGGAAACCGCAGAATTAAAAGAAAAGCTGAAAAGTCAGATCATATTATTTTTAAACCTAACCGATCTTACCCCGACTGATATTAAGGACGATGAGCCTTTGTTTGGCGATGGATTGGGATTGGATTCGATTGATTCACTTGAGCTGATCGTGCTGTTAAAACGCGAATACGGTATTACGATACAGGATCCCAAGGAGGGCCGTAAAGTGCTTGTGGATATTAATTCGATGGCAGATTATATTGAGAAAAACAGAGCCTGATTTGAAAATGAGTTGATTTGAAGATTTGAAAATTAACTGCCCCTTAATTCCATCGCCTTGATTGGTATGCTACTGCCTATTGTTAAATTCAATCCTGCTTATTAAATTTAACATGGTATTAGTATTTCAAACCTATCACAAAATATATAGTTATGAGCATGTACAGGGCAATGGTCATTAAGCTACTTTGCGACAAGATAGACAGCGGTGAAGAAAAAAACATAACCAGGCACGAGGCCGAAAACATCCAGCTGGTTTATTTTGATTGTGACGATGATGTGGCACAGGGTGAACTCTCCGATTCAATAAAGAAAAAGCTTTCTGAAAAGACACTTAAGGCGATAGCAGCACTTTAGTTATACCTATCCTCGCTTAGTACTGCCTAAACTGTTTAATGATATCCTTGCAACCACCTTCTATCAGTTCAAAAACTGGCTCAAACTGGCTGTCGTCATAATAGGGATCGGGTACTTCGTGATTGCCTAATATTAGCTTTACCTTATTTGCAGCTTGGTCATTGGGTGCCATGGCTAATACATCGGAGAGATTAAACTTGTCCATCACCAGGATCAGGTCGAACTCAGTAAAATCACTCTTTCTGAATTGCCTGCAAACCTGTTTGCTGATATCGATACCATGGTTACGAGCGGTACGCACGGAGCGCCTGTCGGGGCCCTCACCTACGTGCCAATTACCAGTGCCTGCAGAGTCGATCTGCCAGTCGAGCCCAGCCTCTTCAACAAGATGCTGCATAATACCCTCCGCCTGCGGCGAACGGCAGATATTGCCGAGACAGACCATTAGGATTTTCATTTCTTGAGGTTAAAGGACAAAGGCGAAAGGATAAAGGTAAAAGCTACATCCTTTTACCTTTATCCTTTCACCTAAATTATTACCCAAACAACTCATTTAATACCCCAGCTAAACGCACGCCGGCTTTTAGCAATTGCTGGTTTACGATGGCGATGTTATTAAAATTATATTTGTAGGTGTTAATGGTATCGCCATTTTTTACATCAGCATAAATTTTGTTGGCCAGTTGACTCGATTCAAAAAGCCATTGGCTTATCGGCGCCTTTTGCCATTCGGTACGTTGCTCTGCGGTAGTATGGTTGATGGCCATGGCATATTCAGTAAAGCTCAATTGCTGAAAATCGATCAACTGAGAATCCCATACCGAATGCAGGTTGGTTGGCGTCATATACCAGGTTACCTTAATATCATTTCCTCCCTTATCATCAGTATGGCCCACGTGGAGGGGTTGATGTACGTCTTCCACGATATGGATCAGCATGCGCAGGTAAAGCAGTTTATTTTCGGGGCTGAGGTTCTTCTTTTTTAGTTCGGCTATCAAAAAGTTCAGTTTGGTGTAGGCATCTACCTTGGTATCCTGGTTCAGAAACTCCTGCAATTCCGGATAAGTATAAGCTTTGTCCAGGTCAATATAATGCCATGATGATAGATAAGCGTAAGTGGGATCGGACTTAATGAAATCGGCCCAATTGCTGGCAAGGGCAATGCTTTCATCACCCAAAATAGCCTGGATAGCCTTTTTTGCTTTTGGTGTTAAATAGCTGCTGGCGATCATGCCTGCAATACGGTGGCCTTCGGTCCCCCATGCTAAAGATTGCAGCGGTGCATAAATGATGGCAATGCCAAGGATCAGTTTTTTAATGAGGTTTTTCATTGTATTTGATTTGTTTTTTAATGGTAATGAAGCTATCATGAGCTATGTTAATTTTTTTTGATTGGTAGCTCATGATGGTTCATATCACAATGGTTTTGGATTACAGGTAGTACGTTTGATCAGATGTGCGTTAATGGGTATGACACTTGCGGTGCTAGAAAATTGAATCAAGGAATCAGTTTTTTTGCTGACCTTAAAAAAGTCTTCATAAACACCCGAACGGAAGCATCCCCCCTCGCTTTTAAGACTATAATCAGCATTGCAAAACTGCCCCTTTAAATGCAGTGTATCATTACGTTGCTGGTAGGTGCCTTTTATATATTCGGCCCAATGCCCTAAGTTCATGCAGGTATCAGCACCATTATTTACTTTGCTGAAGGAGTTTATCCGCATAAAAAAAGAATCACAACTAAAGTTTAAATGATAGAGCGAATATTGCAGCAATTGTTTTTGCTTCGGCACCGAATCTTGCTGCCATTCACCCTGCAAATACACCTGGCCTCTGCCTTGCATATTGGCATTGGGGGTGCATGCAATACTAAAAGCTAAAAGCAGAAAGCAGAAAGCTGTTTTTGAGGCGAAAGGAAAAAGGCAAAAGGCGAAAGGTTTTTGCATAGATTTTAGCCTTTATTTCTCCCCCTTCAGAGGGTCGGGGGGCAAACTTCCTATCATATCTTCCGGGCGAACCCACTGGTCGAACTGCTCGTTGGTGAGATAACCCAATCCAATAGCAGCTTCACGCAGGGAGGTATTTTCCTTGAGCGCCGTTTTGGCAATTTTGGCAGCCTTCTCATAACCGATATGCGGGTTGAGGGCAGTAACCAGCATCAGGGAATTTTCGAGGTGCTTTTTGATGCCTTCGTAATTCGGTTCGATCCCTTTAGCGCAGTGGTCATTGAACGATAGACAGGCATCACCTATCAACCGGGCTGATTGCAAAAAGTTGGCTGCCATTACCGGTTTAAAAACGTTCAGCTCATAATGCCCGTTTGAACCACCAATAGATACGGTAACATCATTCCCCATTACCTGTGCAGCCACCATGGTAACGGCCTCATTTTGGGTTGGATTTACCTTGCCAGGCATAATAGATGAGCCAGGTTCATTATCGGGGATATGGATCTCGCCTATACCCGAGCGCGGACCAGAAGCAAGCATACGAATATCATTAGCTATCTTCATCAGGGATACGGCGATCTGCTTCAATGCACCATGACTTTCCACAATAGCATCATGCGATGCCAATGCCTCGAATTTATTTTCTGCAGTACGGAATGGCAGGTTGGTGAATTTGGCAATGTATTCAGCTACTTTAACATCATATCCTTTTGGTGTATTGATGCCTGTGCCTACCGCAGTTCCGCCTAAGGCCAGTTCTGAAAGGTGATCCAATGTATTTCTCAATGCCCTTAAACCATGATCCAGTTGCGATACGTAACCTGAAAATTCCTGACCTAATGTTAACGGCGTAGCATCCATCAGGTGCGTACGGCCGATCTTCACCACGCTTTTGAAAGCTTCTGATTTTGCCTTCAGCGTATCGCGTAGTTTCTCAATACCTGGTATAGTAACATCCATCACCATTTTATAGGCGGCGATATGCATTGCTGTTGGGTAGGTATCATTTGACGATTGCGATTTGTTCACATCATCATTAGGGTGGATAAAGGTTGTGCCATCACCGAGGCTGTTACCCTGCAATACGTGCGAACGGTTTGCGATCACCTCATTCACATTCATATTTGATTGCGTACCTGAGCCCGTTTGCCAGATCACCAGCGGGAACTCGGTGGCCAGTTTACCATCTAATATCTCGTCACAAACTTTGGCTATCAGATCGCGTTTTTCAGCTGAAAGTACGCCGAGGTCGGTATTGGTGTAGGCTGCAGCTTTTTTAAGATATGCAAAAGCCGCGATGATCTCCTTTGGCATGGATGCCTCGGGACCAATTTTAAAGTTATTTCGTGAACGTTCGGTTTGTGCTCCCCAGTATTTGTCGGCAGGTACCTGTACCTCGCCCATGGTATCGTGTTCGGTTCTGAAACTCATGGTATAATGTGTTTTTTGCGGGAGCAAAGTTAGGGTTTTATATGACGTGGGGCGATGCTGATCTGCAAATAATTAGTGACAAACAACTATTTCACCTCCTCCATTTTCACAACCCTGTATTCGATATCCAGCCTTTTGGCATTTTGTTCAACAGTTTGATCAAAACCTGCTTTTTTGCGGCGTTCATTTACTTTAGCTGCATCTTTTATGGGCCATATAAAGCATTCATTTTTGCCATTTTTAAGATTCCGGCAAGTAGCCTGGCTCCCATAAACCTGTTCTTTACCCTGGTTCATCAGATCGCGATCTAACATCATAGCGTAAAGATGAAACGGCAGTTCGTTACCTTCCGCAGCCTGCTTCATTAAGCCAATATATTGGTGAATTTTTGCTGAATGCTGAATAACATCCCAGGCTGATTCATCGGCCGGTGACCCCACTAAAGTTTTACCGGGGTATCCATATTTTTTAAAAACACCTTCAATAAAAACCACGTTAGTTGAATCAAGATGATTTTGCAATTTCCAGTAGTGCCCGTTTGCCTGTGATACCGTAAGCGACAAACTTTTAGCTATAGAATCTCTTTTTGACGGATCCATTAACAGCGTTAATATTTCCCTGTACTTTTGGTCGAGCGACATTACGCTGTCTAATTGCCTTTTTAAATGGGTGTTTATTTTGGTTTGGCTAAAAGCCGTACTGGAAACAAAAAGTAATAAAACCAGGGTAATATTTTTCATGGCTTAAAATTACTCCTTTTTCTTCCCCTTTGAAGTCGGCTTAGGCTTTAACGAACTCGCATATTGATAACTCATCTCAAAATAAGGCTTCAGTTCATCGGTTTTCATTAACAAGCTATCAGGCACAGTCACATATTCTTTTTGGATGATGCCGTAGGCATAAACCAAAGTAGTGTTGTATTTTTCAAGAAAGACTTCACGGTCAGTGGCACCCAATCGCAGTGCCAGAAAACCATCCTTTGATACGTAGCTATACATATTGCCATTCAACGAGGTATAAGGCATGGTGTCACCTTTGCGAATGGCTTCCGGGAGTGTCGCTACCAGTTTGTTGAAAAATTCAACTCTTTCTTCTGTAGAGATATCTTTTCCCATTTTTTTTGTAGATTATAAGACTTACGAAGTTTCTAAAACTTCGTAAGTCTGTTTATTTCAAAACTTTCTTTCAGTAGTCGCTATCCAGTTATCAAGCTCTTTTATCATTTGATTGTGGTCGGCCATCCATTTGGTATTTTCATCCTTATTGGCACTCATGCTGATCAGCCTGGTAAAAGCCGGGATATTATTGCTTTGTGCCAGTTTATAAAAGTAGTCGACAAAGCCTTTGTCAAAAAAGCTCTTGTCCGTTTTCTTTTCTGTTTGCTCGCCCGCTATGCTGAAGATGCTTTTCAATTCATATTCAAGCAGGTCCATTCCCTTCAGCTTTTTGTTCTGACCCGATAGCGCTGCCATGGAGATCGCCATGTTTAACATTTCATTCTCCTGACCACCCTTTGGTGAAAGTATTATAGTAGTTTGCCCATTGCCTCCCTTGAGTACTCCACCCTGCAAAATATGCTGAATATTTCCGTATGCTTCTGCCGAGCGTTGTGTATTGGGTTCCAGCAAAATAAAGCTGCAAAATCCCATCAGGGCATTCATCCGTTTATTTTGATGAAAGGTTACCAGCGCGTATAGCCGCTGACTGCTGGCATGTTTTGGATCAAGCTTTATAGCTTCGATGGCACTTTCTTCCGCTTCCGGATATTGCTTGTTCCTTGAGTAACTAATGCCCAAATTAAAATGAAGGCGCTGATAACCGGGGTCTATTTTAATACCCTCCTTATAAGCGTCAATAGCTTTTTGAGGTTGATGGGTATCGTCATAAATACTTCCTAACAGGTCGTAGCAAGCTGCTGTGAAGGATACACCGCTCTTCCCATTGATGGCCTTTTTAACATAAGGTATACCATCAGCACCTTTACCTGAAGCCAATAAAGAGAACGCCAATTCATAATTCGCTTTGATGTTTCCGGTATCAATTTTCAAAGCTTCATTATATTTTTCAATAGCTTCGGCATATTTTCCCTGGTCGTTTAATTGTGTGCCCTGCTTTATCAAATCAGCTGCACTATTACTATCCTGAGCCATTGCTACAGCTGATATGATCAAAAAAGCAGGAGTCAATAAGGTTCTGTATAAACTATTCATATTATAAATTTAAGTAAGGTTATTAACTAAAAGAATAAAAATGTTTAAAACTTTAGTTCGCTGCCGGTATATAATTTCCAATTTTCGCAGTCGTTTAAGTGATGTTAAATAAATATGAGATCTGTGCTAAAAAAGATACTAACCACTTCCGCCCCGCTGCTTCTATTAATAGCCTGTGGAAACAACAACGCCAACCCCAAGACTACCACCATTACCTATAATAAACCCTTTAACCCAACCGAGCTTTTAAAATATAATCCCAAGACCCCTGATAAGCGTATTGACGAGTTTTTTCATAAACTGCATCAAAAAAGTGGCTTCAACGGCAATATCCTGGTAGCTAAAAACGGTAAAATATTATATGAAAATGCGCTTGGCTGGGCCGATCATTTAAGGCGCGACAGCCTCAAGATCAACTCCCAGTTCCAACTGGCATCGGTTACCAAAACCATGACATCGACCGCTATTTTACAATTGATGGAGCGTGGTAAATTAAGGCTCGATCAAAATGTAAAAGACTTCTTCCCCAATTTTCCTTATGATGGCATCACCATCAAGCTTCTGCTTACGCACCGTTCGGGGATGATGAATTATGTGTATTTTATTGATAACATTTACCGCAGTCAGCACCTCAACCAGCGTAAAGGCTTAACCAATACCGAGGCGATGAATATGATTGCTGAATACAAGCCGACACCATTTAATAAACCCGATAAGCGCTTTTTATACAATAACTCCAACTTTATGGTGCTTGGGTCTATTATAGAGAAGGTAACGGGTATGAGTTATGCCGATTATATGCGCGAAAATGTATTTAAACCTGCCGGTATGGCCCATACAGCAGTATATTCAAAGGCAGTTTATGATAAAATTCCTGTTGATGTAGTCGGTCACGACCGCAATAGCTGGAAATACTCCGTAGCGCCAAACTTTCTGGATGGCCCCGTAGGCGATAAAGGTATCTACAGTACTGTGGGCGATCTATACCTGTTCGACCAGGCGCTCAGAGCTGGAAGACTGATCAAACCTGCTACGCAGGACTCAGCCTATACCGACCGCAACCCCATGATACGCGGGCACTTTAACTATGGCTATGGCTGGCGGCTGTTTGAGGCCCCAGGCGAAAAAGTAGTTTATCACACCGGCTGGTGGCACGGCTTTCGTCATATTTTTGTGCGCGACCTGAAAAATGACGTAACTATTGTATTGCTTGGAAACCTTGTGAACGGGAGTTTGTTACATTTAGACGATCTGTTTAAGCTGGAGGGCATGCCAGTTATCCGCAAGGGCGCTTATAACGGCAACGGCGATACGGCTGAAGATTAAGTTGATTAAGTGAGTGGTTGATTGAGTTGAATAGTTTTCTCAACTTTGCAATTATTAAGCTGTTAAAAACTTAATCAACCTAATCTAAATAATCAACCACTTAACTAAAAAATCATGTTCGATAAACTATTTGAAGCACAGCAAAAAGCCGACGAAGTAAAGAAGCGGCTTGATAGCATCACTGTTTTGGGTATGGCCGAAGGTGGTAAGATCACTGTTACTGCAAACGGCAATAAGGTGATGCAAGCTATAAGTATAGACGAAGACTTTTTAAAATCTGTTGATAAAGAGCAATTGGAAGAACTGCTGCTCGTGGCCGTCAATAAAGCAATAGAACAGGCCGAGAATTTAAGCCAGAGCGAGATGGCCGCCATGACGAATGACCTGTTCGGTGGCTTAGGCAACCTTTTTGGCAAGTAGCAACGTAATGGGTTTGTTAATTATTCCTTCCGGTTGGGAATGAGAAATTGCGGAATACTAAATGCATTTTGAGAGCTAATTATTTAAAACCTACAACATGAAATTCACTTATTATGGCCAATCAGCATTCGAATTGCAGGCAGGAGGCAAAACACTTTTGTTCGATCCCTTTATTTCGCCTAATGAAATGGCGAAACATATCGATGTCAACAATTTAAAACCAGACTATATTTTATTGTCCCACGGTCATGGTGATCATTTTGCCGACTTCTTCACGATTGAAAAAAACAGTGGCGCAAAGGTGATCTGCATTGCCGATATTGCGGGTTGGCTCGGCAATAAGGGTATAACCAATATACACGCGATGAATATTGGTGGAAGCTTTAATTTCGACTTTGGACGTGTAAAAATGGTTAATGCGGTACATTCCAGTTCGATGCCTGATGGTTCTTACGGTGGTAATCCTGCAGGTTTCGTGATTTATGCAGATGGTAAAAAGGTTTACTTTGCCGGTGATACTGCGTTAACATACGATATGAAACTATTGGCTGATGAAAACCTCGACTGGGCGCTGTTACCAATTGGTGATAACTATACCATGGGTCCTGATGATGCTATAAAGGCTTCAGGTTTTATCAACTGCAAAAATGTGATAGGCGTGCATTATGATACCTTTCCTGTGATAAAGATCAATAAGGTTGAAACGGCTGAAAAGTTTACTAAGGCAGGTATCAACCTCAAACTGCCTGCCATTGGCGATAGCATCGAACTATAAAGTAAAAGGCCCGATGAATTGATCATCAGGCCTTTTTTCTTAAAAAACACTACATTTTCTTTGTAGTATCTTTCATTTTCTTCTTCATCTTGTCACCTTTCTTCTTGGTCTTCATTTTGGTAGTGTCAGAGGCAGTTTTTGCAGGCACAAAGGCTGAAGCAGTGCTACCAAAGCAAATCGCGGCTAAAGCGATCATGGCTAGTGCTTTTTTCATAGTTCTTGAAGTTTTTGGTTTTTATGAATTAGTTAACTACTTATAAACAATTTCTTTCCGCTTTGTTTTTAGAATTTTCAAATTAAATTGTTGTTCCGTGCGGTATAATGGCCCTTTTCTTTACCACTACGATACCATCCTGCACAGTATGAGTGCCATAGTCGCCATCTTCCAGCTTTTTGCCGCAGTTTATTTTTACATCATTGCCTATATAAGTGTTTTTATCAATAATAGCATTTTTGATGCAGCACCTGTCGCCGATACCCATTATTGGAGCGTCACTTTCTTTTGATTCCGCAATTTCTTCCAGTGTTTGGTAATTATCGCTTCCCATTACATAGCAATTCTCTATTATGGTATCTGAGCCTATACGCGTACGAATACCTATCACCGAACGAAAAATATGACTTGCATTAATAATGCAGCCATCTGCAATAATTGTTTTTTCCAGATGCGTGTTCAATACCTTCGATGGTGGCAGCATGCGTGCCCGGGTAAAGATGTAATTCTTATCAAAAAGGTTAAACTGCGGTATATCATCAGTTAAACCCAGGTTAGCCTCAAAGAATGAGGGGATGGTACCTATATCTGTCCAATATCCTTCGTATTGATAGCTCACCACCTTCTGGCTGTCGATAGATTGCGGGATGATCTCCTTGCCAAAGTCCGTCCGGTCGTTCCCCTCAAGCAGGTCATATAAAAGCTTGCGGTTAAAGATGTAAATACCCATTGATGCCAGGTATATTCTTCCGGCGGCCTTCATTTCATCGCTCACTTCTGATGCCCAGCTTTCAAAATCTTTTTTCGGTTTCTCAATAAAGGCGTTGATCAGGCCATCTGCATCGGTTTTTAAAATACCAAATCCCGGTACATCATTGGCATGCACAGGTATGGTGGCTATAGATATTTCCGCATTCTTTTCGATATGATGATTGATCATTTCGGCAAAATCCATCTGGTATAACTGATCGCCCGAGAGTATCAGCACGTATTCGAACTCGTGCACCGCCAGGTGATGGAGGCTTTGCCTCACCGCATCGGCAGTACCCTGGTACCAGTGCCCGCTTGTAGGGGTTTGCTCGGCAGCTAAAATATCCACAAAAGCAGTACTGAAACTGCTGAAATGGTATGTGTTTTTGATATGCTTATTTAACGACGCCGAATTGAACTGCGTTAACACATAAATGCGCGTTATATCCGAGTGCAAGCAATTGGATATCGGGATATCGACCAGGCGATACTTGCCGGCAATTGGTACAGCCGGTTTCGAGCGTGTTGCGGTAAGCGGCGATAAGCGGCTACCCTGGCCACCGCCAAGCACAATGCAGATTACTTTTGAGGTCATATAGCAGGTTTTAAACTTTCATAAAGGTGTATATATTCTTTGGCCGACCGATCCCACGAGAAATCAAGCGCCATCATTCTTTTTCGTAAGGTTTGCAGATGTCCATTATCCCCATACAGGGCTATGGCCCGGTTAACTGATTGGGTAATGTCATTTACATTTACACGTTCAAAACGTATCCCATAACCTCCTTCATCACCAAAGTCAATTACGGTATCTCTTAATCCGCCTGTAGTGCGCACTATGGGCATGGTGCCGTATCGCATGGAGTATAACTGGTTGAGCCCACAAGGTTCCACCCGCGACGGCATCAGCAAAAAGTCCGATCCCGCGTAAACCTGGTGGGCAAGCGCCTCGTCATAACCTATGAACACATTGCATTGCTCAGGGTATGCTTCTTTTAGTTCCAATAAGGCCTCTTGCATTGCAGCGTCACCTGCGCCTAATATGAAAAAATTCACCTCACCTTTGTGGGCGGTGATGCTTCTTTTTAATGATTCAGCCAGCAGATCGGCACCCTTTTCAATTACCAGGCGACCTATGAATGATATTAAAGGTTGCTCAGGCGATAGGTTAAACCTCGCGCAGAGCGCTTCTTTATTTTTCTTCTTGCCTGCCGTTACCTGTTGTGCCGTAAATGTTTTGGTGATCATCGGGTCCGTTTTAGGATCCCATATATCGGTGTCGATGCCGTTGATGATGCCGATTCCTTTTGCCCTTTCGATATAAAACAAATATTCCAACCCGTTTGAGTTGTAAGTCAGTTCCTCCAGATAAGTAGGCGATACTGTAGTGTAACGCCAGCAACATTTTACTGCTGCAGCAAGTGGGTTGATGCCCCCTGCCCAGTCAAGCAGCCCCGTTTTAGTCATGTCTATCTCGGGCAGATACGATAGCCTGTCCCAACCAAATGCCCCGTGGTATTGCCCGTTATGGATGGTAAATACTGTCGGCGTACCAGCCAAGCGTTCATATAATTTGGAGTGATAAAGCAAAAAAGGCACCAACCCCGAGTGATGGTCGTGGCAATGGATGAGGTCGGGTGATTGTTGCGACCAGCTGATCCAGTCCAAAAACGCGATCTGAAAGGAGATAAATTGCTCCTTTTCGTCAGGGTAACTGTACACTTCCTTCCTGTCGAGCAGGCCGGGGATTTTTATAAGATATAGTTCGAAGCCTAATTTATCGGTCTTTTCCTTCAGTATCTCGAAGTAAAAACGACGTGTGCCCAGCAGTGATGAAGCCTGAAATACGGTCTCAAATTCATTTTCGAGCACAAACTTGCGGTCGTAATAAGGCATTACCACGGCGGCTTGCATGCCGAGCAGGTTCTGGTATTTGGGCAGGGCGCCAACCACATCAGCCAGACCGCCAACTTTGGCGATAGGGTAACATTCGGCGCTCAGGTGAAAAATTCTCATGCAGGGCAGATAAAAAGTTCAATTTAAGCAAAGAATTGGTTAAATAATCAACCCTGCGAGGCATAATCTGCTTAAAAAAATAATTTTTATTATTTGTTCAACCGCAAGGTCAGTTCACTTTTAAAATGTAAGTATCCCGTTCGGTTTTTTGCCAAATCGATATTTTTTTAACCACAAATGTTAGCTTTTTTGCGAATGTTGTAATCTGAGTCGTAAGTCTTCAGTCGCAAGTCATAAGTCCGAAGCCAAAACGACTTAAGACTTAGAGCTAAGGACTCATGGCTTAAAAGGTTATTATTCCTTCCGCTTTCCCTCCGGGAAGTCCGGAAAAGAGGTTAATCATCATTTCCCCTTAATAAACCAGCGCTTGTAGTACAAACAACTACAAGCAATTCATAATAACAACTACAAACATGCCTTTGGTCCAAGCCGTATAAACACTCATATCTACTAATTGATTTAAACTAAAGGTTAAGTGTAAGGTTGTTGATATCCCCGGTACTATGCAGTGTATTACGACAAGTGAAAGAGATGCATAGCCGGGGATTTATCATTTCCCCCAATGGCCATCAGCGCTAAGTTTTCTCCTCACAAAAAGTTTTCCGCAATGATCCGCTCCTAAGCGGAAGGAATTATGTTGTGACTGGTTGTATTGGTTGTAGATGTTGTATTGGTTGGAGTGGTTATTAAGACATACAACTTTTAACATAACTGAATAGCAAGTAATTCAATTGCTACAACTTCTACCGCTAATTTATCTGAATAGCACATAATATAATTGAATAGCCCCAATTTAACGTTTACAAGTACTACAACCTTTGCATCTGTATAGCAACCAATTTAACACTTACAACATTTATAACCAATACAACATTCTTGCTAAATAGGAACTAATACAACATCTACAACTAATACAACCTTTACAACTAATCAACCGTGCTAATCAACCGATAAGTTTTGCTGAAAAGCAAAAAATACTCCCCCAATAGCTTACTATAGTATATTTAATATTATAGTCGACTTTCATCTTCTTTTGAGGTAAGACCAGTATAGATTATGTGCTTTGTTAATTTTTTTCCTTCCGCTTTGGAATTAGAAAAAACCGGAAAATTTGTTGTGATTATGAAATAACCCTGGAGATTATGCTTATTACAAATATACGAAAAATCAGCCTGATAAAAGTCATAATTACCTTATTATTTACAATTGATTGTTTGTCAGCAAGATAATTTTTGAGGGGTGATTTTGGCTATCAGAGATATAAAATTCCGATGTTTCGGAGTAAAAGCGGAAGGAAGATAACCTTGTCATTGCGAGCGTAGCGTGGCAATCGCGAACTGTGCAAGGCTACTCTGTGAAGCATGCGATTGCCGCGTCGTTTCACTCCTCGCAATGACAAGTGGCTTAAATTTTCCGGAGTTTCCAAAGGGAAAGCGGAAGGAAAAATTGCGTGAAGGATAGCAGCGATACCGGCCCCGAGCCTAATGCCTTGAAGGCGTATAAGCGAATAGCCTGACCCGAGGTACGAGGGACACGCTCTGATTCAGTTGGCAGTTATGATAGCTACCGGGATGAGTTTGCAGCAGGCAGTTGCAAGTCGGCTACCATGCAATTTCGCTCTGCATAGCATAGAGATTGCTTCGTGCCTCGCAATGACGGGTGGTG
>Ga0206930_1013_pt1 | contig 61416 bp, 53 predicted proteins | sample Alteio_BWOrgHeat_20_FD_152939 | JGI IMG/M metagenome (GOLD analysis project Ga0206930, IMG submission 152939) | Enriched cells from forest soil in Barre Woods Harvard Forest LTER site, Petersham, Massachusetts, United States -... | ecosystem: Environmental > Terrestrial > Soil > Temperate forest >... | reverse complement strand
GTATTGCCTGCCGACCGCCGGAAAGAGATCATAACCATAGCCCGTGAAAATAACCTGCTTATTATAGAGGATGATGCCTATGGATTCCTGGATGACAGTGCCCTGCTCAATTTTATGCACCTCGCGCCTGAACGGACATTTTACATTTACAGTTTCTCAAAACCCCTGGCGCCATTTGCAAAAATGAGCTATTTAGTGGCCCCACCATCGTTTTCAGAGAAAATTACAGATGCATCGAGGTTAACATCGGCCAATCAGTCTGCAGTTTTATCGTGGGTAGTGAATACTATAATTACTTCGGGAAGATTGAGGGCGCTAATTGATGAGAAAAGAAAAATTGGCTTTGAAAGGCAGCAAAAAGCTCAATTATTATTAAAGGATTATGATGCATTCGGGCACAAAAATGGCTGGCACCTGTGGGTAAATTTACCGGCGCATATCAGGTCAAGCGAGTTGAACGAAAGACTGGCAGCGCATGGTGTAAACATAGTGCCGTCAACGGCATTCTCGGCTTCAGCAAAGGTTTATGAACAGGGTATTCGTATTGCCTTAGGTGGTGAAGCTGATTTTGGCAGGGTGATTGAAGGTATAGAGCGGGTGAAATATCAAATTGATATTTTCAGATAGGCTGATTTATAATAATTCTGGTGGGGTAAGAACTTCGATCTTATCATTTTTTGCGATAGCAAGTTGTTTTGTTTGTTGGTTAAAAGCTATTAGCGGCAGTTTACTCGAGTCAGTTATCATACTTGAATTTTGTTTACCCGAATCGATAGTTTCGTCCTTTTCAATAATCTCTCCTGTTGTTAGATCTATTATTTTAGGAAACTCAAAGGTATCCCAGGCGTATCTTTTATTAATAGCGTATACATTGCCGAATTCACCTTTTACTTTTATTGAGTTTGTAACCTGATTGGTAGTTAAATTCCAAATTGCAAGATGCTTAACAGGTAAGTCAACTGCATCCTCGTCTATAACGTCATTAGATGAGCCAATAAGAACATTCGATGAATCAATAAAATTAGCAGTGCAAATTTCTACATCAAATTTTGGCCTTAAGTCTGATTGATCAAGTAACAATGGGTTTTTAATACAATCTGCTATGTTGAAAACCTCAACTATCTCACGAGGATGCCATACCCAGCCTTTACTCATTAAAAATGAATTATCCTGATTAACTTCTAAACGCGAATGAAAAACACCTGGGGGTTTTCTTTCCAGAGTATTTGTTATTATTTCTCCGGTTTCAGCATTCTCGAAGTCAAGCCTGTCATAGGCCAATGGACAATGAATGAGATAGGTAATATTCCGAACAGTAGCAAATGCCGCCGGGTAATCATAGTCACTGGCCAAATAATATGACCTATTAATTTCTCTAAGCAACTCACCATCTTTTAATAATAATCCTTTTGTTCCAAGTCTTTTATATATAAACGCGTATTGCCCGTTTTCAGAAATAATACAACTATCAAAATCGAATGCATAACTATCGTGGCCAAATTGGCCTTCTTTTCCATTTAATGAGTACCATTGCCCAGCAGATGCCCAGTCAACAATCAGGTCATTGAACCAACAAATAGTTGTGAGGTAGTTAGCTATTATTGTTTGTCGAGTCATTGTCTTTCTATTTTATATTAATAATCACCACGTCCTGCCCTTTCAAATGTTTAGTCGCAGGTGCATTCTTTAAACCGTGATCAATATAACTTGCAGCAAGCATATAAGCACCTTTTTTGTCTGGGTCGATGCGGAACGAGCCCTCAAGACCAACATAATAAGTTACTTCCGGATCAGCGCCATATTTCATTATCCATTGCACCATGTTTTTTATTTCATCAGCCTTAAGCTCAGGATGCGCCGGCATTTTCTCGCGACCGGGCCATATACCTGCTGAGCCTTCGCGAATGCGCTTGATAAGTGAATCCATATTTGATTTTGTGGCAGAATACCGTTTGCTCATCTCATAAAAAGACGGACCGATAAGCTTGCCATTAAAGCTATGGCAGTTAAAGCAATTGGATATTCGCATCGCAGCTAATCCCGGCGGATCGTCCTGAACTGCTTTTGTTGCGGCCTTTCCCTTTTGCAAATGCCTTACTTCAAGCAATACTTCTTTCACATTGATCTCATCATATTTTGATTCACCGTCTTCCTTATCAGATACAGTAATCTTATAAGTTATTGGCGAGTTTGGGTCGAATGAAGCATTGTTTTGCGGAGAGATTATTTTTACTATCGGTGGTTGGTTTTCCTGCTGTGGTTTGAAACTGTTTATAAAAGCGAAAAAAGGTAAGCTGAAGAATATTCCTGTATAAATAAGCTTTGGTCTGTTTAACATTATGGTTTTAATTTTTTTTTACTCCATATCGCCTAGTTGACTCACCTATAAAGGAGTCCATTGGACCTGTCATCTCCGCCAGTTGGCGGATCGACATCCCTCTCTCCTGCAAGCAGGAAAGAGGGAGAAAAAAAATTCGAAATTGAAAATCCGAAATTCGAAATATTATCCTGGAATTGATCCCTGTCCTAAATCTTATCTATCTCCTTTGCCACTCTTTGTGCCGAACGTATGCACGATTCCATACCCCGGCTCATGTTATCGGCGTAGGTTCCTGCAAAATATATTCTTCCGTCTGGCAGCATCAATTGGGGCCAGAATTTATGCATCTCACCTATGGGGAACGGTTCCATTTCACAGGCTGGCGCAAATTTGTCTTTTGTCCAGTCGAGGGTTAAGGCTTGTTCTATGGTATCGTGCTTCCCCGGGTACACTTCCCTGAAAGCTGCCAGAACACGCTGCGGCGAAAGTCCGCCAGGACCAAAGGCTTTCAAAATAATGCGGCTGCTATCCACGCTATTTGTCTCCATCCAGATGGATGATATATCTGGATGTTCGAATTCCATATTGATACTTTTAAGGCCGTCGTCAAGCCAAAACTTAGTAGCAGCCTCAAACACATAGAATGGGTGCGACGAATAGGCCATGTTATCTACCACGTATTGTTTTTCTGCTGATAGCGGTGGGGTTATGGGAATGTTTTTAAATACGGGCAGGGTAATGCAGTTAACAAGAACATCAGCGCTCATTTCCTTTTCTGCCTCATTACCAAACGCCTTGTAAGTAACTGTTACCCCTGTAGCGCTATGCTTAATAGCTGTAACAGGATGGTTTAACTTTACCCGGCCATTTATTTTTTTTGCAAAGGCAATGGGAAGTTGCTCGTTCCCTCCTTTCAGGTGAAAAGTTTCGCCCTCTGAGTCGGGTATGCCCCGGAAATCCATGATCGCCTTGCGCCATAAATAATAAAGGGCAGAAGTATGATGCCCTCCGAGATGACGAAGCGCAGCAGGCGAAGCGCCCTCCTTTTTAAACAGGTCGGAAATAGGAATTTCATCATACTCGTCATACCCTACACCAAAAGGTTGATATGGATCGGTAAACTTACCAAGATAGGGCTTAAGGTAGAATGAGCTTAAGGCATACATCGGGTTTTGCGAAAGAAACTGTACTTCCTTACCATTAAAACCAAACTTAGTGAGCACTGCCGGATCCCTCAACTGTTCAACTGTATAAAATTTGCCGCCGATCATCTTCATGGCTTCCTTGTCATATGCTGCCTCTGAGCCTTCGGCATTTGGGTAGGGAATGGCAGTGAGGTTAAATTCAGTCACATAATCAAAAAAACGCTCGTAGCCGGGTTTGGTAATATGGTCGGCGCCGAAATCAGCATACAAACCATCTGATAAACCATCGCGTCCGGTAAATACATGCCCGCCATACCTACCAGATGCTTCCAATACTATTACATCATGCCCGGCCTTCATCAATTCATAAGCGCAGCAAAGGCCCGTAATACCTGCACCTGCAACGATCACTTTTTTTGCTGATGTTCTTGACCCCTCAGCCATTAAAATATTAGGGATCAAGGCAACCCCCGCACCCGCTATCAGCGTATTTTTTATGAATGTGCGTCTTTTAATGCCTTTCATAGTTAGTTTTGAGGAAGATATTTGCTGAATGCAATATAAAATAAAGTTAAATGTGTTTCACAAATTTTCGGCTCAGAGTTCGCAATCCCCTTCAGTCAATCATCAGCAAGAATCAGGTTGCAGGTGTTTGATCTTCTTTCCACCTTTGTGATAAAGTCATACATTGATCGATGAGCAATACACATAAGGATCTGACGGTTAATTATTACCGGATCGAGAAGGCCATCAGCTACCTGACGGCCAATTTTAGATCGCAGCCTGATCTTGATGCTATTGCTGAGAAGGTTAATCTAAGCCCCTTTCATTTTCAGCGGATATTTTTAGACTGGGTGGGCATCACCCCAAAAAAATTTGTGCAATACCTTACGCTCGATTATTTAAAGGAACAAATACAACAAACACAAAATGTAATTGAAGCAGCTGAGCTTGCCGGGCTTTCAAGTCAATCGAGGGTATATGATCTTTTTGTAAATATCGAGGGGGTAAGTCCTGATCAATATAAAACCTCAGGCTTGGGATTGAAGATTTTTTACGGTTATCATGCCACGCCATTTGGCATGTGCTTTATTGCGGTAACCGAAAGGGGTGTTTGTGCCCTGCGCTTTATTGATGAGGATGCAAAGCGGGATGAGTTTATTACCTTCTCGCAAAAATGGTACGGTGCACATATTGAACACCGCCCCGATCTCACCCAGGTATACGTACAAAAAATGTTCAAACCAGGTGCTGCTTATAATGAAAATGAAAGACTGAACTTGTTTGTACAGGCAACTGATTTCCAGGTTAAGGTTTGGGATGCGTTGCTTAACATCCCATTCGGGTCGGTGCAGTCATACGAGCAGGTTTCCAGGCAGATCGGCCACGAGGGTTCTGTTAGGGCCGTAGCTACAGCGGCAGGTAGTAACCCGATATCTTATCTTATCCCCTGCCACCGCATTATTCGTAAAAGTGGTGATGTTGGCGATTTTAGTTATGGCAAAATACGCAAGCAAGCCATGATCGCATGGGAAATGGGTAAGAAGGAAATCATCAGGCAACATATTTAAACAACGAAAATTCAGATTAATAATTTACCATTAGATGTAGTTAAAGCGCAGTTTGTATCCTCAAAAATGTCGTTCATGTAAATATTCTTTTCTTGTTATGAGTGCCATTATTTTTAGGCATTAACAACTAAGAAAATGAACAAAACTACCTTCTACTATCCACCATTATTCATCAATCAAAATATTATACGCGGGCTTTTACTATTTACAGGACTATTATTTCTTTCTATCTCGGTTTTTCCCCAGGACATTACCAACGAAAAATATAAAAAAGATTTCGTCTCCTGGTTAACCAATAATGCCCACACCATTAAAACTGTTGATGCAGGCAATGGCTTCGAAGACCTTCAGCCTTTTAAAAATATATTAAAAGATGTGCAGGTGGTGGGCCTGGGCGAAGCCACCCACGGTACCAGTGAGTTTTTCAGGATGAAACACCGCATGCTTGAGTTTTTGGTGAAGGAAATGGGTTATACAAATTTTTTATTGGAAACTTCAATGGCCAACTGCCGGTATGTCAATCAGTATGTATTGTATGGTAAAGGAGATGTTGATACAGCAACAGCTATACCCGGAGATATTCCGTGGAGAGTGGAGGAAGTGAGAAGTATGATTAAATGGATGCGTCAATACAACAGTACTGTAAGCGAGGATAAAAAAGTAAAATTTCTTGGCTTTGACTTTCAGGGAAGTTATCTTCTATGGAAGGATATAAGAAGTTATTATAAAAAAGTTAATCCATCATATTCACCCAATGTGGATACCATCAGCAAGCAAATGTTGTCGATTATAAGATATCATTATAAGGGAGATTCTATTTCGGCTCAAAAAGTTAAAGCCCTTTTTGAGACCAAGTATCCAGATTATGCTAAAATAGAGGCCGACATGCTGACAAATGCAAAGCAGTATGAAAATGCAGCAGGGTATGAAGAGTATGAAAAGAACCTTCAAAATATAAGATTGGTCGCTGAGGAATTAGAGATGTTAAAAAGTGGTGGTCGCCCCTCTGTCAGGGATCAATATATGGCTGAAAATGTGTTGGATATGGTAAAAAAAGCCAAATCGGGTGAAAAATTTGTTTTATGGGCTCATAATTTTCACATTATAAAATTTACCTCCGCCAATTATACAACCATGGGTTATCATATCTGGAAAGCTTTGGATAACAAATATTACGGCGTTGAATTTGAATTTTATTCAGGTGCTTTTCAAACTAAGAATTTGGACATTCCTCATGATCCAAAATCATGGTTAGATTGGGATGTGATGTCCGTAGGGGCACCATCAGAGGGTTCACTTCCCTGGTACTTGAATAAAACCGGTAAGGAATCTTTGTTTATAGATTTTAGACATACAAGTAGCAAAAATATTAAATTGTTCCAGACTGAATTTGATATGCATGATTTGGAAGGTGCATATTCTGCTAAAAAGCCTTCAATGGATGGGGTACATCTTTATTGGTTTGATGGCTTGATCTACATTAAAACTTCAACAGCAGCTAAAAACTTCAAGTTTTATCTTCAATAGACATTGGCTACAAAGTCAGCAAGAATCAGGTTGATGAACCTGTTTAATGGGTCTAACTTGCATCATATTATTAAACTCATTAAATCAAATATGTTATGCAAGCGCTAATTGTAATCGATGCTCAAAATGAATTTTCAGCAAATGGGAAAAGACCAGTCCCCAACCATATTAATGCCATTGAAGTGATCCGCCAAAGGGTGGAAGAAGCAAGGGCTGAAGCAAGGCCTATCGCCTGGGTAAGGCATTTTAACAAACCAACCGAATCACCTGTTTTTGTGCCCGGAACCTGGGGAACTGAATTTTTTAACGGCTTTGGCCCAAAGAATGGTGCTGAAAATGAAGCAGAGTTTCATAAAAATGTTTACGGTGCCTTTACCGGCTCAAATATAGGTTCCTGGTTAGAAAGTAACGCTGTGGATGAAGTATTGATCGTTGGCTTTTATACCCATGGTTGCGTATCCACCACAGCACGCGAAGCTATAATGGCCGATCTGACAGTTTTGATAGATCCAAATGGCACGGATGCCTGTGACATGGAGCACGAATTACTTGGAAGCCTTACAGCAGATGAGGTAAGGCGTACCGCATTATTGCAGCTTTCAAATATGGGGGCAATCATAGCGCCGCTGAAGCATGTTGCAAGTCAGGCTGTTTAACTAAGATCAGGTTAGCTTATCAATTATCACTGACTATTGCCGCCTTTTTACGTTGCTTATTTACGCTGTGGTTCTTCAGGAAATTATAGGTTAGCGTAAAGCCCATATATTGCGTGCTTCGGCTGCTGTTGGTACCATCGAAAAAGTAATAGCCCTGTATTACGGCAAGGGCTACTTTTTCGGTGATGTTGAAGTTGATGCTATTGCAAATTTCGGTCATTAGTCCCTGCTTTGCTTTGAATACATAGCCTCCGCCCAGACATAAGCCCTCGGCGAACCTGCCTTTGGAGAAAATATTAATAGTAGGTCTGAATTCTATAAATCTGGTGGTATCGCCGCCTGAATTAAGGGAATTCAACCTGCCGGTAGCAAGACCGATATCAAAGATGCCATAGGTGCGCCCAAATTCAACCGACGGGGAGAATCTTTTTGCAACACCACCTTTAGTATTAACAAATATATCGGTGCTGGCTGTGATATAAAAATATCGGGGCTCTTTATTTTCTTTGGAGGTATCCGATTCAACCACCGTATCTTTTGCAGTTTTTTTAGGCTGAGGGTGAGCAATGAATGCTTTTGAGACATTTGGGATCACGTTAGTGTTTTGCGCAAATGAACACAGTACACAAAGCAGAAATAAAAAGGTAAATATTATTTTCATGGATTTTTTTAGATAAGGATGGGCCACTAACGGAGGAAATATCTGATTAGTAAACAATAAGGTTGCTAATTAGTTTTCTTCTATTGAGGACCCCATCCAGATTATGGCAAATAGAAAAAAGAAACCCGCATTTATTGATGAGAAAGAGGCAAGTTCATCCGGTCCTGAGCTTAAGTCCTCATTAGATTTTACCAAAACCAGAACTGATCAGGCAACCATATTGTTGATCGAAGTGTTTGGGACAGTAACATTCCTTGTTTGCTGCATAGTATTCTTTGTTGTATGGATTTGCTGGAACATTCATCTTTCTCCCATAAAGCCGTTTGATCCCTTTCCATTCCCCATCCTGCAAATGACAGTATCGGTATTTGCGATCATCCTGTCTGTATCAGTACTGATCAATCAGAACAGGCAGGGGAAAATAGAAAAGATCAGGCAGCAGGTGGAATTTGAGGTGAATGTGCGTGCAGAAAGTGAGATTACCAAGGTGCTTACCATGTTGCACGAGATCCATCAAAAAATGGGATTGAACAGTGAATCGGACAAGGAACTGGAAGCGATGAAAGAGGTAACAGATATCCAGCAGATCCATCAGACAATAAATGATTCTGAAGCGACCAATACTTTGCCTGACAAATCTTAATAATGTTTATTGATTAAAATATGCCTTAATATTCTCAATCACCTTAATTGCTAACCGCTCCTTTGCTTCCTGTGTCCAACCTGACACTACATTTGTGGAAATAATTCGCGCAAAAGCATCAAATTCCTTCTTAAACATCCCAATTCCGTCCCCGTCAATTATGGCGAAGTTTCCGGGCCTTTGTATCCATTTTAGAAATGACGACTTTTCAAATGTTAAACCCAGGGAGGTGTTGATCAGAATTTTACCCTCTCCAAAAAGTTCAAATTCCTTATCCGCCAATACAACCGAGTTTTTAGGCAGGTGTACGGAAATTATTTCAACTTCTTTTAAAAGTTCATCTAATGGTAAATATTTTATTCCGATGCTTTCAGCGTCGTCTTTTCTGTTGCGACTGTAGTAATATACCTTCATTTTAAACGCTATTGCCCTATCGGCCAGCATTCTTCCTGTCGTACCAAGCCCTATAATTCCTATTTTTCTGTTAGTGAGTTCAACTTGTTGTTCTTTCCATTGATGCGGCCCTATTCCCTTGATCAGTCTTATCAACTCCGATAAAATATATTCCACCAGGCCCTCATCGCCATAATCTCTCACTCCCTTTACAACAATATTATTCTCCCTGGCGAATTTAATATCCACATTGGCCGATGCTTCATCATATAAACTGCAGCACATCCCTACATATTTCAAGTGCGGGCATTGCTTTAACACATCTTCTGTAATGCGTGTATTCCACGATACCAGCACGCATTCGGCATTTGCAATCCTCTTTACAATCTCCCATTCTGTTGCAGGTATATCATCATATTTGATTACTCCGCCCGTTGCAAATTTTTCAAGTTCGCGGATCGCCCAATCCCCTAATCCAGCGTCGTCAACTATTACAATTTTGTTAAATGGCATTTTTTTTAAGAATCTAAGTTATAACCCTAAGATAGAAAAAGGAGATCGGATTAAAACTCGATTTTTACTTTAATCATGCCGGTTTTAGCCATAAAAAAGCGAATAATTATCTGATTATCCGCCCTCAAAAAACTATTAATAAACAAATCTATCAATCCACGCCTGCCACCATGTGGATGGGGATGGCTATGCGGTTCCAGCTATTGATGGTAATGGTGATGAAGATAATCTGTGCCAGCCCTTGTTCACCAAACAATTTCAATACATTCCTGTAGGTCTCCTCCGAAACACCATGATCGGATATTCTGGTTACTTCCTCAGCCAGTTTTAAGGCAGCCTGCTCCTCTTCGGTAAAGAAAGGCGTTTCCCACCAGGCTGATAGTGTGAAGAGGCGTTGATTTGTTTCGCCAAGGGCAAGGGAATCATGCGTATGGTAGTCTATACAATACCCGCACCCGTTGATCTGCGATACCCTCACCTTTATCAGTTCTTTCAATTTTGGGTTGATATCAAAATCCTTGATCTGCTTATCGGCTACAGCCATTGCCTGGTAAATCCTGGGCTCAGCCTCTTTAATACTCATTCTTGATTTCATAAAATTATTTATTAATGCTTAATTCATAAGTACGCAATACTCTTTTTGTTTTTGTGTAAGATTGCGCAGCACTCTTTTTTTCAAGATTTGGCAAACTGATCTTTGGCTTTTTGAACGCATATTTTTTAGCATTGATCAACAGCACACTGAACAAGATCACCAGCAAACCAAACAATTGCAGGGTAGAAATGCTTTCATGTGCAAATAATACACCCAACACTACCGCAACAACAGGGTTTACATAAGAGTGTGAACTTACCTGCACCGCAGTGCGCACCTTTAACAGCCAGATGTAAGCGCTAAATGCACCTATCGATCCAAATATGATGAGGTAACCCAAAGCCATCCATGCATTTGCAGGCACCTGGCTGATATGAAACTGGTTGAATTCCTGGTGAAACAAGGCGGCCACAACAAATGCCAAACCTGCAATGATCATCTGCCAGGCTGAAGTTACCCGCACAGGTGTGTTACTTGAACTTTTCTTAGATAATAGCGCCCCTAACGACCATGCTATAGGGTCTGTCATTACCAATACAAGGGCTATTATTTGAGTTGAGGTGATAGTGCCTGCAAATGACTTCATGATGGCTTCTGCAAAAAGTAAAACTACACCGGCAAATCCAACGATAAGACCTGCAATTGTTGATTTATTGCTAAGGTTTATCTTCCAGTTGGCCTTATCCAATGCCACAAACCAGATAGGGTTGGCAGATACCATGATGGCCACAATAGCACTTGGCAATGATTGTTCGGCCCATATGATACCGCCGGTAGCGGTGAACAACATCAGCAAACCACTTACTGCTGATGAAAGGATATCTTTTTTAACCCATACGCGGTCGCCCTTAATAAAACACCAACCTAATAACAGCAGACCAGCAATAAGGAAGCGAAAAGCTCCAAGCAGCATTGGCGGAAAACCATGCACGGCCATTTGTATAAAAAAGTAAGTTGAGCCCCATACGATATAGATGGTTGCAAAAGCCACTACCACTAACAGTAACGATGGCTTGTTTGATGATGTAGTTTCCATTTTTTTATTTTTTAAATGATTTGTTTATTTCTTTTCTTTTAAATTCTGATGTAAATTTAAGGTGATATTGGACTACATATATAGTCCAGAAATAACAAATCAAGTAGTCCAGTAAATTACTGGATCTCATACCGCTCCATATAGTTTTTCATGGATGCTGTAAATACATCATTAGCGTTTCCGAAAAGACTTTGGCCCTCAAAAGATGCCCCGTGAAAAGTATCAAATTCCAGGTCGGAGGATTTTTTATATACGGATAAAAATTCCTTTTTAGCTAACATGATCCTGTTGGGGTAACTGTACATCACTGCAATGAAGCGTTTACTGGGCGCGAGATAAAAAGTATCGCCGCAGAAAATACTGCCGCCCGGTGAAAGCGAAGCTATATGAAGTATGCTACTGCCGGGAAAATGCCCGCCGATATTAACCAGTTTTATACCGTCCCATAGTTGCTCACTATCGCCACCCCAAAGCTGAACATGCGGGCCGCGGTTAAAGATAAATTCGCTATCATTCTGATGGATATAGATCGGACAGTCAAACACAGCTGCCCATTCGTTCATAGTGCTGTAAAAGTGAGGGTGCGAAAGGGCAATGGCTTTCAAACCACCCTTCGATTTGATAAAATCAATAGTGGGTTCATCGAGCAAGGGGATACAATCCCATAAAATATTGCCATGAGGCGATAAAATGAGAAAAGCCCTTTGCCCGATGGCAAAACCCGGAGTAACGGTTAAGCTGTAAAGGCTATCGGTGAACTGGGTGATCTTAACGGTGTGCTTGCGCTTTAGTTCATCAAGATTGGTCCAGCTTTGGCCTTCTTCCGGCACGAATTGACGGTCGTCATTGCAAATAGGGCAAAGTTCATTCAGTTGCTTTTCGCCTAAGAACTGGGTGCCACATGTATTGCATATTGGATGATTATTCATATCGAAATTTATTTAAGTGTTTATATTTTCCTGTTCATAATAAAACCATTCTCAACCTTGGTAAAACCTACCTTCGGATAATATTCCATCGCTGTAGTAACCGATAGCAATAAAACCATTGCTTGTTCACCTACTGTTTCCTTGGTGAGGTCAATAAGCCTTTTGCCAATGCCCGATTTCTTATAATCACTATTTACAGCTAGGTCAGCCAAATAGCAGCTCCACGCCCAATCCGTAATACAGCGCGAAACGCCTACAAGCTTTTCATCATCCCAGGCGGTTACAATTAAATTGGAGTTATCATATATTTTCCTGATCCTGGCAGCATCTTTTGTTGGTCTTGTGAGGCCGCTATTGTCATAAAGCGCTATTACCTGTTCTGGCGTTGGCGTAATGTCGGTTCTGTATGTTATTTCCATTTGCGTTTATTTAAGATGTATGGAGTTTGGCTTTGAGGGATCATTAATGAAGAAAACCAATAGTTTAGCAGGTTTTGACTTGCTGTTATTACGGGTTACAGAATGCAATCCATATGGCTTTTCGTAAAATGAATCGCCTTGTTTATAAACATGCCTTACCCCTTCAAAAACTGATTCAAGTTCACCCTCTAATAGATACCCGAAAGTGGGGCAGGGATGCCGGTGGGCGGATGAGGAACTTCCTGGCGGGAAAGTAACTACCTCCATTTGCACTTCCTTATTGCTAATACTTTGTCCGTTGAGCAATTGTTTAAGGATGGTGATATAGGTTATCTTCGGGATGTCAGTGTGTTGCTGGGCGCACAGGCTTAAGGTTGAGGCTGTCAGCAGGGAGATGATCGCAATTGTTCTATTGAGTTTTGATTTCATTTGTGTTTTGGTTAATGTATGCATGCCGTGGACTCACCTCCACAGGAGTCCTTTGGACCGGTCTTTTCCGCTAGCCAGCGTATCAACCACCCTCTCTCCGCTAAGGCGGAAAGAGGGTTATTTTTATTTTATTTTGAAGTTACCTTCTTTCGCACAGCAAAGAGAGGGTCGACAAGCGTAGTCCCGATAGCCTATCGGGATCGGGGTGGGTCAACTCTTCGCCTCAATAATTACTTTATTTCTTCACCCTCAACCCATCAACGCTCCACTTATAATCAGGCAAAGTTGCCAGCAGGAAGCTTGCGGCACTCAGCGTAAAAACTGAATAGCCCAAAGGTGATTCGATCCCGAATGATATGGCCATGGATACGGCGAAGCACAGGCTTAATATTCCGCTTCCGATTGCAGCAACGCGTGTGAAAAGGCCCATCAGTATCAATGCGCCGAAAATTCCTTCGCCAAGCGTGGCTAATACGCCAAGGAATGGTATCAAACCGGCAGGCAAAAAGCTCAATACGGTGCGGGCATAAGCGATAAAGTGCGCCCAATCGCCCCAGCCTACGTGCGGCTGGCCGTTTGCACCTAATATCCCTAAACGGTCGGCGACTTCCCATAAATACGCTGAACCGATGGCTATCCTGAGGTAAAGTGATGGTAGTTTTGAATTGATCTGCATGCTCTTAATTTTTTATTTGAGTACCAAATTATGGCTATCTTGGACTATATTTATAGTCCAGGAGAATAAACCGGGTAGTCCAGTATGCAATTGCTTGAAAGCCTTTTAACTATCGATAAAGACCTGCATGTACCCGTGTACCTGCAGATCACCAATGGCATTATTAACAACATCCGCAGGGGTATATTGAAGCCCGAAAGCGCCCTGCCCGGCAGCCGCGTACTTGCTGCCGCTTTGAATGTGCACCGCAAAACGGTAGTTGCCGCCTATGATGAGCTATACGCCCAAAGCTGGATCGACGTATATCCACGCAAGGGTATTTTTGTGGCGAAAAACCTGCCTGATGTTAAGCCAAAGCCATTATCGGAAAAAACAGGGGCTAATAATTTTCCTGTTGAAACCAGTTTCGAGGTAAATAATTATGTCCCATTCCCCTACTTATTCAAACCATACCCCGAGCAAAACCTGGTGTTCAATGATGGTTTCCCCGATACCCGGCTTGCTCCGATCGAACTTTTGGTGCGCGAATATCGGCGTTTTGGCAATTACCGTTTCACATCCAAATACCTTATGTACGGACCCGAGCAAGGTTCGGAACACCTGCGTGATGAACTGGCAAAGTTTTTTTCGGAGACACGCGGCTTGCAGGTGAGCCCGGCAGATATCATGATCACCAAGGGTGTGCAAATGGCCCTGTATCTTGTTGCTCAGATTTTACTGTCGAAAGGCGATACTGTCATTGCTGCCGATCCCGGCTACCCCGGCGCAAACGACGTTTTTGAACATGCTGGGGCACAACTTGCCCTGGTACCCATTGATGAGCATGGTATCGATCTGGATGCTGTAGAAGCAGTCTGCAAAAAGAAAAAAGTGAAATTGCTGTATGTCATCCCGCACCATCACCGGCCCACCACAGTAACTCTAAGTTCCGAGCGGCGCATGCAATTGCTTGAACTGGCTGCCAAATACCGCTTTGCCATTATAGAAGATGATTACGATTATGATTTTCATTACAGCAGCAGCCCCATATTACCCTTAGCCAGCGCCGACTATTATGGCAGTGTGATCTATGTCGGCTCTTTTTGTAAGACAATCGCGCCGGGTATTCGCATCGGCTTTGTGGTTGCCCCGCAAAACCTGATGGAACAACTAAAGCGACTGCGCAGGATGATCGACCGGCAAGGTGAGCAATTATTGGAAGAAGCCATGGCCAATCTGCTCAAGAACGGCGATATAGGTCGTCACCTCAAAAAAGCCAATAAAATATACCACGAGCGGCGCGACGCGCTCTGCAACCTATTGCATGAGCACCTGGGCGAGCATATATCTTTCAAAATACCCGACGGCGGCTTTGCCATCTGGGTGCAGTATCTGAACGGTTTGCGGGCAGCAACCGTATCAGAAAAAGCCGGAGAAATGGGCCTGTCCGTAAGTGACGGCTGTGATTACTGGTTCGATGACGATAATGATCACGGTTTTATAAGGCTGGGCTTCGCATCGCTTAATTTAAAGGAACAGGAGGATGCTGTTGAAATATTGGGGAGAGCAGTGAGGAAGGCCGGAGTTTGAATTGGAAATTATGTCCCGGTTCACATTAGAGCCAGCCATTTACAGACAGTAAAGGACGGTTAACTATTGTAGTTTGTGCAAATTGCATCATTGCCAATTATCTTTACTGATCAACCCCTTGTTATGAGAAAAAATAACCTTTGCACATCAAAGTTGTTATCCTGCTTTTTATTGCTTTTGACGTTATTAATCCCTAGCTTTTTATTTGCCGGGATAACCGGCACTGTGATTAGCAACCTGGAAGTGGAGTATACCAAAACACCAATCGGCATCGATGTAAAAGCGCCGCGATTTAGCTGGCAGATGGAAGCACCGGCGGGGAAACGGGGATATGTGCAGACTAAATACCAGATCATAGTAAAGGATGCTCAGGGCAAAGTGGTTTGGAACACAAATAAAGTAACCAATAGCAGGTCGCTTGGCATTGAATATAAAGGGGCACAGCTTAAAGCCGCCACACGTTACTTCTGGACCGTAACTGTTTGGGACCAGGCTAATATTGCAGCAACAAGCACCTCCTGGTTTGAGACAGGTTTGATGAATCCTGATGCCAATTTATCTGCATGGGATGGAGCCACATGGATTGGTGGAGGGAACGAGGACCTAGTGCTTTACGCGAGGTATTTGCCGATATTTAATTTGAAATATAATCTTGCAATTGCGCCGGGCAGCACCAGTGCAAGCATTATCCTGGCAGCTAATGACGCCCGGCTAATGGATAAGAATAAAAATATTTTCCAGGTTGAGCGCAAAAAAAACGAAGCTTATTTCAAGATTGAACTTGATATTTCAGCAGTGGATGGAACAGATGCAGGCTTAGCGAAAATCAACATTTACCGTGCCGGGTATACCGACAAGGATACTGCAACTAAGCCGATCAAGACCTTCGAAATCAAATCCGGGGTGATCAATAAGGACAACAAAAATAAGCAGCATCTCTTCGGCATACATAATGAATACGGCACGCTCACACTAACTGTTGATGACAATGATTCATTCTTTGTTCAGGATACAAAAACGACAGCAGCAGCTCCAGGCGGCTTTCCAAGGGGCAACAGGGGTGCTTTCGTGACCCTCAATCCCCTGGGACCCGGGCATGATGTGATATCTTATGGGATGCTTTGCGACATCGGTTTTTCTGCAGATGCCGGGCAAAATGCGACATTTTCTAATCTGACGGTTTCAAATACGCGTAAGCCCTGGAGCACTTTATTTAGCGAAGACTTATCGAATATAACCTATGACGGCATTTTTAAACCTTTTACTGCCAATGCAAATTCGGGATTAAGTATAAAGAATGGCGCTTACCAGGTTAGCGGAGGTAGCAAAGGCGTATTTATCGTCGCCGATCCAAGTCATAATGCGATGCCCATGCTTCGGACTAAATTCGCGGCGGCAAATAAAAAAATTACTGGGGCCAGACTGTACGTTACTGCGCGTGGCATTTATGAAATATACCTGAACGGGAAGCGGGTAGGCGATGATTATTATAACCCCGGATTGACTCAATATAACATCACCCACCTATATCAAACCTATGATGTAACCGGCATGGTGAATCATGGTCAAAATGCCATCGGCGCTATGTTGGGCGAAGGTTGGTGGAGCGGCTTGCTCAGCTTTGGTGCGATATGGAACCATTTTGGCGACAGGCAATCACTATTAGCAAAACTGGTGATCACTTACCAGGATGGCTCAAAGGATGTGATCACTACAAACGACAAGGACTGGAAATATTATAACAAAGGACCGATCGTTTATAGCAGCCTGGATATGGGTGAGGTAGATGATGCCACCCGCGAAGCAGGCATAAAGGATTGGAGCACCGCAGGATATGACGATCATAATTGGCAAAAGGCTGTAAAAGTTCCGCTGAAAGGCACCACTTATACCGGTACTTCGGTTGATTTTCTTGGCGTTAAACAGACGCTCGATTATGATAATTTGTCGCTGATCGGGCAGATCGGCGAGTCGGCAGGCATTTATAAAACACTTACCGCTAAAAGCATACAGGAAGTGCGAAAGGGTGTGTATGTGTATAATATGGGGCAGAACTTTGTCGGCGTGCCAAGGATCGTCATAAAAAATGGCAAGGCGGGTAAAACGATAGTTCTGCGGTATGCCGAGGTATTATACCCTGACCTCAAGGAATCAGGTAAGAATGTGGGGATGATCATGACCGAAAATTACCGGGCGGCGCTTAGCCAGGATACATACATTGAAAAAGATGGTGAGCAAACATTTCAGCCGCATTTCACCTCGCATGGTTTTCAATATATCGAAATCACAGGTATAGATGAGCCGTTGCCATTGTATGCGGTGCAGGGATTAGTGATGAGCTCCGTACACAAACTGACGGCTGATTATGCTACGTCAAACCCGAAAGTAAATAAACTATGGTCGAACTTAACCTGGTCAAACATTGATAATTTTTTGACCATCCCTACGGACTGTCCGCAGCGTAACGAGCGCATGGGCTGGTCGGGCGATATCAGCATTTTTTCGCGTACAGCAACTTATGTATCGAACTCTGATCAATTTTTGCGTCGGCACTTGCTGGCTATGCGCGATCTGCAAACCGATAAGGGGAAATTTACCGACATAGCTCCGGTGGGCGGTGGTTTTGGTGGCGTGCTTTGGGGCAGCGCCGGTATTACCGTTGCCTGGGAAGCGTATCAGCAATATAACGATGTGGCCCTGCTGGCCGAGCATTATGATGCCATGAAAAAATACATGGCCTACGTCGATTCGACGATTAATAAAACTACAGGTATAAGTTCAGACGGGCAATTAGGCGATTGGCTGGGCCCGCAGAACAACCAGCTTGGCACGGCATTCCCGGTAACGGCTTACCATATTTTTGATCTGGGCATCATGATTAAGGTGGCTGAGATCCTCGGGAAAAAAGAAGATGCTGAAAAATTCAGGGAGAGGTATAATGAGCGCAGGGCATTCTTCAACAAAACCTTTGTGAATGCTGATAAAAAAACGCTCGGACTTATTGGCGGCGGGTTAATGGATCCGCGTAATGTGAAACCTGAATTTAAAGTTGCTGATACACAAACATCTTATGCACTGGGTTTGGCGCTTGGGGCTTTCGATGATGAAAACATTCCTAATATGGTTAAAAACCTGGAAGCTGCCGTTGAGCGTGAAAACAAGGATGATCAGGGAATTACCCGCCCAAAATATTCACTGATGACCGGTTTTATCGGCACAGCGTGGATCAGCAAGGCGCTATCGGATCATGGTTATAGCGGATTGGCTTATAAGGTATTGCAAAACGAACATTATCCGTCATGGCTTTATGCTATTGACCAGGGTGCAACCACCATCTGGGAACGCTTGAATGGCTATACTGTTGAAAATGGTTTTGGTGGTAATAACAGCATGAACTCTTTTAACCATTATTCTTTTGGGGCGATAGGCCAATGGATGGTGGCCTATTCATTAGGCATACAGCGCGACGAACCAGGATTCAAAAAGTTCATTCTTCAACCCGAGCCCGACCCAACCGGGCAGATGACCTGGGCAAAGGGTTATTATGATTCGCCTTACGGGCGCATTAATAGTAGCTGGAAGGTTGATAAGGGCTTATTTACTTATACGGCAACCGTACCTGCGAACACAAAAGCTACCCTATATCTCCCGGCTGCATCTGTAAAATCCATAACAGAGGGGGGCAAACCGGTTTTAAATACAAAGAGTATCACCTTTGTTAAATTTGAAAAAGATAGAGCTATTTATGAGTTGGGCTCCGGAACTTATGTGTTTAGTTCGAAGTTGTAAATCTATTGCATTTGAACCGTAAGCAAAGGTTTAAAGTAGCTGTCACACATAATCACCTCAACAGGGGAGGCGTTAAATACATGTGTTGATAGATCGGATGCAAAAATGCTCCCTGTTTTCTGATATGATGGATCCTTTTCGATACCACTTTTTACAACAAACCTGAATTGATAGATATTACCTGATTTGGTAAGCAGCACGCTTTTACCGTTGCCATCTGCAAATTTCGAGTCTACCAAATATTTGCCTAATGTGTTTACTTCGCTGTCAGTAATATCTTTTGAATGGAATACTCCTGTGCCATCAAAAAACACCTCTTTACCGTAATCATCCGCCTTTAAAACCTTTAAGGTTTTCATGTATTTATCGCAGAAATGCATTTCAACAGGCGCACCATTGAACAGTTTAGCTGAAAGCATTGTTGCCATAAACTTTGCTACAGAAGCATATTGCGGATCATTTTCTATCCCTTCTTTTATGACCATCCTGAATTGGTAAGTATTCCCGGATTTTGTGAGTTGCACCGTTTTCGCCTGTCCATCAGCAAATCCGTCTCTTACGAGATAGTTGCCCAGGCTATCAGCCTCAGCATCCGTAACCTTATCAGTGTGGTATACCTGCACCCCATCAAATATTTTCTCTTTTCCTAAATTGGTGCAGCCTGAAAATATAAACAGGAATAATACCGGCAGTACGCAAAGCAGCTTTTTCATTTTGCACTGTGAGTTAATGTATTATCAAATATAAACTAAAGTTGTGAATGGTAATACTTTACTTAATAACAATGTCTTAAAAATCCAGGATGAAAACCAAATGTAGATTTGCTTAATTAAAGGTGGAATATAAATTGTTTCGTTGGTTCAATACTTAATATTGAGGTAAAAGTGGCTCCTGGCGGTTATCCCAAAAGAATAAAAGGTGGATAGAATTATCTGTCACATGATAGAATAATGAAGTTTATTTGCTGATGAGAGCTATTCTAACATTATCGTCAATTGTACTGGCCTTAAACATGAGCGGGTGCTCTGCTATTAATGCAATTATCCTTTCAGCCTTTAACACAAACCGATCGGCCGATCTTGAGCCAAACTTATCATGAATGAAATTATAAACTGATTCGAGTGTGCCCTTTGAACGAGGGGTATAGAAAATTAACAGATTCATTACACTTTCAGCATCTGCTTGATTCCGGTATATGGTGTTAATTGTCCTTCTTCGGCCTGCTTTAAAGACTCCTTTACACCATTGATCAAATGATCCGGGTAAACTTCGCTTTTTTGCTCAAAGGAAATTTTCATAGCTTTCATTACCGCCTTTAGGGCAGTTAACTGTTCCTTGTTTTCGGGGTAAACAATCAGCGCGTCCATATAACAAAGATAATAATTCCCCTTATAATAATTTGAATGATCGACTACCTAAATATGCAAACTCATTCAGCCTTAACAGCAAATTTCATATCTAAGCTATATTTCAGCCTTAAATGTTTTTCCTAACTCGTTTCCCAATCCAAAATAATGGCGAAAATTGTAAATCAGTGGATTCCATTTAGCTGGGTCGATATGCCTGTCCTTAACAATCAGGCGCTCATCTGCATGAACCCTTACTACGCGCACCTCAACTGCGGCTACACCGCCATCTTCATTATCATCACCATTCACCAGGAAAACATTTTTTAAAACAGCTTCAAATTGCAGCTGGCAGTCACCTATACGCGGCGGTTTTACAAATTCAGATTTAAGGCTGATAAAGCCGCCTGACTTAAATTTGTCAGGGTCGAATTTGTATTTTTCCTGCTTATCTTCAGGAATCGGGTAAGCTCCTGTTAAATTAGCGATCCCCTCTACCTTGCTATATAATGATGCTTGCGGGAAATTGACCACGCATTCCTTTTGGTCCACCAGGTTCTGATAAGTTTTTGAATCGGTTCCAAGGCCGAGCATCAGTGTATAATCCAATGCCCAAACTGACGACATGGGGCCGATATTTGGATTTCCATCCGAATCAACAGTGGTAATTAAGGCAACAGGGGTCCCGAAATAGAGAATTTTCGGCTCTATTGTTCTGAAATTTATTTGATGTTCCATGAAAATTTTAGTTATCGATATTTAGTCCGATGAGATTTTTTAATTCTTGTTTTCCACTTGTTGTTAGTGCAATGGTTCGTGATTCATGCTTGCGGATGATCCATTTTTTTTCTAAAAAAGAGTGACATACAGCTGCACCCAACGCGCCGGCCAAATGTGGGGTTCTTTCAGTCCAGTCCATACAGGCAAAGGCAAATCGGCGACGGGTATTTAATGCTGATAGGTCGACACCCAGCTTGCTAAAAATTGGTTTTGCTTCAGGTCCCAGTTCGATATCCTTTACAACAAGCTGCCCGTCCTTCATAGGTTCGCCAATATATTGTATGGCATTTTTTTGTACCAATATCCCGAAAAGCCCCACTCCAAGTTTGCCTGCCAGGTGATCATAGCATGTCCGGGCAAATTGGATAGGCTTTACGGCTTTTTCCTTTTTTGGGGTGATACTTTGCAGGTTGAGCAGCAGCTCGATCAGTTGTGCCGATTCAGGGTTGGCGAGCTCATATATCTTTTGTCTTCCTAAAGCAGTTCCTTTAACAAGATTTGCATTTTTGAGTACTGCCAGGTGATTTGATAAATTACTTTGAGAAACATCCAGGTGATGCATCAATTCGGTAACCGAAGCAGAACCGCGGATAAGATACATCATTACCGATAACCTTACCGGGTCAGCAAGTGCAGCAGTGATCGTGAATACATTGAGCTCTTCCATACAATACAAAGGTAACGCACAAGGCAATAGGATATATCATCTATTACTGATATGTTGATGCCAGGTTTAGCAATAAAAAATGCCACCAGAAAACCAGGTGGCATTTTATTCGTAGAACTAAGACTTACGAAGTTTTCGAAACTTCATAAGCCTGTTCAATTACCAAACCTTCACGCGATCCGCTTCAGCCCGATACATCTTATCACCAGGCTTTATATCAAAGGCCTTGTAAAATGCAGGGTTGTTTGAAAGCGGGCCGTTAGTACGATACTGTTCTGGCGAGTGCGGATCAAGATTGATGCGCATGCGCATAGTTTCATCACGGGTTTTCAGTCGCCATACCTGTGCAAATGCCAGGAAGAATCTTTGATCGGGCGTAAAGCCGTCTATCTTGGTATCGCTTTTGCCTTGCGGTGTATTTTTGAATGCCTGGTAGGCAATGGCAACTCCGCCATTATCAGCCAGGTTTTCGCCCTGGGTCAGCTGTCCGTTTACATGCACGCCATTAAGCACGGTAAACTTGTCGTACTGATCGATCATTACCTGTACACGCTTTTTAAATTTATCCGCGTCATCCTTTGTCCACCAATCCTTCAGGTTACCATCCTTGTCATACTGGCGGCCCTGGTCGTCAAAACCATGAGTCATTTCGTGACCGATCACAGCGCCTATGGCTCCGTAGTTAATAGCGTCATCAGCATCTTTATCAAAGAACGGGAACTGCAATATTCCCGCTGGGAAAACGATCTCATTAAAGGTTGGGTTATAATAAGCGTTCACTGTTGGCGGCGTCATCCCCCACTCGGTTCTGTCAACCGGCTTGTTCACCTTTTTGATCATCTCGGCATAATTATGCTTTGATATAGATTCCTGGTTCTTATAGTAAGCATCCTTGCTGATCTCCACATCGTCATATTTCTTCCACTTATCAGGATAACCGATCTTCTTGGTAAAGGCGGCCAATTTTGCAAGGGCCTGCTTTTTGGTTTCCGGACTCATCCAGTCAAGCTTTTCTATCCTGTCCTTGTACACGGCCTGCAAGTTGTTCACTAAGTCAAGCATGTGTTGCTTAGCATCAGGAGTAAAATATTTCTCTACATAGATCTGTCCTAAAAGTTCTCCCAGGCCCCCGTCAACATTACTGGCCATCAGCTTCCAGCGCTCCTTTTGTACCTTTTGCCCATTCAATATCTTGCCATAAAAATCAAAGTGAGCATCCCTGAATTGCTTGTCTAAGGATGTAGCTCCATCATCCAGGGCATTGAAGGTTGCCTTGTCCTTCCACATATCAATAGGCTGCGTTTTCAACAAGTTATCCAATGCCTTATAATAGCCGGGCTGACCGACTAATATAGTATCTGTCTTCAAACCCATGCGGTTAAATGCGTCGGCAAGATCAATATCAGGCATTTGTTTTTGAAATGCTGTTACCGCGAACTTATTATAGTTCTTTACCGGGTCGCGTAATTCAACAGGCGTTAAATGCGATAGTGCGATAGCAGTTTCCAGCTTCAAAATTCCATCGGCCTTTTTTGCGGCGGTAGCAGCATCAACACCTGTGAATGTAAACAGCTTGGCGATGTATTTCACATATTCGTCCCTTATTTTTTTCGATGCAGAATCAGTTTTAAAGTAATAATCCCTGGTAGGCAGAGTGATACCCGTCTGATCAAAATGTGCCACGTTCTTACTGCTTATCCTGTCATCAGGAGAAACATAGAAGCCCAACAAGAAGCCGTCGCCATCTTTAAAACCATCGGCTGCCAGCTTAACAAGGTCCTTATAGTCCTTTACTGCGCTGATCTTTGCCAGTACCGGTTTAACCGGCTCGTAGCCAAGTTTCTCTATACTTGCGGTATCCATCCCGCTTTTGTACAGATCTCCTACCTTTTGCTCGTTGCTCCCGGCAGTATTATCCTTAGCCGAAACATCATCCAGTATCAGGTGCAGGTTCTTTATATTATCGTTACTTAAGGTAACGAATGAGCCCCACTCCCGTTCTGATGGCGGTATTTGAGTATCCTTGATCCATTTGCCGTTGGCATACGAGAAAAAATCATCCCCCGGTTTTATAGTAGTGTCCATTCCGCTCTTCTCAAAGAATACGGTACGTTTGGGAACATCGGATGATGTATCCGCTGATTTGTGGGTGCAGGCGGTTACCATTACTACGGGAACGGCGAGCCACATCCAGTTTAATAATTTCATATGATTTTTGATTTTGATAACGAAGTGGTTTATTGAACTCAATAATAAATGTTTTTTTTAATATAACAGGACTTTTATTTCATTATTGGCAATTAATGATATTTAAAGCGTAAAACATACGATATAATACCTTTGAATACGCTATCTTGCATTATCGGCACACTTATAAAACATTAAATTATAATATATCCTGATAACGTGTTGATAATTAGGAATGTGTTAACAAATAAATCACAACCCCTTAACGTTTATATGCAAGCTTATCGCTTACTTTTATAGACCTGTAAAAAGGTCAGATAAAGTTAACTTAAAATAATTTATATGGCCTGGAGAAAATTTAGCGGCGAGATTATTCAATCGCCAATTCTCGAAGAAGTTGAAAAAGCTATCGAAAGAGAAACCCTTATCGGCAACAAGCTTAAAGTTTGCATCGGCACCGACTCACAAGTGAAGGGCAATGTCACTGATTTTGCTACGGTGATCGTTTTCCTGCGCGAGAAGAGAGGAGGTTTCATGTTCATCCACCAGGAAAGAACGGGGCAAAAAATGAGCATTAAGGAACGTATGCTGAGCGAAGTGCAAAAGTCTATCGACATAGCCTACAAACTTTGTGACCTGCTCGACCTGTATGACGTCGACCTTGAAGTACATGCCGACATCAATACCAACCCCATGTTTAAATCCAACCAGGCGCTGCATGAAGCCATGGGTTATATTTTAAGCATGGGCTTTGTATTTAAGGCCAAGCCGGAAGCTTTTGCCAGCTCGTATTGTGCCAATAAAATAGTGCAATAACCTGTTGTAAATGGTTTGTATTTGGCGCCTGGTTTATATCTTTGAAGATATAAACGCAAACTATGTCGCCATTAATTGAGATCGAAGAACTGAGGTCGGCCAAAAGCCCGATCATCCTTGTCGACGCCCGAGCCGGGGCTGATACTTACCAACGCTACCTTAACGGACATTTGGAAGGCGCTCAATTTGTCGACCTTGATAAGGACCTTGCCGTAAAACCTGAGGACCCAGCTTACGGCGGACGCCACCCCCTACCATCATTAGAAGACTTTGCCAAACTATTAGGCAGGTTGGGAATAACACCCGAAAGTCATGTGGTTGTTTATGATGATAAGGCAGCAGCATTTGGCGGCGCCCGCTTCTGGTGGATGCTGAGAGCCGTTGGACACGATGAAGTACAGGTATTGAATGGTGGCTTGCAAGCTGCGATAAATGCAGGCGTTCCATTAAGCACTGAACCATTTACTGCAAATCCTGTACAACCCTATCCCGTACCAGCGCAATATAACGGCACAGTAGATATTGAACAAACCGGTGCAGCCGCCAATGATGATCAAAAAATGGTGATTGATGTACGTGAGGCATTCCGTTATTTCGGGCAAAGCGAGCCTATTGACCTGGTAGCCGGCCATATTCCCGGAGCCGTTAATCTGCCTTATACTTTTAATCTAGATGCAAACGGCAAATACCTTCCTGTTGAAGAATTAAAAAAGAGCTATGAAAAAGCCTTTGGAGATGTAAACCCGGATGAAGTAATCGTTCATTGCGGATCGGGAGTTACTGCGTGCCATACCTTGCTGGGGATGGAGTATGCTGGTATCAAAGGCCCCAAATTGTATGTCGGTTCATGGAGCGAATGGTCGAGAAGAGATTTGCCGGTAGCAACTGAGAAATAAGCTCCGTGTCTCTCTGTGAAAATCTCAGTGCCCTTTGTGGTTAATTATTTTACCACAGAGATCACAAAGAAAGCACGAAGTTCACAGAGGGGCTAATGTAAATATGATGTTTCCTTTTCTATTGCACAAACCCAATAATTTATAATAATGGAACCAATTACGGTAAGGACGGCAACCCTGGACGACCTTAATACTCTGCTTGAATTTGAGCAGGGAATAATCCATGCTGAGCGCCCTTTTGATCCTACTTTAAAGGAGGGGCATATCAATTATTATGATCTTGGAGAATTGATCGTTTCCCCGGATGCGGAGGTTATTGTTGCCGTATCAGGAAATGAAATTGTCGGCAGCGGATATGCCCTCATAGTAGATTCAAAGCCTTATTTAAAGCATCCGCAACACGCTTACCTGGGCTTCATGTATGTTAAGCCTGAATATCGTGGACAAGGCATCGTCCAAACGGTAATAAAAGCCTTGCAGCAGTGGTCGGGATCAAGGGGTATAAGGGAGTTCAGACTGGAGGTTTATGCGGATAATGCGCCGGCAATTAGGGCTTACGAGAAAATAGGCTTTGTTAAACATATGGTTGAAATGCGCAAGGAAGCATCTCCATCAAACCAGGCAGCAATGGAGCAGATTACTACAAGACCCGCAACGATAAATGACCTGGATATTTTACTTGATTTTGAACAGGCATTGATCATCGCGTTGCGACCTTTTGACCCAACCCTAAAAAGAGAACAAACCTATTATTATAATATAGAGAAATTGATTGAATCTCCGGATGTAGAGATCGTGGTAGTTACATTGGGGGATGAAATAATTGGTTGCGGATACGTTAGGATCGATGCATCAAAGCCTTATTTAAAGCATCAACAGCAGGCCTATTTTGGTTTTATGTACGTGAAGCCTGAATATCGCGGTCTGGGTGCAAACAAAATGGTAATGGAAGCCCTGCAAAAGTGGTCAATATCAAAAGGTGTAACAGAATTCAGGCTGGAGGCTTACGATGAGAATCTGCCAGCAATAATGGCTTATGAGAAAATAGGCTTTGCCAGGCATATGGAAGAAATGCGCATGGATCAGTGACAGTAAGTTTTTATAGCTTCGGCAGCTTCTTTCGAGCCTAAACCCAAAGCCGTATTAAAATCGGTGCAGGCAGACTTGTCATTCAGATTAATTTTTGCAGAACCCCGCAGGTAATATACCAGGTCATTCTTTGGTTCGAGGAGAAGGGCTTCATTCATATCTAAATAAGCATGCTGCTTATCATTCAGATAGCTTTCTGCAAGTCCGCGATAGGCGAATGCTATAATGTTATCGTCAAAATTGAGGTAAAGTGTACTGCTGAAATCATCCGCCGCGCCCTGGTAGTCTTTTTGGGTCAGCTTAAATTTGCCCCTTGCAAAATAAGCTTTATCGTTTTTCGCATTTAGCAGGATAGCCTTATTCATATCTTCTATTGCCCCGCCTGCGTCTTTAAGTGCCGCCTTAGCACTGCCACGGTTATAGTAGGCATCGCTATTGGTATTATCCAACTGGAGCGATTTGTTATAATCAGCAATTGCCTCCTGGTAGTTGCCCAGGTTCTCGTTTGCAATACCACGCTCTATATAAAACTTGCCATTTTTCGGAAATTGCAATACCAATACATTGAATAACTCCAGCGCCTCACCATAAAACCGTGCATCAATCATGGTGTAAGCCAGGCCCGTGTACATCTGTATATCTTTTGCATTGAGCCCGGTTATTTTTCTATAATCCTGCAAAACACCCGCTCTGTTTCCTGTTTTGATCCTCGCCTTTATGCGTTTTACATAGTTTGCGCTGTTCCCGGGATTTAACTCAACTGCCCTATCATAATCAGGCAGGGTTTTATCATATTGTTTTAAGGCATAATTGATATCACCACGCACGGCATAAGAGTAATCGTTTTTGGGATTAAGCTCGATTGCCTTGTCGATATCAGCCAGTGCGGCAGTGGTATCGGTCAATTGCAAATTGGTAACTGCCCGCGTAATATAGGCGTAACTGTTTTTTGGATCGAGCCTGATGGCTTCAACGGCATCATCTTTAGCTCCGTCAAAATCCCTTGTACCAAGTTTTAGATCGGCCCTGTTCTGGAAGGCATCACTGCTTTTTGGATCAAGCTGGATAGATTTATCAAAATCAGCCAATGCGGACTGCTTATCAGCCATATGACTCCTTACCAAACCATCATATAAATACCATTCCGCATTACCAGGCTCCTTTTTTATCAGATCGCCAAAGTAGGCCAAAGCATCTTCGGTACTTGCACCGCGACCAAGAACATTTGCCAGGTATTTGTATACGTTGGGGGTCTTAGGATTAAGCTGGATAGTTTTTTTGTAGTCTGCAATTGCTTCTGTGTACAGCCCTAAGTTACCTTCGGCATTTCCCCGATAAAAAAATGCCTCAACATTATTGGGATTGAGTTCAATTGACCGGGTATAGTCAGCTATTGCTCCTTTAAAATCCCCAATGTTCCCTTTTGAATTTGCTCTGTAAAAGATCAGATCCGCATTATTGGGATTGAGTTTAACAGCCATATCATAATCTGAGATGGCACCCCTATTGTCTCCAAGATTGCTTTTTGCAACGCCCCTGTACTCATACAAGGCAGGGTCGCGCGGGGTTAGTCTTATCGCTTCAGTAAAGTCAGATACAGCACCTGCATGATCGCCCATATTAGCCTTTGCATTTGCCCTGTAATGATACATATCAGCGTCGGGCTTGCTTAGTGAAATGGCTTTAGTAAAATCGGCTATCGCCTTTGGGTATTCCTTAATCGCATTTTCGCCATTTGCCCGATAATAATAAGCATTGATGTTTGCCGGAGAAAGTTCAATTATCCTGGTATAATCCTGTATGGCGGCAGGATGGTCATCCATTTTACTATAAGCGTTCGCTCTGTCAAAATAAATTGATACTCTTCTGCCATCAATTTGTATGGCCTTAGTAAAATCACCTGCAGCGCCTATATAATCCTCATGTGCCAATTTCTGATTGCCGCTTTTAACATAGCTGTCCGCTGTTTGTGCAATGCAGTAAAAAGGTAAAAGAAAAAATATAATTGATAATCTGATCATAAATTTCTGCTCATCAGCCATTAATGTTACCGGGTATCAATGCGGTAGATCAGCGATAAAGATCCGCTGGTGCCCTCACCTGTATTGCGCCCTGCTATAAACTGCCCGCCCGATAAAAACAGCGTAAACTGTTTACTGAACGAGTGTCCATAGCTTAATGAAACCTGCTTAAATGAAAAATTGGTACTGGTATAAAAGTTTGCTATTTGGTTTGGTGTAAGCGTTTTATACTTGCTGGTGGTATAAAAACCGCCCAGACTAACCGATACCTGTTCCCTCAGCTTTTTATCAAGTGTTAAACCAAAAGTGCCTGAATACCTGTCCTGCAAAGGTCCTATCGACCCAAAATATTGCCGGATGCCATTTTCGAAATTGATATAGAAAGTTTTGCCGAATAATTCACCACCACCAGCGAATGCCGCCTTAAATTCAGCACCCGATTCGCCATACCCTAAATTTGGGTTTTTATATAATGGAGTTATGGCAGTGCCCTGGATACTAAAGAAATATTGATAACCGATATTTGCCAGGTAATATTTTATACCAGTTTCCATATCAGTAAAGCCTGTTACTTTCCCATTGTTATAATTATTTATAGTATAAGGTACTGATCCTATAAAAGAAAAGCGCCTTGATATACCATATTCCATATACATTGTTGTAGTAATAGCAGTGAACTTGCCGTTGTTTGGAAAGGAGATTAGTCTGCCGCTCCCATCCCATTGTTTTGATGCGGTGAAGAAACTTATGGATGGCGATATCAGAAACCTGCCCGGCCGCAACGGAAACCCGCCGGCATATGTCTTAAGCTGCAAAGCAACAGTTATAAGCAATAAGGTGAACAGGTATTTGATTGGGTATCTGGTTAGGGTCATATCCGATGCAAATTAAAATAGTCCAAAGGTATCACGCATCCATCTGCCCTCATAAACCTTATATTTAGGTGCAACTTCATGTCCCAGATCCCTGAATATAATGATATGCTTTTTGCCAGGGATATTATTGTATGCCGCATACTCTGCCGCAGGGGGCGCCAGGGGATCGAGCAAGCCAATGCCCAGCAAGGTGGGGCATGTAAGGTTAGTAGCAAAGTTTTTAGTGTCGAAGTACTCCAGGTTATTCAAAACCTTATCCAGCGTAAGGTCAGGCTGACTCCTTACATATTTTTTTATATCGATAATTGGCCAGTCGACAACGCCAACCAGGCTGTGTATGTCGGTCAATATCGGGTTTTGTGCCGAGCATAAAGCCACCCGTTTATCCAGGCTTGCTGTGGCTATTGCCAAAAACCCGCCCATACTACCCCCTGATACTTCGATGTTATCATGCCTTAAATCGGGCCGGGAGCAAATAAAATCAACCGCGCGTACACAATCCATTATTACCCCGCGCATAACGTATTTGTTCTTATCGTCGAGCTTATAAAAAATAAATTCGTCCCTTGGCCTGTGGATCACATCGTTGCTGTTTCCCTGGCCGCGAACGTTCAGCGTAATAATTGCCAGGTCCTCATCAGAACCAAACATCGGCGGAAGACCAACCTGGTAGCCGGGCAAACCAAGCAACACCGCGAACTTTTTATTCTTATTAGTTGTCTTTGGAATCGTTAACCAACCGCGGATGGTAAGATTATCGAGCGATTTCATTTCAAAGCCGAAAACCCTGCGATTGTCCTTAGTGGAATCAGAATATTCCTTTATTTTAAATTCGGGTTTTACCTTTGCCAACTCATCCTTAGCATTTTGCCAGAACTGGTCGAAATCGGCAGGTTTTGGATAAGCCGATCTGATCTCATCGGGCCTAATGCCGAATGCCCTGCGGACAGTATCATCATAATCAGTCACATTGACCGTGAAGTTTATCTTATAAAAACCGGTCTTTAATGAAGGAATATCAAAATTGTAGCTTTCCGAACTGTTTTTACCGATCGTTACCTTAACGGTTTCTTCCTTTATCTTTTCACCTCGTGGTGTAATTACCTGGTACGATACCTTGCCTGTTTGGTCAGCATCAGTGGGATTTTTTATTTCGAACGTGTAGGATGCTGTAGAGTTAAAAATGCCATCGCCGCTATGCGCGGTTAGTACAGTGCTTATATCGTCTTTGCTATTTGAATTTGAAGAATTGATATGTTTATGGGTGAGGGATTTATGGAGAATACCGGCCGCGGCATGCTGATATCCTGCCATACTGATCATACAGAAAACGACAATTAAAAATCTACCCATCTTCACTTAGCAATGTTTAGTTTAAAGAAAGCATTTAAATATACCGTATAATGCGTTTATGTTGTTGGTTTATCGATCAGAAAATTTGATTTACGAATATAATGGTTCAGTGGTTCCTCGATAAACTTAAACAAAAATATAGATATGGCATTTAATATGATAAAAGCATAAAGCAAGTTTAAGCTATCATATTGAAAAGGCGATACCCAGTCGACATCCCACTTATCATATAGCGAAAAGAACCAGTCGTTAAGCGCATTAAATGAAAAGCGCAGCATAGCATACATATAACCCAGGTGTATCAGGTAAAAAATGTATGAGCTTTTACCCAGCAGCTCAACAAAGGGGTTGGCCAATATTTTCTTCAGCCTGCTTGTTTCTGTGATCAGCCCGTAAAAAAACATGGCTATACACACCGGCAATAGGTAATTATTGGTGAACACCCCAAATGGATTATGCAATCCGGCCGACCATCCCATTGGGATATTTAGCCTGGACATGATAGCCACACAAACAAAAATAAGAACGAACCCGATATAGGTGTACGGTATTTTGTTGGTACGTTCGAGGCCTTTTTTGCGGACCAATAATGCCAATTGTATCCCCACAAAAAATTCGAAACAACGCCCAAAATAAGTATACAGCATCATAAAGGTAAAATTGCCAAAGAAACCGTACCAGTTTACATTGCGGAAGATGAGTACCATCAAAACGCCAAAGCCAGTGATAGCCAGTATCTGCAAGTAAAACTTATTGTATTTTTTGGCGATGAAGAATATAATAGGTGCCGAAAAATAGAAGCATTCTTCCACTGTAAGCGACCAGCCCTGTGCGATACCGGTAAAATTAAGGTTGTAAAAAAATCCCCGCACAAAGGTGATGTGCATAAAGAACAAGCCAACCGCACTTGGAAAATTCCCTACTATGCCCGGGTCGCGGGTGAAAAAATAATAGATAAATGCACCGGCTGTAAGCAAGAAATACATGGGATAGATACGTGCCACACGGTTTTTTAGATATTGCTTGAACCAATCCGATGTTAATTTAAAACTGTCAAAATACCTGAACGCGATGAGGAAGCCCGAAAGCACAAAGAAAATGGTTACGCCAATGTGAAACTCCAGGAAAAAACGCCTTAAAAAATGAGGGAACCGGCCATCAAATATGTAGGCGTAATGGGATATAAAAACTAAGTAGGCTGCCAAAGCACGTACGCCTGTGAGGGCCGGAATATAATTTTTCAGGTCGATCCTTGACAAAATGTGTTTTTATTAAATTATTACGATGAAGTGGCGGCAATGTTTTAGCCAGATGTAAATTAAAGCAAAAAATCATTGCCGGAGAATTTAAATAAAAAAAGCCGGGAGTATCCGCCCGGCTTCACAATCCTAAGATCAGTTAATAAAGTGTGGGTGTTCAAGCCACATCATATATTACGATTAATAACCCTCAAATGCTACATTCTGAATGAAATATAGCCCAGGGTTGTAGCCTTATCAAACAAGTCCATATGACTCAATCACAGGCTTTTACCTTACAGCAAAGCAGATCCTTGTACAATGCCTCTATCGGCTATGGCTGTATCGATATAAAATTGTATTTCTGATTTTTTCAGGCCCCAGTTTGGTGCGATAAGGAGCTCCATATCCGAGAGGCCGAACAGGCGCTGGATCACTACATCCGGGCGCACAAGCGGCAGCAACTCGCATAAAAAGTCGGCATATTCAGGCAGGGTGAATAATTTAAACGGCTCACGCTTGTATTTTACACCCATTACCGAGCCTTCCACAATATGCAGGTGGTGGAACTTCACAAATTTGATCTGCGGGAAGCGATTGATCTCATCGGCGTAGCGCAGCATCATCTCCTTTGTTTCCCATGGGAAGCCGAAGATGGTATGTACACAAATGTCCAGTTTGCTGTTTTGAACAAGATTAAGCGCATTGATCAGGTCCTCATGCATGCAGCCGCGGTTGATCTGTGCCAGGGTATCATTGTAAATAGATTCCATACCCATTTCCAGGTCGACATCGAAGCGGTCGGTATAACTTTCCAGCAGAGCGATCTTTTCGGTGTCGATGCAATCAGGGCGGGTACCTACCGACAAGCCTACGATATCTTCAGTATGATAACTCAGCGCCTCATCATACATCATCTTTAGGTAATGTGCAGGGGCATAAGTATTGGTATTAGGCTGAAAATAGATGATAAACTTATCGGCCTTATTTCCCTTGCGGGCGCGCTCCACTCCCTGTATCACCTGCTCGCGTACGGACGGATTATTGCGGGATACCGATGGCGTAAAGGAATCGACATTGCAATAAGTGCAACCGCCATAACCCTTTGAGCCATCACGATTGGGGCAGGTAAAGCCGCCGTCAACAATTACTTTAAACACCCGCTGCCCTTTGTATTTATTGCGCAGCCATGCTCCGTAATTGTTGTATCCCTTTATCCCTTGCTGTAGCGCAGTTTCCATTGCCGCAAAGATACGTATTTATGATCATACAGATTTTTGTATGCTACTATTGACTTGCAACCCGGTACTAATAATTAAAAATTAATTAACTATCAATCAATACCTTATAACAACAACTAAAAATAAGCCTAAAAACAGCAAACAGGGGAAGTTTTTGAATGTTAAGGGTATAGTAACAGATTGTTAAACATTAAACATTTAAAAATCATGCCAACTACCAAAAGTGCCAACCTGGGCAAGCAAAATGATGAATCGAAGAAAGGCCAGCAGTTAACAAGCGACAAAAGGCAAAAAGGTTCAATGTCAATGAACAAAACTAACAAATCTGACACTAACAGTTCAAGGAATCACAGATAATGTGACTTGATTTAACCTGTACAGCAGCGATGCTGAACAAGTTGCGGATCAACGTATCCGGAAAAGCGGGACCTGTAAAAGCAGATCCCGTTTTTTTTGCCTCACCCCAGCCCCTCTCCAAGGGAGAGGGGCTAAGAAATCGTAAACATTTTAGTAACTTATTGGTTTACATATAATATAACATATTAATAATCAACACTATGAAAAACCACATCAAGTTCCCATTAATTGCGCTGGCATTATCCTTATCGCTTGCGGCATGTAAGGGGAATAAATCAAGTAGCTCTTCGGACTCAACCTCAACTACAAAAGTAGATTCGACTGCGAAAACTGACACAGCAAAGAAGGATAGCGCCAAAATGATGAGCGGTGATACTTCAAAAAAAGATACAGTGACTAAGACAACTGTAAAGAAAACTGAAGAAAAGAAAACTTCTGAAAAGAAGAATTAATAGTTTATTCTGCAATCACTCTTGAAAAGGGGCCACGTAAATGGCCCCTTTTTTGTGTTTGCTGATAAGTAATATTACTTAATCCGAATAAAATATTGCGTATAAATACTTATCACAAAGCCATTTATTTCGTTGACCTTTGCCTCACAATTAAAACCTAAAATCTTAAAAACAATGGCAAGCTTTACCACAAGACTCGAATTAGTAAATCCCGACAGTAACGATTATGACCTGCTGCACCAGGAAATGCGCGACAGGCAATTTTATCGCGCCATTAATTATTGCGGTGTTTGGCACGATCTGCCACCAGGTGAATATGACCGTACATCCACTGGCACACTTGACGAGATTTATAGTGATGCCGGAGCAGCCGCCCAGGCAGTAATTAATAACAAGCCACTTAACGATCAGCAACAACCAAAGGATTATTACTTCATCATTACCCAAGCTGTGGAACGGGGATATATATTGCCTCATACAACAGATCCTACTAAGCTGCCTCCGGGCGCATCGTTATAATTTCTGAACCGTTGATTTTGAGTTAGGGATTGCAATAGATACCGTCCGCTAGCCAGCGGATAATGCCTGCTGGCGTATGAATGGAAAGCCCTGGCCCCGATAATTATCGGGGCAACGCCCAACCGCAGTTAGCAATTTGCCCAAAACAAAAAGCACCCTGCAATTTAACACACTCCTGCCCCTCTCTCCGCAGGAGTCCTTTGGACAAGAGGGGAACGACACCAGCATGTCCCTTTTGATCATTCGCACATCTGCATATTTGCACATCCACACATCAATAAAGATTATTATGCAAGCATAGTTTTTGCATGGTTATTTTGGTTAATTTTGTGCTGTATCAATTATAGCCTGCATGGAAATTGTCGCTCCATATCATTCCAAAAATAAAATCCGCTTTGTAACTGCCGCTTCATTGTTCGACGGGCACGATGCCACCATTAATATTATGCGCCGTATCCTACAATCATCAGGAGCCGAGGTGATTCATTTGGGGCACAACCGCTCGGTGGATGAGGTAGTGAACTGTGCGATACAGGAAGACGTGCAGGGAATCGCACTGACATCGTACCAGGGCGGACACGTGGAATATTTCAAATACATGTATGATCTGCTGAAGGAACGCGGCGCAGGCCATATCAAGATATTTGGTGGTGGTGGCGGTGTGATATTACCGCAGGAAATAAAGGAGTTGCAGGATTATGGCATAGCACGTATCTATTCACCCGATGATGGCCGCACTATGGGTTTGCAGGGGATGATCAATGATATGCTGAAGCAATGTGATTTCCGCACGGTTACCAAACTGAACGGAGAACTGAAGCATTTGCCTAAAAAGGACCCCAAAGCAATCGCGTCGCTGATAACTATGGCAGAAAACGATCCGGAGCAATTTTCAATAGAAGGCGGTCGGGTTCCGATAACTAAGAATAATATTCCGGTTTTAGGTATTACCGGTACCGGGGGTGCAGGTAAATCTTCATTGGTGGATGAGATCGTTCGTCGTTTTTTGATGGAGACGGATAAAACGCTGGCTATTATTTCTGTCGATCCCTCAAAAAGAAAAACTGGCGGTGCGCTTTTGGGTGATAGGATAAGGATGAATTCTATTAATAGTCCGCGGGTATATATGCGATCGCTGGCTACGCGGCAGGCTAACCTGGCCTTATCAAAATATGTGCAGGAGTCAATTGACATCTGCAAAGCTGCTGGCTACGACCTGATCATTGTGGAAACATCTGGCATTGGGCAATCAGATACCATGATCACAGATTATTGCGATGTTTCCATGTATGTGATGACGCCGGAATTCGGTGCTGCCACACAACTGGAAAAGATCGATATGCTTGATTTTGCGGACATTGTCGCCTTAAATAAATTTGACAAACGTGGTGCGCTGGATGCCATACGTGATGTACGTAAGCAATATAAACGCAACCATCATTTGTTTACTGCCAAGGACGAGGACCTGCCGGTTTATGGCACCATGGCTTCACAGTTTAATGACCCGGGGATGAACAATTTGTTCGACGCCCTGATGCATAAGCTAAAGGAAAAGACCGGGGCAGACTTTATTGGCAAAAAATACGATACCGCTAAACTGCATTGGGGTGAATCGGAAAAGATATATATCATTCCGCCAGACCGAAACCGTTATTTGGCCGAAATTGCCGAAAGCAGCCAGGAATATAATGATTGGGTGAATGAGCAATGCAAGATAGCGCAGCAAATGTTCCAGGTGAAGGGAACGATAGACCTATTAAATGTAGAGACGCAATATCTTGCGTCTCCCGACAAATCCTCTTCAAACCACCATGAGACGCAAAATATTGCGTCTCTACAGGATATATACAAACATTTGGAAGGCCACCTGCATCCTGAGTGTAAACGCCTGCTGAACGAATGGCCGGAAACTGTAAAAAAGTATAAGGCTGATGATTTCATTTATAAAGTCCGGGACAAGGAGATACGTCAGCCACTTTTTTACACTTCACTTTCGCAATTAAAAATTCCGAAGATATCATTGCCGAGATACGAGGCCTGGGGTGATATTTTACGGTGGCTGCTAACTGAGAATGTGCCAGGCGAATTCCCATATGCTGCAGGTGTGTTCCCGATAAAGCGGGAGGGCGAAGACCCAACCCGCATGTTTGCGGGCGAAGGTGGCCCGGAACGCACCAACAAACGTTTTCATTATGTATCGCTAGGGCAGCCTGCACACAGGTTGTCAACAGCTTTTGATTCGGTTACGCTTTATGGCGAGGACCCGCATGTGCGACCTGATATTTATGGCAAGATCGGTAACTCCGGGGTGAGCATTGCCACTTTGGATGATGCCAAGAAATTATATTCAGGATTTGACCTCTGCAACCCGTCGACTTCGGTATCAATGACTATCAACGGGCCCGCTCCTATGCTTCTGGGCTATTTTATGAACGCTGCTATTGATCAGCAATGTGAAAAATATATCCGGGAGCATAAACTGGAGCATTTGGTGGAGGCTAAGTTTAAGGAGGTTTATGATGATAAGGGATTGCGCCGTCCACATTATCAAAGCCTCACCCCGGCCCTCTCCAAAGGAGAGGGGGTAAAAGCAAAAAAGTTTGCTTACGAAACTGCTGATATGAAAATCTGGCAAGCATTAAAAGCCAACTCAAAGGAAAACAGGCAGAATCAAACTGAGGCTGAAAATATCTTATGGCAATTGCTTAGAAACAGTCAAACAGGATATAAAATAAAGCGGCAACATGCTATCGACGGCTATATTGCTGATTTTGTTTGTATACCTAAAGGCCTGGTTATTGAGATTGATGGTGGGTATCATAATTTAACTAAAGAAGAAGATGAGGTAAGAACCAAGGTTTTAAATGGTGAGTGTTTTGACGTTATCCGCTTTACAAATGATGAAGTAATAAATAATGCAAAAAGGGTAATTGATAATATTAAAGATAAACTATCTCATCAACCGGATAGGAAAGTCCTCTCCTTTGGAGAGGATTTAGGTGAGGCTTTGCCGAAAGGTAATGATGGCTTAGGCCTATCACTCCTCGGCCTTACCGGCGACCAGGTTCTGCCTGCCGATGTTTATGCAAAAATCAGAGCATATGCCATCGCTACCGTGCGCGGTACAGTGCAGGCTGATATTTTGAAGGAGGACCAGGCGCAGAACACCTGTATCTTCTCTACCGAGTTCGCCTTGCGCATGATGGGTGATATTCAGCAGTATTTTATCAATGAAAAAGTAAGGAACTTTTATTCGGTATCTATTTCGGGTTATCATATTGCTGAAGCAGGGGCCAATCCTATTACACAATTGGCGTTTACTTTGTCCAATGGCTTTACTTACGTGGAGTATTATTTGAGTCGCGGGATGCACATTGACGATTTCGCACCAAACCTGTCGTTCTTTTTCTCGAATGGCATTGACCCGGAATACTCGGTGATCGGGCGTGTGGCGAGAAGGATTTGGGCCAAAGCGGTGAAGAATAAATACAAGGGCAATGATCGTTCACAAAAGCTGAAATATCATATCCAAACCAGCGGGCGCTCGCTGCATGCACAGGAGATCGATTTTAACGATATCCGCACTACTTTGCAGGCTTTATATGCCATTTATGACAACTGCAATTCGCTGCATACCAATGCTTATGATGAAGCGATCACTACGCCCACCGAGGAATCTGTTCGTCGGGCAATGGCGATACAATTGATCATAAACCGGGAATTGGGTTTAGCTAAAAATGAGAATCCGCTACAAGGTGCGTTCATTATTGAAGAACTGACCGACCTGGTAGAAAACGCTGTTTTGGCCGAATTTAAACGCATTAACGATCGTGGCGGTGTTTTAGGCGCGATGGAGACCATGTATCAGCGCAGTAAGATACAGGAAGAGTCTCTGTACTACGAAACGATGAAGCATAATGGCGATTACCCGATTGTTGGGGTAAATACGTTCCTGAATAAAAAGGGTTCTCCCACCATTACACCATCAGAAGTGATAAGAGCCACCGAAGAGGAAAAGCAATTCCAGATAACGGCATTAGAAGCTTTCCAGAAGCGGAACGCTGATAAGGCCCCTGCTCTTTTAAAAGAATTACAAATCAAAGCCATAGCTGGCGCTAATATCTTTGAAAGCCTGATGGAGGCTTGCAAATACTGCTCACTCGGGCAAATATCGCATGCTTTGTATGAGGTTGGGGGGCAGTATAGGAGGAATATGTAGGGGGAAAGAGCTAGGAATCAAGATTTTCTATAAGAGACTTACGAAGTTTTTAAAACTTCGTAAGTCTTTGTATAATTATTCCTCCACCTTTTTATAAAATCCGCGCTCCATTTGGATATTCAATTTCTTTATGAATTCCGGCATATTAAATCCTTCCTTCTGATACTCCTGGGATACTATTTGCCTGGCCTTTTGGATAGATGCCTCGTCCTGCCATACGGCAATGGTCACATAATGAGATTCTGTTTCTCCGGGTTCCTCATAGGCGCTGTCTTCAATAAATCCGGATAGTGCCAATGTTTTGATGAAATCACGACTAATCTTCATTCTTTCTAAAAATTGCGCTTTTACCGCGTTGGGTACTACAAAGCGATCGATAAGTATTACTTGCATGGTTGATTTTTTTACTGGTGAATTATGGCTTGTTTGCGTGCTGTTATCCTGTGCCGTTGCGGTTGTACGGGCGAATGCGAAGAACAGGAACAGCATCCCGGTTTGATAAATTGTTTTCATCTTTTTGTTTTTGATGAACACAAAATTACGTGCCGGGTAATTGCACTAATTGTAAAAAATCACTGATTTACCACCAGGCGGCGGATTTGAAGAATTGCTGTGGTGCCTGCCCCGTAAATGAGCGGAAATCCTTTATAAAATGAGCCTGGTCGAAATAACCCGAGTCAAGAGCTATACTAGTGAGGCTTTCTGAAGCCGAATATTGATCGATCAGGTTCCTGAACCTGGTAATATCTGCAAATTGTTTGGCTGATATCCCCGCCACCCGCCTGAATCTTTTTTCAAAGGGGTCGAGACTGATTGCCATATTGCCTGCCAGGGTTTTTATCCTGATATCACCTTTAGCCAGTTTAATTGTTTGTATGGCATGATCTATCAGCAAATCGGCGCGCTGCTCGTCGAGTATCGAGATCAGGAAACGTTCAACAATATTCACCCTTTGCTGGTCATTTCTGGCTTCGCTTATCTGTTCTTCGATCTGTTGTAACTGATCATGCCGGATAAGATCATCTAGCGGCAAGCTTTTGCCAAATAGTTCATTAAGCGGCTCCCTAAAAAAGGCAGAAGCTCCCCCCGCTTTAAATATGACCAGTAAGTTTGCTGTGTTTTGTGAATAACATACCAGGCGGGATGTTTTCCGGAGCCCGGTAATTGCGCAAGCGGGTATATTATTACTACCCTCTTGTACCGTATCTGTAACGCTCCCGCTGATCCTGAAAACCATCACGATGGAGGTATCAGGCAACAGCCGGTTTTCCGCTCCATGCTCACTTCCAATAATTAAAAAAGTTTTGATGAATGGCTTTAAGCGGTCGGCGGGTATATAACTTTTTGCTGTCATTTGCTACGAAATATAAATTTAGCCAAAGCAGGGTAAAAGTGGATTATGTTTTGATAAAATGATAATTGGATTATGTTTTGCTTAAATTTATTCTTCCACAAATCACATGAAAATTATTGCCATCCTATTAATCCTGTTCTCCCCAATAAAATCACATAATAAAACAGTTGATACAATACCACCCGAAGCAGAAAGACTTATTAAATGTTATGGCGACTTTGTGGTTGGCTTTGCTGATAATCACATAATCTTTAAGGATAAAAGTAAAATGCTGTGGGATGATGGTATTAAGAATAAATCGTTTAAAGATCTGTTGGCTAAGCCTGACCTTAAGGACATGTTCAACCAAAAGTATGCTACTGGTGTATTGAAATCATCGCCTCCTTCAAACTTTGATCCAGGCAGAGTAAGGAATGAACCGTTCTTTCTGAAAATGTATGGGTCAACAGAAAAGGAAGTAAAACAGCATCTAACAACAATAACCTGGTGCCCGAAGCTGGTTGGTCAAAAAATAATTGTGACAAAAATTAACGAGATCGATAAAAAACTGGCTCAAATATCCAAAGAGTTGGATGAGCATCCTGAACTAAAGAAATATCTCACGAATATAGGCGGGACTTTTACCTGGCGCAATATCAATGGCACAAACCGCCACAGCATGCACAGTTTCGGGATGACCATCGACATTAATACAACTTACTCCGACTACTGGCAATGGAGCTGTAAGTGTACCAATGAAGATGCAGTAGTAAAGTATAAGAACAGGATACCACAGACTATAGTCGACATATTTGAGAAGTATGGATTTATATGGGGTGGTAAATGGTACCATTTCGACACCATGCATTTTGAATACCGGCCTGAATTAATAAATTAGATTACGCAATGAAAATCATTTTAGTCATTATTAGCCTGCTTTTATCTATGTCTGTCAGTCCGCCAGATAATGTATTAACCCGCTTTAGAATACCTGAAGGCTATACCCAGCAAAAAGTGGAACCGGGTAGCTTCGCCGCATGGCTGCAAACCTTACCACTTAAACCTGCCGGCACGCATACCAAAACCTATAAGGGTGATATTGCGCGGACGGATATAGAAACAGCAGCAGTAGTAGATATCAGCGTGGGCAACCAGGATCTGCAACAATGCGCCGACGTAGTGATGAGGCTGCGGGGTGAATACCTTTATCATCAGAAACGCTATAATGATATCAGCTTTAAGTTTGTGAGCGGGTTTAAATGCGATTATATTCATTATGCCAATGGCTATCGTTATCACAATGATCATTGGGTGCTAAAGTCAAAGAAGGATTATGGCTACCCAACCTTTATGAATTATATGGAACTGGTTTTTATGTATGCGGGTACGTTGTCGTTGGAAAAAGAGCTGCACCCGGTAACTGATCCTAAGGAGTTAAAGGCAGGTGATGTATTTATACATGGAGGCTCGCCGGGGCATTGTTTTATTGTGATGGATGTGGTAGAAAATAGTAAGCATCAAAAGCAGTTTCTTTTAGCGCAAAGCTTTATGCCTGCCCAAAATTTACAGGTACTGCAAAATGCTCCGGGTTATTACTGGTTCACTATGGATAAAATTCCCAGTATATGGTATGGAGAACTGATAAAGCCCAATTACCTGAGAAAATTCGATTAGAGCCGGACAGTCAGTGCCTAATCCACCTTATGAAAATCCAGATCCTGGAAATCATAACTAAAATCTGTTGCAGGCGATACGGGTTTCATTTTGATGCCAATGGGCTTGCCCTCTTCATCTAAGGAGAATGTGGCAAAGGCGTCAGCATCCATACTGCGGATGTTCCATTTGATAACGAAGGTATTGGCTTTATATGGCAGCACTTCGCCTGTTAGTTTTGGCGAGCGTTTGGCAGTGAACCATGTTTTCCCATCCTTTTGACTGATCACAATATCGCCTAGCCATACATCATGGTAGGTTCCAACAAATGGCTTTATGTCAATTTTTGAACCATCATGCTTCCTGGCCTCTACTTGCTTCCATACTCCTTTGGTCACATCATCGGCGTGCGCTTCGCTGTTTTTTACCATATCCGAATAGGTTTTTATCCAATCATTTCCGGTAACGCCGATATAGCTATCCTTGATCTGGTTGGTGACCGTGCTGAATGCCGCGCCTGATTGCTGGTTGGTTAGCACGATAATAGCCAGTTTAAGCTCAGGCAACAGGGTGACCTTGGTAACCATGCCGTCAATTCCTCCCGTGTGGCTCACTTCCTTATACCCTTTCGTATCATTAAGAAACCAGCCCAATCCATAGGCGGCAAAATGAGTATTATACTTACCCGGCTGGCCCACAGGCAAAATAGTTTGCGGTGTCCACATCTGGTTATGGATAGCCACGCTGAACAATTGCTTCCCGTCATCATATTTGCCATTATCCATCTGCACAATTGCCCATTTGCTCAGTTCATGCACACTGGAATAAATACCGCCTGCTGCATTGGCATGGGTAGTGAAGTATCGTGGTATCGTTTTAACAACACCTTCTACAGGTGCATGGGCATCAACAAAGTTGGTGTTGCCGCTTATCCGCTGATAGGCTGCCCTGCTGCTGGTCATACCCAATGGCTTCATGATCCTGGTTTCAATAAAGTCCTCCCAGCTCATTCCCGACACTCTCGCCACCACTTCCCCGGCCACGATGTACAGTTGATTGTCATAATCAAATTTACTCCTGAAACTTGATACCGGCTTAAAAAACCTCAAATTATAGATCACATCTTTAAGGGTAAAGTTGGTTGAATCGGGAAAATCCATCAGGTCGCCGGCGCCAAGGCCAAGGCCGCTGCGGTGGGTGAGCAGGTCGCGAATGGTAAATTCAGAAGTTACCCAGGAGTCATATAATTTAAATTCAGGGATATAATCAGTCACCTTATCATCAAGATGCAATTTACCTTCATCACATAAAATTCCTATTGCCGCAGTTGTAAATGCCTTGCTGTTTGAGGCGATGCCGAAGAGTGTATTCTCATCAACCTTACCACCTCTTGCCAGCGAGCGCACACCATAGCCTTTTTCATAAACTATTTTGCCATCCTTTACTATCGCGACAGCCATACCCGGCACATCAAATGTTTTAAGGGTTTTTTCAACCAACTGGTCGACCTCGGCGGGGGTGATCTGTGCTTTGGAAACAGAAATGCTTAGTACGGAAAATACCATCAGCAATAAGTAATATTTAAGCTTTAACATATGAAAGGATTAAGAATGTTTGATGAAATATAAAAATACAAATTATCCGGAGTCAGCAGACTTACGAAGTTTTTGAAACTTCGTAAGTCTTACATTACCTCTTCTCCACTCTATCATAAAAGCCACCAAATGAATTTAATTTGACCGCATCTTCGGCAAAAAAATCACCCGGGAAGCCCAATTCTATTGCACTCACCTTATCCAATCTTTTCAAATGCTCCTGGCTAAGAGTAACATCAAGGGTTTTCAAATTGTCTTCCAACTGGCTCAGCTTAGTGACACCTACTACAGGGATAGAAGAAAAGCCCTGCTGCATGGTCCATTTCAGAGCCACATGACTTGCCGAAACACCCAGTTCATCAGCAATTGCCATTACTACTTTGGTTATCTCAACAGCACGTTCATTCAGCCTTTTGCTTTCGGGTTTTATGCGGCCTTTGTCGCCCTTGAGGTATTTCCCGGTTAAGGCACCGCCACCAAGCGGAGCCCAGGGTGTTACAGTTAGTCCGAAATTTTTAGCCATAGGTATCAATTCACGTTCGGCAGTGCGGGCTATCAGGCTATATTCAATTTGCAAGGCTACAAACTGGCTCCAGCCCATCAATTCGGCTAATGTGTTGCCTTTGGCTACCACCCATGCGGGTGTATCACTAATGGCTATATAATTCACTTTACCCTGCCGCACCAGGTCGTCCATGCCACGCATCACCTCATCTATAGGAGTAATATCGTCCCAGATATGCAAATAAAACAGGTCGATAAAATCAGTTTTTAAACGCTTCAGGCTTTCCTCTACGCTGCGCATCATATTCTTGCGGTTATTGCCAGATGCATTGGGATTGGTGGTGTTATCCTTTAAGGTATATTTCGTTGCCAGCACAAAATAGTCGCGGTCCTGGTCCCAGATATATTCTCCAATTATTTTTTCGCTGGTTCCTATTTTGTACAAATTGGCAGTATCAACAAAGTTGCCCCCGGCATTGGCAAAGGCATCCATAATGGCGAAGCTGGTTTCCTTATCGGCTCCCCAGCCGTTTTCGGTACCGAAGCCCATGGTACCCAGGCATAGTTCTGAAACTTTAAGGCCCGAGCGGCCCAGTAATTTGTAATTCATAGTATAGCAGTATTAGAAAATTATTGATCTGTAAATATAATGGTTTCGGCTAAGAAGGATTTGTTAGTTAAGATCAATGATGCCTTTTTCTTTTAACCAGTCCACCAGTTGTATCGTCAATACTTTGCTGCACAATAAAGGCTGAGGGATCTATAGTTAATATCGCCTTTTTGATGGATGGGATCTCGAGCCGTGTCGCCACTGTAAAGATCACATCGCGCGGATCATTTATCTGGCCGTCTTTCCCATAGCCGCTTTTCACCTGGTAAACCGTTACTCCGCGGCCCATATCCGTTATCCGTTTCCTTATCGCCTCGCCTTTGGCCGAGACCACGGTAAGGCCTGTATATCTTTCGATACCGTTCAACATAAAGTCGATCATTTGGGAGGCCGCGAGATAAGTCAGGATGGAATAAAGGGCTGATTCCACACCGAGGAAAAACATCGCTGTGGAAAATATAACTACGTTAAGCAGCAATATCACGTCGTTCACTTTTAGGATCTGTGCTTTTTTACTTACCAGCAATGCTGCTATTTCCGTCCCATCCAGTACGGCGCCTGCCCTTATGGCCAGACCTATACCAACGCCTATAAAGAAGCCTCCAAAAACTGCAGTCAGCAATTTATCATGTGTTACATCCGGAAAATGGACCAGGGCAAGGCAAAGCGAAAGGCCACCAATGGCCAGGGCACTTTTAATGGCGAATGATGTGCCTAACCGCTTATAGCCGAGGAAAAGGAATGGCAAATTGATAAGAAAGATGAGGACAGATAATGGTGCGCCTGTTGTTTCGGCGATCAGCATGGATATACCAGTAACCCCGCCGTCAATAAATTTACTCGATAGCAGGAAGCCCTTAAGACCCATACCTGCGGAAAATATACCCAGGATCATCAAAACAGCGCTTTGTATCGCTTCTTTAACCTTCTTATTTGAATGCATAGAAACAAAACTAAACAAAGCTTGTAACTATTATTGATAGTAAATGGAAATGATAATTCATGCCTATTAAAAACCAATTACTAAAATGAAAATCATCACTTTTCACGACCGGATAAACATTGATGAATTGCTCGATCATATAAGAAAGAATTTAGCTCCTCTTTTCATGGAGCAGAGAAAAAGGGCGCTCGATTTTATAGTTGAAAAGACGGGCGATACTATTGAAATATCGCAGCCTGAGTTATATGGTGAAGAGATCCTGTTCAGGATAGAGGTCAAGGGTTCAGAACTATGGATGACGCGCTCTGAACACTATGTGGACGATGTTAATTCATTGACCGTAGAATCTATTTTGAATGACCTATTCAATGATGTATCAGGCAAACTGGGAACCGACCTTTTGCAGGAGGGATAGTATTTTCAGGATAGTTTTACCATCAGTTCCCTGATCATTCGCACATTGGCTTGTGGCTCATACTTAAACTCCTGTTGAGGTATGCTGATATGCGGGTATTTATTTTTCAGATAACTGCATGCTTCGGCTGCTATATCGATCATCAAATGTTTGGCAAGGCATGCATGCTCACCCAGGCCAAAGGTGAGATGTTCGGCATTGTTGCTGCGTGAGGGATCGAATAGCAAAGGATTTTTGAAAACCCGTGGATCAAGGTTAGCCGCAGCTATCGTGATCAGTATTTTTTGACTGGCTTTGATAACCTGATCTCCCATTAAAATATCATTAACTGCGATGCGCCTGGTATTGTGCACGGGAGCATCCAGACGGAGCGTTTCAATCACTAAATTACGATAAGAACCGGGTGTATTTAAGCCTTGTCCACGATCAGGGTCGAGCGTATTTAACAAGGTGTTACAAAGCAGAGCCCTGCCGGCATCATAACTCTGAATAAACAAACCAACGAGGTTGCATATGAATTGTTGGATGCAGTTTTCAGTCGTCAAATTATGGTCGATGGCTAAACGGTTGGCAATGATATACCTTTCTGATATAGCGTAAAATTCATCAACCACTGCATTGATAGCTGTGGTATCCTCATCCTTTACGGAAGTCATGATCTTTACTAATGTGGCAATATGCTGCGTTACATATTTGCATTCGTGGTCAGAAAATCCGAACCCTTTCAGGATAACTAAAACAGGTAATTTTTTCCCTATGACTTCTACATAATTAAATCCCGAATTTGGGTTGATGTCCTTAAGCAGGGTTTCCATCAACTGGGGAACAGAAACAGACTGCATATATTTATAAACCATCATCGCAGCATTTCTTGCTTCGGTATGCCGATCGCCATTGCTCAACCGTGCAAAATTGCCGACCAACAAACGAACCTTTTCATTTAATAAGCTATCCGTGGTAATAACCGGTTCAGGAATGTGCGCATCCGGGTTTGATAGTATTGCATTGCAATATTTATAAGAATAGGCTACCCAGCTATTGGCATCCTTGTCCCAATAAAGCGGATATTCGGACAATTGCCTGGAATAGACTGCTTTAGGGTCATCACGATCCCAATTTAAGGTGATACCAGTATGCATATTTAATCATTTTTAATCAGGGCAAAGCTACCATCCTTTTACATTCAAAACATCATTTCTCAATGAAGTGTGGAATAACATATGCCGAAACATTATTTGTTTATCACCGTCACTAATATTAGCTTTATCATAAAAACCTACCCATGCGAAAAAAGTACAGCCTGTTCCTATTGCTGTTATTGGCTGCATTTCCCATTTATGCACAAAAAGCGCCTGTAATTAAGGGTGAGCCAGTAATAATTAACCGGGATACACTTTTTAAGTTTTATGCTCCGCAGGGATTATTCGACCCAAAGGAGCGTGCGGGGATAGTAACCAAACGCATTGAAAGTATTGTGAGCCGGTTAGATTTTAATCCCGATTCGCTCACCCTGAAAAATGATACTTCGGTTTCCGTTATTGCATATAAATCACAGATCATCATGGCTGTCAACAATAAGGACGCCTCGTTTTCTGAGTTGAACCGCCCCGAGCTAGCAGCAAGTTATCTTTCCATATTGAAGCAAAAATTGGGTAACGTTTTTGCGAACAATAGTTTTAAGGATGATCTGATCAATATAGGAGAAGCAATAGCAGTAGTTGCCTTGCTGATTGCGCTGATATGGGCATTAAACCGCTCCTCCAGGTGGGTAAGGCAAAGAGTACTCAAATTCTGGGAAAACAGAATGGCCAGTTTAGCCGAAAAAGGCGCACCCGTTGCCTATGCCGATCGTTTGGTACCGCTCATCACCAACCTGCTTATTATCATAAAGTTTATCATTATCATTTTGCTGATCTACCTGGCGCTGCCTGTCCTCTTTTTTATCTTCCCGGCTTCAAAACCTATTGCCACGCAATTGCTGGGCTATATTACAACTCCTTTAAAGGGCATATTGCTGGCATTAGTTCACTTTATACCCAACCTGCTCACCATTATTGTTATCTATATTGTAACCCGGTATATTGTAAAGCTGGTAAAGTTTATTGCCGGCGAAATACAGCACGGGGGCCTTACACTCAGAGGTTTTTATCCCGATTGGGCGATGCCAACCTATAATATAGTAAGAGTGCTGTTGTATGCCTTTATGTTTGTGGTGATATTTCCATATTTACCCGGCTCGCAGTCGAAGGTGTTCCAGGGCGTTACGGTGTTTTTGGGTGTGTTATTTTCATTGGGCTCGTCATCGGCCATATCCAATATGGTTGCCGGTATTGTGCTTACCTATATGCGCCCGTTTAAGGTGGGCGACCGTATCAGAGTTGGTGAAATAAGTGGCGATGTGATTGAAAAAAACATGCTGGTAACCCGCGTTCGCACTATAAAAAACGAGGATATCACAGTACCCAATGCAACTATCCTCAATAGCCATACGGTTAACTATACCTCGTCGGCAAATACATTGGGATTGATTCTGAATACTAGTGTTACCATAGGCTATGATGCGCCTTGGCAAACCATACATCAATTGCTTATTTCGGCTGCCGAAGCAACCGATGGCATTTTAAAGGATCCTAAGCCATTTGTATTGCAAACCGATCTGAACGATTTTAATGTGACCTACCAGATCAACGCCTATACAGAACTATCACATAAAATGGCTGCTACTTATTCGTTATTGCATCAAAATATTCAGGATAAATTTAATGAGGCTGGGGTTGAGATCATGTCGCCGCATTTTACTTCCCTGCGGGATGGCAATCATATTCAAATACCAGATGATTATGTAGCCAAAGACTACAAAACGCCAGGTTTTAATATCAAAAAAGAAAAGTGATTAACTGTTTATCCAGCTGAATTTATATTCGAGCATGGGGTTCTTCATTCTTTCGGCAACACGAAGCAGGCGGTTTGGCAGATTCATGATATAATCACGGGCCTTTTCGCCGCTTTCACTCAGGTCAGAAACACTTTCTATATGCCAATCCTCAATAAGTTCCTTCAGAATATCAACGTAATCTATAGCGGTATATATTCCCAACCTCTGGGCTGCATCAGTAAAGTGGCCGAATGTTTGACCTACCTTTAAGCCAACTTCGCGCAGGAAGTGAGCAGGCATTACAATCTTCTTCCGCATCATATCTTCAAAGGCCAGCATAGCCTCGTTAGGATCCACTTCGAATATCTTTTCGATAAAATATTTGTAAGCTTTGGCGTGACGGGCCTCGTCACCGGCTATTACACCGCACATTTTTGAAAGCAGTGTATCACCGTCTTTTTTTGCCTGTGAGGCTACACGGCGGTGCGAAACATTTGTTGCCAACTCCTGGAAAGAGGTGTATATAAAGTTACGATAAGGATCGGTTCCTGTGCCGATATCAAAGCCATCAGCGATGAGGTATTGGGTTGACACCTCCATCATCCGCATATTTACACGGCCAGAGAGATAAAGGTATTTATTAAGCAGATCGCCGTGACGGTTTTCTTCCGATGTCCAGTGCCTGGTCCATTTCATCCAGCCGCCTTCTTCATCCTTCGATACACCTTCAACCATAGTTAACCATGATTCATAGGTTGGCAGGGCTTCCTCAGTAATCGTATCACCGATCAATACGGCAATAAGGTCATATGATAAGCCTGATGCGCTTTCCTGCAACTCTTTTACTTCTGAAAAGAATGTTTCCCTTGTTGAATCCGGCAAAAAATCAGACGGTTGCCATATGGTATCAACAGGTTTAAGATACTCACTGATCTTTTGGAGCATAAATTTTTCAATATGCTTCATCACTTCTCTACGCTTCTCTTCAAAAAATACCATGAGTTGTTTATAAGGTGCAAAGCTACTAAAATAATAAAGAAATTTTTTACTTTTTTCCGCTGTAGCCAATCGCATCTTTCATGCAATCAGGCAGGTTTGTAACAGCGGGTTCTCCATCAAATATAGAAAAGTTGGAATTATAATCCCACAGCATACCCGGCATATTTAACGCCTTTAATGTTTGCCGTACGGCTTTAATATAACGGCACCTGCTGTTAAGGTCGGCGTACTTATTATAAACGCCGTACTCACCGCATAAAATGGGCAGGTCATATTTTTGCGCCCAGTCTTTTACAATCTGCAATTTGTCCCTTACGGATTGCTCGTTCCCATCCCGGTTATACTTGTCATAGTTTGCTTCACCTGCCGTACCCTTCGCCTTTGGGTTTAGCGGGGGCCAATTGTTGGCATCGTAAGGAAAAGGCACCCCGGTAGTAGAAACCTGGTCGCCTATCCATTCAGCGCCCTGGTGGGTAAAGAAGAATGGTTCATAAAAGTGGTAGGTATAAATAACATTGTCATCAGCCATCGGTACGGTACGACTCAGCTCATAAATGCTGTTATAATTTGATGCGCCGACTATCAAAGTGCGGTTTTTATCAATCTGTCTTATTGTTTTTACAATGTTATATGCCGCATAGTTCCACTTTTCAGGATCCATGTGCGGCGGTTCGTTGTATATTTCAAAGAACAGATTATCAGGGTTTTCCCTTATGTATTTTTCAGCAAGCATGGTCCACAAACTCATAACCTTCTGAGTTTCCGCTAAATAATTATCATCATTTAAATTGCCGGAATGGTAACAAATGATAAGTTTGAACCCGTATAACCTGCACAACCCTAACGTTTCATCAATATGTCCAAGAATTTTTTGCATCGAATTATCGTCGTTTTGGAAATGAGCAAACGCTACAGGAAGGCGAATGCTTTTAAAACCAAGCTGCTTCAATAATTTCAGATCCGAAACTTTTATGGCCTTTTTATCCAAAATATCATTATTCCATGTTTGCTCAAGCCACGATATGCTCACCCCATTGTCGAGGCTCATGGCTCTTCTGAAAGCCGTAGTGCGGTCGGACGACGGCTTTGGATCACATTTTACAGGCGTAAAAAGCATTAAAACAAGCAGTGTTCCTAACAGTTTGTTTATAAACACGGTTGAAAACTTTGGTTTTTTCACTTACATTTATTCGCGCTAAATTAACAACTGGTTGAATCTTACTACAAATTAAGAAAACTATATAATGTTTGTTCAAATAAATCAAGAAGAGTTTTCAAAGGAGGTCTCCAAAAAAGCTTGGTTCCAGACTCACAATATCATCTTTACCATCATCTTCCTCTTCCCGGTATTCTCTCTTATTGATCTGATCTATGCCAAAGATATATGGATGCAGATCCTTATTGTGCGCATTATCATTGTTCTTGCAATTTATTCTTTATTTAACTTAGTTCAGGGTAAAAAATACAATTACCGTATATTATTACATATTACCTTCTTTCTTGTTTCGGCCCTGTCGGCACTTTTATGTACCCTGGTACATGCACAGGATCTGAATATTTACTTCCTAACCTATGCCGCCATTGTCTTGTTCTTTAATCTGCAGGTGTTTTGGGAGCCGATCAATTCAATTATCCAGACCCTGATCGCAATGGCAATGCTGGTTATATTCTTTAACTGGTTCAGTGATTATAGTATCGACATTTTTGTGAGCAACGGTGGGCAATATTTTATTGTGATCGCGCTTATTTCGTGCCTTATACCAAATGCAAGGCATAAGGTGATCATGCGGGAAGTGCACTCGCAGATACTGATCGAAAAATCGAACGAGCAACTGAAGGCGCAGAACAGGGATATCAGCGAAAAAAATAACATCATTGATATGCAATACGAAAGGCTGCGCAAGCTTGATGAGCAAAAGAACAGCTTTATCAATATTGCGGGTCATGATCTGAAGAACCTCATCGGCTCCATCATTATGAGTAATAATATGGTGAAGGAGGAGGAATACCGTCTGAGCCCAGATCAAAAGGAATTTATAGGCTATATTTCACAATCAGCCGAGAAAATGCAATACATGCTGAACAAGCTGATGGATGTAAGGGAAATTGAATCGCCCGAGATGAAGTTCAACCTGGAGATATTCGATATTAATGCGGAAGTACAACATGTATACAGGGGGTTGATAGAAACCGCGCAGATGAAGAATATTCATTTGGTAGATAATATTTTAAAACTACCACTGAATGTGAAGCTCGACCGCGTGTTTACAGGGCAAATATTTCAAAACCTGTTATCGAACATTATAAAATTTTCGCAAACAAATAACAGCATTAAGGTAGTAACCAGCCTGCAGCGCCAGCGCTTTATTTTCGAAATAATTGATGAGGGCATAGCCATAGGCCAGGATGAACTGGATATGATGTTTAATAAACTAAAGACTTTAAATGATGCATCGGGTAATATTGAAAGCCGCCTTGGACTTGGACTTTCAATTGCTAAGCTGATGACCCAGGAAATGGGTGGCGAACTGTTTTACAGCAGCGACGACAACGGTAATTATTTTAAAGTGGAGTTCAACGTAATTAATTAATACTGACAAAAAAATGAATAAATTTTTTAGCCTTATCGCTCTTGCATTACTTTTAAGTACGGCATCAATGGCGCAAAGCGTAATATCGTTCAAAGCGATGGGACATGAAGATGAACCCATTTATGGTATGATCGGCGCCAGTTCATTCTATTTAAAGATCAGCCCCCTTACAGAAATGCATGGAAGCAAACTGGTTTTGTATATTGAACCGTCACAGGCGCTGATAAAAGATCATTCCTTTGTTAATATTGTGATCAATGAAAGGCCCGTGTATAGCGCCCGCCTTACCAGGGACTCAATAGAAAAAGTTTCCATCGATCTGAACCCTGAAGATCTTTCCCCTGATAAATTCCTGAAGATACAGGTTAAAACATTGCTTACCGTGTCAGATGATAAATGTAAGGACCTGGATAACCCTGCCATGTGGATAAAGGTTAAAGATTATTCTTACTTGTCGCTGGTAAAAACGAACGCGAACTTCTTTAGTAATGTAAATATCAGTAATTGCTTTGAATCAAAAAGAGCCATTGTATACCCATCAAACCCAAGCCTGCACGACTTGAAGGCTGTAGCATGGGCCTACTCCCGATTAAAAAAGGCGCAGAACAGGGATATTAAAGTTTTTGAAGCCGATAAACTGCCTGATAGCATCAAAAATTATATCATGGTGGGCAATATGAACAGCCTCCCTGCTGATAAAAGGTCCATGATTACCGTAACCCCACAAGCAAATCAGGGGTTGCTGTTCCTCAAAAAATCAATTACTACTTACCAGGATAGCATACCATCAACTGTTAAGGGCGTTTCTAAAAGATCATACGGTAGCATCACTGTACCGGGAGAAATATTATTTGTAACAGGTGGAGATGATGCAGGCTATGAAAAAACAATAACCTCATTAGGCAACTTAAATATCCTGAATTCCTCATTTGGCGAATACTTGTTGATTGCCGATGCACAAAACAGCTTCTTCAAAACCGTTGAAGAGAACAGATCGAAACTGACCTTAAGGCAAGTTGGCGGTGCACCTAATTTCATGTCGGGCATTGGTTCATTAACAAATGTTTACAGCTTTAAAAACAGCGATTTCAGCTTTACTCCAAAGGAAGTGGAGATCAGGTTCATTGCCAATTACAGCAGTTTGACCCCAGGTGACAGAGGCTACTTTAATATTTACCTGAACGGTATGCTGATCAGTAGTGAGCGGCTTGATGCATCGGGTAAGTTAAATACCTCTGTTACCATCAACAGGTATCAGCATCATAAATACAATACTATCCAGGCCGAATTCAGGATATACCCGAGCAGCGGTAATTGTATCAACTCGTTTACCAACTTCTTTGCAGAAATTGATGTAGATAAATCATACCTGGAATCAAAGAATCCATTTATTACCAATGACCTGAGCTTCTACCAATATCCCGAAGCATTCAATACCGGCAGTACACGCATTGTTATTTCAAAGGAATACGCAAAATATGCAGCAGCTGCCATGGGCGAAATTATTTACGAGCTGAACAACAACATCAACGCCAATAACTTCCCCGAGTTTGTTTATTCGGATGATGTAACGGCTGCCGATCTGAAGAAATATAATATCGTAGCCCTTTTACAGCAGAATGATCCGCTTATGACCAACTTCCCGGATGCGCCGATACGTTTTGATAAAAAGTTCAGGCTGTATAATAATGAGAATAATAAGGTGGTTTATTCCTTGTCCGATTCCGTATCAAATGGCCTTGCCCAGATATTTTATGGGCGAAGCAATAACGCGGTATTGGTACTTACAGCAACAGGTAAGGATCTGGCTGATGCTTTCACCGCGGCATCGAAATCGATCACAGAGCAATTATCCACGCTTTCGAGCAACGTATGTATCTCTGATGTAAACTCAAACAAGTACTTGTTCAACATCAACAAATCAAGCGAGAACCTTGAATACATCGATTCGAAAAGCGCCCTTACTCTTTTTTGGGATAATTATAACCTGTACATTTTGTTAGGCATACTGGTGCTGATATTGATGTCGTTCCTTTATGTGCGTTCAAAAGTTCAGAAATCGCAGGAGTTGTTTAATGAATAGATAGCGGCAATTTAAATATGCATTGAGTATATAATTTATTTGATTAACCTTAGGAATAAGGGTCGGATTTCACTAACCGGCCAGCGTCCTTTTATAAAACACAATGAATATTTCGATTCCCGAACTCTTAGTTAATGATGGCTTTATAACACGAAATGAAAGGGTTAGGATAGAGGATTTTTCAAAAAGATCAGAGCAGTCCTTTCTTAAAATCGCCCTGAGTTTTGGTTATATCTCCCGCAAAAACTATGAGCGTTCCATACTTAATGCCGGGTTTCCGTTTCAGCCGGTAAGGGATGAAGTTTTTGACCAGGAGGTACTGGATAAAATTGAATTGAAATTTGCCGAAGCGCACCTGGCCCTGCCATTACGCATCGAAAATAATAAGGTTGTTACGGTAATGGCTGACCCATCCGATCAGTTATTTATCGACTTTATCAGGATGACCTATAACCTTGAGCCCGAAATTATAGTAGCTGATGACCTGGAGATCACCTGGCTTTGCCATAAGCTGACCGGCAATGAATATGTTAAATCCGCAGTATTTGAACTCTTAAACCGCGACCCAAACAGTTCGGCGCTCACAACGTTTACTACGCCTCAATTGGTGTTCTTTTTTGTACTCCTCTGCCTTTTGGCGGCAGGTTTGGTTAGAAACTTTAAGAATGTAACCATTATTATGAATGTTGCCATGAGCACATTCTTCCTTATTGCCATTATATTTAAGTTATTTCTTTCCCTGGTAGGTTCACGGTTTGAGCTATACCAGGCGGTAACCAAGGATGATGTGAGGAATACAGTAGATGATGACCTACCCATATACACCATTCTTTTACCGGTTTATAAGGAAGATAAGCTGATCAAAAAGCTGATATGGAACCTGCAAAGCCTCGATTATCCGCGCGAAAAACTCGATATAAAACTATTGATTGAAGAGGATGATGCTAAAACATTAAATGCCGTAAGGAACCTCGATTTTCCGGCAATTTTTGAGGTGATCGTGGTGCCCCTTCATATGCCCAAAACCAAGCCAAAAGCTTGCAACTATGGGCTCCACTTTGCCAGGGGCAAGTATTTGACTATTTATGATGCCGAAGATATCCCCGATACCGATCAGCTGAAAAAAGTGGTGAGCCTGTTTAGCAAGCTGCCCGAAAATTACATTTGTGTACAGTGCGCGCTCAACTACTTTAACCGCAATGAGAACTTCCTGACCAGGATGTTCACCCTCGAATATTCCTATTGGTTTGATTATATGCTGCCGGGTTTGGATACGCTGGATATTCCCATCCCTTTAGGCGGTACAAGCAATCATTTTAAACTGGAGAATTTAGTAGAGCTTGGCGCCTGGGATCCCTTTAATGTAACTGAGGATGCCGATTTGGGTGTGCGAGCCTATGCTAAAGGCTATAAGGTGGCTATCGTTAACTCCACCACCTACGAAGAGGCGAATAACGAACCCATCAACTGGATACGCCAGCGTTCGAGATGGATAAAGGGGTATATGCAAACCTACCTGGTGCACATGCGCAACCCTGCAGCGCTCGTCAGAAAAATTGGCTGGAAGGGTTTTCTCGGCTTCAACTTCTTTGTGGGAGCTACACCGATTACCTTTTTGGTTTATCCTATCCTGTTAGCCGTGTTCCTCGGTTATGTGGTGTTTAACCTGGCATCCATTAAAAGCCTGTTCCCCGACTGGGTTTTGTTTATTTCGATATTTAATTTGATGGTTGGAAATATATTGATGATCTACGTAAATATGATGGCTGTTTTTAAGCGCCGCTTTTATGAGCTCATCTTATTTGCTATTGCCAACCCAATATACTGGTTGATGCACTCTATATCGGCATACAAAGGGCTGTATCAACTGGTAGTAAAACCATTTTATTGGGAGAAAACAAATCACGGTTTAAGTAAAGTAAATACTCCGACAAACGTTATCAAGTAATGCATAAGCGCACCTTATATCTTATCCTGATCACGCTGGTGTTAGCGGCTTACTACCTGTTTATGGGTATTTATCTAAACAGGCTGGGCTACTATAACCAGGAGTCGCTTTTTTATCTCGAAAAAACCAAGATCCTTTTTGACGGCGTTGGCAACCGGCTAAAGGTTATGGGTCTCACCGCACCCATCCTGCCCTTTTACGGGAGCGCTATATTTTCGTCGTTTAACATGCTGGCCCCGGTAATTGCCTCGGCTATAGGTACCGCCATTTTGTTTTATATTATGGCGATCACCCTCATCAGAAGAACGCATGACGACTTCTATTTTGCCTTGCTCATCATTTTGTTCCTATTTCATCCGGGGATATTGTATACCGCCTGTTCGGGTAAGTCGATATACATGGTGCTGATCTTCTTTTATTTGTTCTTCTTCAATATTATCAGGTTTTACAAATCAAATACTACTTTCCATGTTTCCATTGCCAGTATTTGTTTGGTGATCCTGGTATTTTGCGATTATAAGTTTATATGGCTAACACTGTTCTTTATCCCGCTGGTGATGTTCATCGCTATACAAAGCCTCAACCTCAGCGAAAAGGAAACAGCTTTCAGGCTTACACTGAGCTTTAATAACCCAGCATTACGGCGCAAGCTCATCAACAAAACCTTTGCCATTTACATTATCATTTTCATACTTCCGCTGGCATCCATCCTGATCTTTAAAATGCTCAACCTGACGCATGCCAACGACTTTGATTATTTTATCGACAGCCCTTACGCCACCTGGTCAGTGTTGGCTGACCGGCTAAGCTTCGACCAGGCAACGAGCTTTGCCCATTACCAATCATCCGAAATATCGCCGCTGGTAACTGCAAGCATCGCGCTTTTTTGCCCTATGATTGTGGTAGCGATCTACCTCTTCAGGCATAACACTTACCAAATATTAACCATCCTTGCCCCATTTGCCTTTGTAGAGTTTTTGCAGATCAAATACGATAAGATATTTCTATCACACGAGTACTTCCTCATCTTCCTGATACTGGCCCTGCTGTGTATTATATTCAGAGCACATACACTTAAACAGCAAGGCGCGTTGAAGGTGGTTTTAAGCGTACTGGTATTGGTGCAGTTATATACCGGATATGCTTTCCTGAAGAAGTCGTTCCTGTCAGAAGAGCGGAACTTTGTGAAGGTGCTATTCAATCCAACACCTGATGACAGTCAGGCCGAAAATCGTGAGATGGCGGATTATATCAACTCACTGCCTAAGGATGAGCCGATATTAATGGATGATGCCATCGCTTATCCTATCATATCATTTACCAATCATATCGAGCGGCTTACACTGCCTTACCAGGAAACCTACCTGAGTGCCAGTGAAGCACCCGAGCATTATGTGCACTATATCCTTATCGCCACAGAAAATAATCCGCTTACCGGCTATACCCAATTGAATAACAAGTATATCCCTGCCATCAAGCATTCCGATAATAACCTCAACCTCCAGAAAATCTATGAGACGGATAGCTGGATATTGTATAAGGTGCTGTAAGTAGAGATTAGAGACTAAAGATTAGAGGTTAGGGCTTTTATGATTGATGAGTGTGGTGTCTTGTCCGTCGCCAGGTGCCCTTGGGGTGAGACAGTGTGCGACAAGGTAGGCCCATTGTCATTGCGAGGAGTGAAACGACGTGGCAATCGCATACTATACAGGGTGAAGATGCACAATTCGCCATCGCCACACACCAGTTTAAATCCTCTCACCCCACTAGCCCAACCCACCTAAACCCGATAGCAGCGTATACCCGCCTTGCGCTTAAGGCCTGCGCAGTATAAGCGGATAGCGGGACTACCGGCACAAAGGTATGACTGTCATTGCTTTACAATATTACTGAATGCAAGTAGTAAACCCTTGCCGCAGTATTTGCAAACTTTAATAACATTTTTCCATTCCACCCGTTAAACCTAAAAAAAACAACGAGTCTAAGAGTTGTGGGGCGGCATTAAAAATTCTGAATATTTTCGAAAAATGCTTTTAAACTGGAATAGCAAATCGTCGGTCGTTAATAGTCAGGAAGCATTTGCATGAGATATACCCTTTTATTATTTATCCTGTTTTTTTCTATTACCGTTAAGGGGCAAAACACAGTTGTGAGCGGCACTATTACAGATGCCAAAACCAATCAGCCTTTGCCCTTTGCCTCGGTATCGTTTCCCGGAACCAGCATCGGCGTAAACAGCGATGTAAATGGCAAATATTCCATCACCACCGGCAAAACTTATACCCAGTTAAAATTCTCATCCGTAGGCTATAAGCCCGTTACCCGAACCATCGTAGCAGAAAAGGAGCAGGTGATTAATGTGCGCATGCAAGCCGATGTGCAAACCCTGGCAACCGTAAACATCCACGCAGGAAAGAAGAAGCGCTACACCAATAAGAATAACCCGGCGGTTGAGCTCATAAGGCAAGTAATAGCGCATAAGGACGAGAATCGCATGCAAAGCTATGACTATACCGAGTACAAGCAGTACGAAAAGCTCCAGTTCTCCTTTATCAATGTATCGCCCAAAATATCTGACAAAAAGCTGCTGCATAACTATAAATTCTTCTTCGATAACCGCGATACCACCAGTTTCCCCGGCAAATCGTTACTGCCTGTTTACCAGGAAGAAAAGCTGACACAAAGCTATTACCGCAAAAACCCCGAGAAGACCAAAAAGATCATTGAAGGCGAGAAAAAGGTAAACATCGTAAATTTTGTTGATGAAGAAGGCGTTAATAACTACCTCAATCGCATGTATGCCGAGGTGGATATTTACTCCAACAACATCTTTTTGATGACCAACCAGTTTTTGAGCCCAATTGCTGATGGTGCACCTGCGTTTTACAAGTTCTTCATCACCGATACTATTGAGGTCGACCATAAAAAGATGGTGGAGCTGAGCTTTACCCCGCGCAATGGCAACGACATGCTGTTTGAAGGTCTCATTTTTATCACGCTTGATGGCAGGTATGCTGTGGAGAAAGCACGACTATCCATCAACAAAAACATCAACCTCAACTGGGTGCGTAGTATGGCTGTCGACCTGGATTATGAGAAAAGTACCGATAGCCGTTATCACCTCAGCAAAAGCGATATGAAAGCCGACTTCGGCCTGAATAAAAAAGGCGAGCACGGCATTTTTGGTGAACGCACCATCACCTACGAACACTTTTTGATAAACACACCACGTCCCGATAGCACATACAATGGCGAAAATATAGTAACCCTTAATGGCGCAATGCAGCAGGGCGATCAGTTTTGGTCCGATAGCCGTGGCAAGGATACGCTTACTACTGTTGAAGCCAACGTTTATAAAAATATCGACAGCATACAACTGATGCCTTCCTACAAGCGCACCATGGATCTCATTAACCTGTTTGCTGTGGGGTTCAAAACCTTTGGGCCGGTTGAGCTTGGTCCGCTGGGTTCGTTGTATAGCTTTAACCCGGTGGAAGGCTCACGCATACGCGCAGGAGGGCGCACCACTACCGATTTCAGCACACGCTATTATATTGATGCTTATGGCGCCTATGGGTTTAAGGACGATAAATTCAAATACCTGTTAAGCTTGGCATACTCGTTCAATAACAAATCCATTTACAAATTCCCGAACGACTATATCAAGGCAACTGTGCAGTATGATGCCCGCATACCCGGCGAGGAACTTTCCTTTTCGCAGCCCGATGATGTGTTCCTGTCGTTCACACGCGGCGTTGCCGATAAATATCTCTACAACCAATATTACAAGCTGGATTACGTGCACGAGTATGCGAGCCATTTCTCCTATGCGTTCGGCTTCAAAAGCTGGGAGCAATCACCTGCAGGATCATTATATTTTATCAACCAGCTCAACCCGGCGCTCAACAATGCGCCCATCACCACCACCGAGCTTACCATGACCCTCCGCTATGCCCCGCACGAACAATTGGTGCAAGGCAAGCTTTACCGCATCGTTATCCCCAGCAAATACCCCATACTCACGCTCGACTACCACCAGGGCATCAAAGACTTTTTCAACGGCGGCTACAATTACCAGAGTCTGCGTTTGCGGGTTGATAAGCGCTTCTACCTGTCGCAACTGGGCTATGCCGATGTGAGTGCCGAAGGTGGCTACCTGTTTGGGCAGGTGCCTTTCCCGCTGCTCATCATCCACCAGGCAAACCAGACTTACAATTACGACTTCGACTCCTACAGCCTCATGAACTTCCTGGAGTTTGCGAGCGACCATTACGCCAGCCTCAAGGTCGACTATTGCCTCAACGGCTTCCTGCTCAACAAAATACCGCTGTTCAAGAAACTCAAACTGCGCGAATACATCACCTTCAAAGGCGTATACGGCGGTTTGCGCGACGAGAACAACCCCGCCCTGCACACCTCACTGCTGCAATTCCCCGAGGGCCCAACCGGCGCAGCCGAAACCTTTACCCTCAGCAGGCAACCCTACATCGAAGGCGGCTTCGGCATCGGCAACATCTTCAAATTCATCCGCATCGACTTTGTGGAGCGTTTCGACTACCTCAACAACCCCAACACCACCCGCTACGGCATCCGTTTCAGCACCTGGTTTGATTTTTAAGGAGTATCGCGCAAGGCGTTTGGCGCAAGGCGGAGGTTTCACCGTGAACCATTAGCAAAATATTAACCACTCCAACCAATACAACATCTGCAACCAATACAACCAATTATAGAAAAGCAATACCCGAAGCACTTGGGTTGCGGTAGCCCCGCTTTTCAATCGGGTTTAGTTTACGCGAGGCAGTACACATATTATCGCCACCCTGTCATTGCGAGGAGTGAAACGACGCGGCAACCGCATGCTATACAGAGCGAATATTCTTATCCAAACCCTGATTTACAGATTAGCCCGACCGACACCAACCACTCCAACCAATACAACA
>Ga0206930_1012_pt1 | contig 64639 bp, 68 predicted proteins | sample Alteio_BWOrgHeat_20_FD_152939 | JGI IMG/M metagenome (GOLD analysis project Ga0206930, IMG submission 152939) | Enriched cells from forest soil in Barre Woods Harvard Forest LTER site, Petersham, Massachusetts, United States -... | ecosystem: Environmental > Terrestrial > Soil > Temperate forest >... | reverse complement strand
CAGCCATCCTCGATGTGACCAGCGCTGAACAAATTCAGCAGGCTTTTGATGCCGCTGCGCTCGCATTTGGGGGAGTGGATATTGTAGTGAATAATGCTGGCTTATCCATTTCAAAATCAATTGGCGACCATACCGAAAAGGATTGGGACTTGTTATATGATGTGCTGGTGAAGGGACAGTTCTTTGTAACCCAGGGTGCAGTTGCCATAATGAAAAAGCAAGATGTAGGGGGCGACATTTTAAATATAGTGAGTAAGAATGCCCTGGTATCCGGCCCGAACAATGCCGGGTACGGCAGTGCAAAGGCGGCGCAATTGCATCTGAGCCGTTTGAATGCTGCCGAACTGGGTGCAGATAAAATTAGGGTAAACGTAGTGAACCCGGATGCGGTGATAAGTGATAGCAACATATGGGCCGGCGGCTGGGCCGAGGGTCGGGCTAAGGCTTATGGGATCACAGTGGCTGAATTGCCTGCTTACTACGCCAAACGTACCTTGCTGAACGAGATCATTTTGCCGGATGATATTGCCAATGCCTGCTTTGCCTTTGTTGGTGGCTTGTTGAATAAATCGACAGGTAATGTGCTGAATGTGGATGGCGGTGTGGCGATGGGGTTTGTGAGATAGACCACTCCCATACCGGGGGAGATTTAAATGGTGGAAATACACGGCCGACCCGATGGAAAGCAACTAGGGACAATTCGCCGATGAACATTTCGTTAAAGTAAGTATTTTATCTACCTTAATTCAATATAAACCAATTATGCAGATAGAGAAATTTGCCGTTGATGAACACAACCATCAGCATATAAAAGAACATCAGCGCCGGTTTGATTTTGTTGCGGCTAATGTGCCTGGACTTGATGGGGTTATGCAAAAATTAATGGCTTTTAACATCGCCATCCCAAGCTGGGCATTGGGTACCGGTGGTACACGGTTCGGACGGTTCTCAGGTGGCGGCGAGCCGCGCTGTTTGGAGGAGAAAATTGGGGATGTGGGCGTGATCCATGCGCTGAACAAGTCGAGCAATTCCATTTCCCTGCACATCCCATGGGATATTCCGGATAATGCGTCGGCCATAAAAGCCCTGGCTGCGCAAAACGGCCTGCATTTCGATGCCGTAAATTCCAACACTTTCCAGGATCAGCCTGATCAGAAACTGAGTTATAAGTTTGGTTCGCTGCACCACGTGGATAAAGCGGTTCGTAAACAGGCAATCGAGCATAATATCGAGGTGATCAAATATGGTGTTCAACTTAATTCAAAAGCTTTGTCGGTCTGGTTATCTGATGGGTCGAATTTCCCGGGACAACTGAATTTCCGAAAGGCATTTCAAAATACCCAGGAAAGTTTGCAGGAAATATATGCGGCCCTGCCGGATGACTGGAAAGTTTGGATTGAATACAAGCCCTATGAGCCCAATTTCTATTCAACCACTATTGGCGATTGGGGGCAATCATACTTATTAGCATCCAAATTGGGCGCAAAGGCAAGCACATTAGTTGATTTGGGGCACCATTTACAGGGCGCAAATATTGAGCAGATCGTTTCGCTGTTACTGATGGAAGGCAAACTGGCCGGGTTCCATTTTAATGATTCCAAATATGGTGATGACGACCTGACCGTGGGCAGCATCAACCCTTATCAATTATTCCTGATATTTAATGAATTGGTGGAGGGGATGGATATGCGCGGACTAAACCATGCTACGGGCATCGGCTGGATGATCGATGCCTCGCATAATGTAAAGGATCCCATTGAGGATCTGCTACAGTCGGTCGAGGCCATCAAAATTGCCTATGCCCAGGCATTGCTGGTTGACAGGCAGGCATTGGCCGTCGCACAACAAGCCAACGATGTAGCTCAAGCTCAGGAAATCTTGCAACAGGCTTATCGCACCGATATGAGGCCGCTGATCGCGGAAGCGAGGTTGAGGTCAGGCGGGGCATTAGACCCAATAGGTACTTTCAGGAAACTGAATGTGCGCGGGCATTTAATAAAAGAGCGAGGGTTGAACACTGTGGCGACGGGGTTGTAGGAGGATTTATATGCTCCGTGGGAGTAAAATGTCGGTAGAAAATCAATTACCGAATATTTGTGTGCCGTAGGTACACAACAACCTTCTGCACCTACGACGCAGTATTTATATGCCAATTTTTTCTACCGACCTTTAATCCCGATGGGTTTATTATTAATCTGACAACAATGTTAATTTAGTAGATGATCCCCGTTATAGCCATATTCGATGTAGGAAAGACCAACAAAAAGATATTCCTTTTTGATGAGGATTACCATATCGTTTACGAACGGTCGGCGAGGTTTTTGGAGACGGAGGATGAGGATGGCTTTCCCTGTGAGAATTTGGAAAGTTTGAGGCAATCGGTTTTGGATTCGCTGAAAGAGGTATCGGGGTTAAAGCAGTTCGAAGTAAAGGCTGTCAATTTTTCTGCATATGGGGCGAGCTTTGTTTATTTGGATGAAGATGGAAAAACCTTAACACCGCTATACAATTATTTAAAGCCTTATCCAGAAAACCTGAGCAAAGCGTTTTATGCTGAATATGGCGGCGAAGAGAAATTTTCGTCGGAAACTGCATCTCCCGCATTGGGGAGTTTAAATTCAGGCTTGCAGCTTTATCGATTGAAAAAAGAGCAGCCGGAGGTCTTTAAAAAACTCAAATATGCACTGCATCTGCCACAATATCTGAGTTTTTTGGTTTCGGGGCAGTATTGTACAGATATCACCAGCATTGGCTGCCATACTGCAATGTGGGATATGGCTCATAACCAATATCATCAATGGGTCACGCAAGAAGGTATTATTGATAAACTACCACCGATAACTCCAGCTGACCGGATTTTCCAGACTGATGGTCACAAAATCGGCATCGGCTTGCATGACAGTTCGGCGGCGCTTATTCCATATCTCATCAATTTTAGGGAACCTTTTGTTTTAATATCTACCGGAACATGGTGCATCAGTCTCAATCCTTTTGATCATTCGATATTAACGACTGACGAGCTAAAAAAAGATTGCTTGTGTTACCTGCAATATAATGGCAAACCTGTAAAGGCATCACGCGTATTCTCGGGTAACGAGCATGAGCAGGAGGTAAAGCGTATTGCTGAGCATTTTAATGTGGATGTGATCAAATTCCGTTCGATGCCCTATGATAGCGAACTAATTACTAAGCTTAAATCCGTCTTTCATCAGAATATCCAAACCAGCGACATCACAAAAGGTTCAGGCTTTGCAGGGCGCGATATTTCAGCCTTTAATAACGCTACTGAAGCTTATAACCAGTTAATGCTCGACCTGGTGAATCAGCAATTGCACTCTACCAAACTTGTACTGAAAGGTAAGGATACCAAAAGGATATTTGTTGACGGCGGCTTTAGCAAGAACGCCATTTATATGCATTTGCTGGCATCGGTATTTCCTGATACCGAAGTTTATGCCGCGTCCATGGCGCAGGCCACTGCCTTGGGCGCTGCACTGGCTATTCATAATTCGTGGAATACAAAACACATCCCACATGATTTGATCGGGTTGAAGTATTATTCTGCAAGCTAAATCAATATTGCATTACACCTTTTGATCTTTTGTCGCAATTTGCCTCTACGATTGGCTTATTTACCTATCACAGAGGGGTGATATTGCAGCCTACCTTTACATTGTAAATCAAAACAATTAAAAATCATGGAAACTACACTATCATCACAAAATGTAACAGGTGCAAAATCAAGCACTTCGGTATGGGTTGGCCGGGTAATAAGCGGCCTTTGCATTTTATTCCTGCTGTTTGATGCAGCAATGAAGGTTATCAAAGAAATACACACTATTCAGGCCTCTGCTCAACTGGGCTGGCCCGCACATACCCTCCAGGGAATAGGGCTGGTGCTGCTCATCAGTACTATCCTGTATGCCGTTCCACGCACATCAGTTCTTGGCGCCGTATTGCTGACAGGCTATCTTGGCGGAGCGATCGCTGTTATGGTACGTGCCGAACAGCAATTATACTTTGCACTGGTTTTCGCTTTGTTGGTTTGGCTTGGCCTCTACCTTCGCAACGAAAAATTACGTGAATTGCTTCCTTTTAATAAAGGGAAATAAATCACTCCATCATATACGATTGATTACAATGCCTTGTTGAACTCATATTTCAGCAAGGCATTTTTGCTATCATTAGTTATCACTTGTAAATTTGAGGCAAGAAAAAGATTACTATGAAAAACGAACTTACAGCGCAAAACAGGAAGGTCGTCGACGATTTTTTTGTCGCACTGGAAACACAAAAATTCGAAATTTTAAAAGACGTATTTGCCAAAGATGGCAGGCAACTCAACCCTTATGCACCCGATGGTTTCCCCGCGAGTTTTGACGGGGCCGACGCTATCTACAAACAATATAGCGGATTGACGGCCAATTTTGGGCAAATGAAATTTCCCCGGCAGATTCTTGCTACGGAAGACCCTGATTTTTTCCTGGTGATATTTAAGGGCGAAATAGAAATTAAGGCAGGAGGGCAATATAAAAATGATTACCTGGGAACTTTTAAGTTAAAAAACGGGAAGGTAATTGAATATACAGAGTACTTTAACCAATTGGTTATGGCAAGGGCATTCGGGATCAAACTTTAATCATAATAAAAACCAGAAAAAATGGAACAGGAAGATATCATCCAAACCGTATCGGCAGTTTTCAATGGTGCCGACGAACACAATTGGCAAAAGGTTCACGATGCAATGGCCGATGAGGTATTGCTTGATTATGCCTCCCTCTCGGGTAGTCCTGCCGCCATGTTGACTTCAAACCAAATTGTAGAGGCGTGGAAGGGATTTCTTCCCGGTTTCGATAAGACCCATCATCAACTTTCAGGTTTTCATGTCATCCAAAACGGGGATACTGCTATTGTTCATTTTAACGGCAAGGCCGATCATTTTATTGATGAGGACATCTGGACAGTTGAGGGCACCTATGATTCTATTTTGTCAAAAGCGAACAACAGATGGAGGGTGACTGAGCTAAAACTTAACTTGAAAAATCAAAGCGGAAACTTTAATTTACCTGCGCTAGCAGCACAGAGGGTAACCAAATGATCCACTGTTTATAAAAATAAAAGGCGCCTTAATAGCGCCTTTATTTTTTGGTCAATATTCAAATCCTGGTAATTGGGTTTTGTTATCCCTGATATTCAAACCGCCGGTGCGAAGCTTAAATAGATTTTCCCGTTGTTAAAAACCCTTGATTTTGTGAGCTTCAGGCTGATCATATCGGGTATGCCCTCAAACATGGAGCGCCCTTTGCCGAGGGCCACAGGATCAAGCACCATTTGATACTCATCCACTAGCCCGGCTGATGCAAGCTGCGCTATAATGCTGCCGCTTCCCAATATCACCATATCGGCACCGGGTTCATTCTTCATCTTTTTTACTTCAGATACCAGGTCGCCTTTTACTAATTTGGTATTGTTCCACAATGCTTTATCCATTGTTTTTGAAAATACCACTTTAGAGGCTCCGTTCATCTTTTTAGCTACGATAGGCAAATGCTGATCGGCAACCGGAGTTGGCCAATAGCTTGCCATAATATCATAGGTAACCCTGCCGAACATCAGCACACTTTCGCCGCTTGCATTGCCTGCCACAAACTCCTGGTACTCCGGGTCGTCATTTCCTGTATACGCCCAGTTCATATTACCATTTTCACCAACAAAGTATCCATCCAGTGTTACGTGATTAAAAGCAATTAATTTTCTCATGATCTTTAATTTTATTTAATAATTGAATTTTACTACCATGTCAAGTGAGGTCAGATCAATTGGACATCATCATCCAAAAAAATCTCCTGGTTAATATTAAAAATGAGTTATTGTGCGCTGTTTATAAAATCTGCCACTCTTTTCTCATAATCAGCATGATCCACATCCCATATTGCGGCATGGTCGCCCTTGTCAGGGAACCACAATGTTTTTGGACCATTATACAAGTTTGCCAACCCCTGTGTTTGCTGATAAGGAACCGTATTGTCCCTTTTACTATGGATAAAGAAAACCGGCGTCGCTTTCGTCAGAGGCAGCGAGTTCTCTGCGCTTAACAACCCGTCAAACCTGCCTCGAAACTCGGTTACCTTGATCATAAGATTCAAGAACCACACGGGTGTTGATTTTGAGGCAGGTGTTTCCCTGAGCAAGCGTTGAAAACTGGCTATCGGATTCTCTGCAATAACGGCGGTAATTTTTGGCATTTCGGGCAGCGCGATCAGGATTGCCGAGGCGCCCACGGAAGTGCCCATTGCATACACCTTTTCATATTTTCCCGTAAGGTAAATATAAGTGGAAAACACATCTTCAGATTCTCTTTGCCCATATGACAACCCCGGCATAGGACATGGCGCTTCACCACTGCATCCCAGGTCCAGCGTTAGCACATCAAGCTTGAGGCCCAGGTAGAAATGAATATACTTTGTTTCCTGTCTTCTGTCACCCCCGCCGCCATGTATCAGCATAATCACTCCTTTGGCGGGCCCCATTGCGTTTTCATCTGTTTTGATCAGCCAACCAGGCAAATCATAGCCGTTAACAGACTTGATCTTTACTTCGTTGAATTTATATCCATGTGTAATACGCAGGTTGCCGCAACCTTTACCACAGTATTTCTCCATTTCAGCATTGCAAACAGCAAAATCTTTTGTCGCACCTCTCCACGACTGGAAAAGCAACATATTACTAGCGAACCAAAGGCCGCCGAAAAACAGGATAAGCACAAGCACGGCCACTGTAATGCTTATCAATTTTAGTTTACGTTTCATTTTTTAATTTTTTATGGCTGCATTCCCGCAGGCCGGTTAATGAATAAGTGAGTTTCACTACCATATCAAGTGACGTTATATCAATTGGACACCTGGTAAAAAATTTTTAATAACGAAAAGAATCTTACAGGGATGTCCAATTCTGCGGTCCCCGCTTGTTATCAGCATAAAGAAAAACATGAAGACATACACTGAAATTAAAACGCTGATGACCAGCCTCGCTATTGGCGAGTCGACACGCTGGCACGAGGGCCGCATTTGGTTCTCTAATTGGGGTGCGCAGGAGATTATTGCCGTTGATGCTGATGGCAGCAGCGAAGTAATGCTACAGGTACCCACAACCATCCCATTTTGCTTCGACTGGTTGCCTGATGGGCGCCTACTTGTTGTATCGGGGCCTGAAAGCTTGCTGTTACGCCAGGAACACGACGGCTCGCTGGTAACACATGCCGATCTGACCGGCATCTCGGGCGGATGCAACGAGATTGTGGTGGATGGGCGCGGGAATATCTATGTTAACGGTGGCGGCCTTAACCCAAAGCCTGGTGAGTTTTTTGCTCCCGGAGTTATCGCTCTTATTACTCCTGACGGATCGGTAAAGCAGGTTGCAGAGGGTATTGCCTTCCCGAATGGTATGGCTATAACACCTGATAGTTCAACGCTCATCATTGCAGAATCGCATGGGAAAAAATTAACCGCATTTGATATTGCAGCGGACGGAACCCTCTCAAACCGCCGCGTATGGGCCGATTGTGTTGACGGTGTTCCTGATGGTATTTGCATAGATGCCGAAGGCGCTGTATGGTATGCTGATGTGCCAAACAAACGCTGCATTCGTGTACGCGAAGGCGGCGAAGTGCTGCAAACAGTAAATATTGACCGTGGCTGCTTTGCCTGTATGCTTGGCGGACCCGAACGTAAAACACTTTATATCGTGGCAACCATATGGAAAGGCTTTGAAGGGATGAATGATGGCTCGAGAAACGGCTTGTTATTGTCTACAGAAGTTACTGTAGCAGGAGCCGGGTGGCCTTATTGATAACCGATTTTATTGGCGCTTCATGCTATCCAGGTGGATGCCGTTTTTTATAGTTAATTCTGGCATATACCTGTCATCGTGCTCCGGAACTTCCGCATACCAGGCTACTGCGGTCTTTAACCACATTACCCTGGTAACATCACCAGTTTTGAAATTTGTATGAAACTGGTGATAATGCCCGTCTGTGGACATTAAAGCTCTCCACTGAGTTGGAGGATTGGTTTTAAGGAACGATGTTTTAACATGCATATAATCCGTCTGGATCATGCTTGCGGGCATTTGCGCCACTACATCAGAATCGTTAACAAGGGTAGTAAACTCTGGTACTGAAAATTCCGCATCGCTCGTCCCGTCATCCAATTTCTCGCCCCAGGCAACCCTCACTGGGCTGCCTTTTTTTATAGCTTCCACCAACATTTTCTTACTACCATATATGGTATGACCGAGTGAATCATTTTGATAAACGAGACGCCACGCAGCGGACCCTGTATTTTTTGAATTACCACATCCTGAGAATATCAAACATCCGCTTAAAAGAAAGACAGGTATCAACTGCAAATTGTTAATTAACTTTCTCAAATACTAAAATTTATATTGTTAAATTCACTTAACTGGGGCAACAATATAGATTTTGATCAGCTCAATAAAATCTATTCAATAAAGCAGCGGTTATTTTTAACGGATCATCTATTTTGCTCAATTCAGCTATCGATCTTCCAGGAATTGTTTTAGAGCCTTATTAAATTCCTCCGGCTGCTCCATGTTTGATATATGCCCTGAATTTTCAATAATCACCATTTTTGAATTTCGAATTTGTTGATACATGTATTCTGCTGATGCAATAGGAGTAAATTCATCCTGGGCTCCAACAATTATCAACGCCGGGAAATCAATGCGCTCAAGCAGTGGTGTATAGTCCTTTCTTTCGGCGCGCCCCCGCTGCACCGCTGCCGAGCCTGCAGGGTTTGTAGTTATCATCATTTGTGTTAAATGAGTAACTACTTCAGGCTTGTTGTTGAAAGTATCAGCACACATAAAATGCCTTATCCGCTCACTGGTAAATTTCTCCATCCCGTCCAATAAAATCTTTTTTGATAGATTGATCCTGTTTTCGTAACCCTGCTCATCTTCGGCCCTGGCTTCCGTATCAGCCAAAACAATGGATTTAAATAAGCCGGGGGCCAGCTTATACATCTCCAGCGCTATCTGCCCGCCCATTGATAAGCCAATAACAACTGCTTTATCAATTTTCAAATCTCCCAGTAAACAGATCAGGTCGAGCGCCAGTTCGTCCAGCAAAACCATTCCTTCTGTAATTTCAGTTTCACCATAGCCTCTCAGATCCGGAATAATAAGCCGGTGGTTTTTACTAAACTCTTCCGCCTGGTATTTCCACATACTCCTGTTAAATGGTTGTCCATGAATCAGAAGGATTACATCACCCTGCCCAAGGTCATCATAAACCAGGTTTATTCCCCTTATTTTTCTCTCATTCTTCATTTGGGCTAATTTAATAATCATGATACAAATGTCTCACAAAAATAGTAGTTTTATATTGATTATTATAAGAAATGAGAAAAAAGTCTCACAATGACAAAACTGGGATTAGATAAGGGCCGGATCATTCAAAAATTAAAAACCCGCGAGGCATTAATAGATAAGGCCAATGAACTATTAAAGAACGGGGTCAATAGCCAGTATAGAGCAGGTTGCCAGGGAGGCGGGTATATCAAAGGCAACGGCCTACCGTTATTTTACCAACCTGGATTCGTTAAAGCGGGAAGCGTCATTACAACTTAAAGCTGAAACTTCGGAAGATATATTCGTCGATCTGCCCGAAAACGACTTAAAAGCAAGATTGCAGCGCCTTATCGATTATCACTATCATCTATTTACCGAAAATGAGGATGAATTTCGTTTGTTTCTGAGTTCGGTAATTAGCGAATCCATATCAAATAAAAGTAACTATTCGCGAGGCGGTCGTCGCATTGCGATAATCACAGAGGCATTGGAGCCGATAAGATCATCCACCCCAAAAAAAGAATTTGACTACATGGTTAATGCGCTGAGTTTAGTTTTTGGAATAGAATCGATAACTGTCCTAAAGGACTTGTGTGGCCTCGATAACCGGGCAATTCTGGAGAACTGGCAGTGGACCGTTAACCGGATCGTGTTTGGGACTACTTAATTAAAACTGATCGGGAGTTCTTTCCCTGATCTCTCTTTGCAATATTCCAAGTTTGGTACGCAAGCTGGTAATGGTAGCTATCACAGTTAATTTGTCGGCAATTCCATCATCAATATTATAATTGTTGAGCAGCAGCCTCCGAATTTCTAACTGAATTTCGCTGGCTTCTTTGTTTAATTCCGCCAACGATTTCATGATATTTTAATCAGCATAATTTATGAAATCCCGTTTATAAGTAACCCTGGATATTGCTTTGGTTAACTTATACGTCTAAATTGAAAAAAATCACCTTGATATATTAACCATAGTTTTCCACAGTGTTAACTGTCCAATTAAAAATAGCCTGAATAGCAGCCTTTTACTTCTGCGCTTTAAATCCAGGGGTGTGTAAAACTTTAATTTAGTTTTATTTTATAAACAAAAAGGCCCCCGGAAATCACACGGAGGCTTTTATGATACAGGTGGCAGAACGAGAGATATCGGTATTTTCAGCTTGATTAGCCAATCGCTACAAGCTACCCAATATCTCAACACCTGAAAATATGGAGACACCTTTGAGCACCAATACCTTATCAGAGCTCTTGGTTTGATATACATTATTACGGTTATCATCTACCACGGCGAAAACCTGCGAGATGTCTGATTCTATGCGCCAATCGGCGGGTACTATTACTTTTACTTGTCCAAAACCTTGTGAAATATCCAGAACAGCAATCCCGTTCAGATCGGCATTGGTAAAATCCAACTGGGTTGTACCGAACACGTTACTAATTGTTCCACCTTTAAAATCCTTTGAAAGGATGGTTTTTTTGATCTCCCCAAAAACGGCTGTTGTATTGATATGATCGCCGGGGTGAGGTATAACTGTTGGTTGAAAATTCATCGCCTTAAATTTTATTGTTGACCAAAACTAATTGATGCATTTAACGATGGAAAGCGAAACCTTGCGGGATAGTTAAAGAAGTCGGTAAATGATGGAAATAGGTCGGTGAAGTTCGACAGGCTGCCCCAGCATTTTTTTATTTCTTTGGAACAAGGTTTATATTTTTGAGTTTGATATATTAAACTTGCTTTCGGAAAAAATGATGTAATTTGTGTATTCCGAAAAACGCCTGTGCCACTAAATAAAATAACCTATGATCACTATTGAAAATGACTTTTTAAAAGTATCCATCCAGAACAAGGGGGCCGAAATGACCTCGCTTTACAATAAGGTTTCGGGTGTGGAACAGCTTTGGCAGGGCGACCAGAATATATGGCCCTGGCATGCCCCAAACTTGTTCCCGGTAGTAGGGGGATTGATCAATAACGAGTTATTGGTTAACGGGAAAACCTATAAAATGGAGCGGCATGGGTTTAACAGGCAATCGGAATCGTTGCTGATCGAATCGAACGAAATTTCTGCCAGGTTTTCGCTGCCCTATTCAGATCATACGCTCGAAGTATATCCGTACAAATTCGACTTCCAGATACACTATGAACTGATCGAAAATGCACTGCGCGTTACCTACAAGGTGATCAATCACCAGCGTGAAGCCATTTATTTTTCGGTAGGAGGGCACCCTGCCTTTAATGTACCTTTTAATGGTGGTGAAAGCTACGAGGATTATTACCTTGAATTTGAGGTAGAGGAGAAGCTGGAAAAACACCTGCTGTCGGCTGATGGATTTTTTACCGGAGAAACACAACCTGTTAAACTTGATGGTAAAAAGCTGGCTTTAACCCGCGATATGTTTGTGCAGGACGCCTGGGTATTTAAAAACCTGCGCTCGCGCGAGGTGACGATCAAAAGCGATAAGCATGATCAAACAGTGTCAGTTGAGTTCCCTCATTTTAATTACCTGGGGATTTGGGCCAAACCCGGTGCCGATTTCCTGTGTATTGAACCCTGGCTTGGTTGCGCCGATACTGTAAACAAGCATGTTGATATCACTCATAAGGAAGCCATACAGCATTTGAAGTACGGCCATGTATTTGAAGCCGCGTTTTTTATAAGTATTTAAATATGTCTGTTAATTCTACTTCACGTTTTTCCGACAGGGTATCCAATTATGTAAAATATCGGCCGGGTTATCCTCTTGTTGTATTTGATTACCTACAGCGGCAATGCCATTTAACAGCATCTTCAATTATTGCCGATATTGGTTCAGGCACAGGTATATTTACTAAACCGTTACTCAACAGGGAATACATTGTAAATGCTGTTGAGCCCAACGAGCCTATGCGACTCGAAGCCGAACGACAATTGGATAATTATCCAAACTTTCACTCCATAAACGGTACTGCCGAAAATACCAACCTCCCCGACAAAGGGTCTGACCTGGTAGTTTGCGCACAGGCTTTTCATTGGTTCAATAATGTGGAAACAAAAGCCGAATTTAAACGGATATTAAAGCCGGAAGGGCATGTAGCACTCATTTGGAACAACCGCGACATTGAGGCAGACGATTTTGCTGTAGCTTATGATCGGCTGCTAAAACAACAAAGCGGCGACTATGAGCAGGTTAATCATCAAAACCTAAGCGAAGCTGACTTTGTAAACTTTTACCGTGATGGCAAGTATCAACTGGTTAAGTTCCCAAATGTGCAAGTGTTTAACCTGGAACAACTTACAGGCAGGGCTTTCTCATCATCATATTTGCCTGCACAGGATTCAGATGCCAGTAAGGAATTGAGTTTATTGCTGCGCGGTCTGTTCAATCAATACCAGGTTGATGGCACAGTGTTGTTTAGGTATAATACAGAGGTTTATTTGGGTAGAGTGTGAGATTTTATAATCCACTTTGTCATGCTGAATGAAATGAAGCATCTTCTTCCAATTGTAATATTGCAGAAGATTTTTCGCTTCGCTCAAGAGAATAGTTCTTAGCTGCGCTCAGAATGACAAAGTAGTTAATTATGTACTAAAATAATCCCAATTGCCCCTTATCGTCTATGTCTATATCGTCGGGATTAGTTATCTCAAAGTCTATTTTTTTATGAGGGGGTGGTTCCACTGATTTTTCTTGTGATTCCTCTGATTTTGCCGGAGATTCCACCGATTTTTCTTTGGGTTTTACAGATTTTTCCTGCGATTCTCCTGGCTCTTCAACAGATTCCATCGATGGCTCAGAGGGCCCATCTGATAACTCTTGCAATTCTTCAATTTCATTAATGGGTTCCGGCTCTTCTATAACTGGATTGATCTCAGCTATCAATTCAACTGATTTTACGGTATGCTGCGACAGGCGGTTACCCATTGCTTTCATTCCTTTTACATCGATCAGTGTGGATAGGTCCGTCTCAACAGTTTCGGCTATTTCGGCCTTGCCTTTCAGTTGTTCAGTCTTCACAACCGGCTGTGCGGCACCCGAAATGATTACCAGTTTTGAGCCGCTCTCTTCGCTGATGATGCTGGTTTGCCTGCCTAAAGCGGTGTTCTCAAACACAAAACGCTTCACCAGGTAATTTTTCGACTTGCCGTCATAATGCACCACTGAGAAAACCTTTTCGGGATTGTATTTTTCAATGACGATCATTTTATCATCGAAGTGGTTATTCAAGTCGAAGCTGGTTAATTCATAGGTGCCGTTTGCGAGTACGGTGAGTACGCGATCGTCGCCATCAAACTCGCCGAGGTATGTTCCACGGCCATCAGCATTAAGGCGCTTCAGAATATTATCATACCAAATCTTACGGCCCGCCAGGGTTGATATCCCTTTGCTTTTCAGCACGATCTTTTTGACCGGGTATTTGGTAACGATATTACCCATCGAACTGCGCCCCTTAATGGCGATTGCAGCAAAATCCTCATCAAACTGCAGCTTTTTAAGCTTGCTGTGCGGCTTCAACTGGATGGTAACCACCTCAGCCTCACCATTTGGATTAGCCGAAAAATACAGCACCCTTGAGCCTTTTGAGCCCTTGGTAAGGTCGTACTCCTTATCGCGCGTAACGCCTACTACAGAGAAGCGCTTAATATAACTTGTGCCGCTCTGCCCATCCTTATAGATCATATTATAAACGGTGCGTTCGTCGTTCTTCTTAAATACGGCTACATGTTCAATATCCTTACCAACAAATACTTTATCCTGTACTTTGGTAATGATACAGCGCCCGTCGGCCCGAAAAACGATGATCTCATCAATATCTGAGCAATCACACACAAACTCGTCCTTTTTCAAGCCCGAACCAATAAAACCATCAACTTTATTTACGTATAGCTTCACATTAGCTAATGCCACCTGTGCAGCCTCAACCTTATCGAAGGTGCGCAACTCGGTTTTACGTTCGCGGCCCTTTCCGTATTTTTCCTTCAGCTTCTGGAACCAGGCAATGGCATAATCGTTCAGATGTTTGAGGTGATGCTTTACTTCCTTTATCTCATTTTCTAAAGCTTTTATCTGCTCATCTACCTTTTTCAGGTCGAAGCGGGTGATACTGCTCATCGGTTTATCGATCAGCTTTTTATAATCATCTTCAACTATTGGCCTGTAAAACTGCGGGAAGAAAGGAGTAAACAAACGATTCAATACTTCAACCACGGCTTCAAAATTCCCGGAACCTTCATAGTCAGGATTTTTATACATGCCCTCGCTGATGAATATCTTTAATAACGAACTAAAGAATATCTTCTCCATCAACTCCTTTAGCCTGATCTCCAGCTCTTGTTTAAGCAGGTTTTTGGTATAATGTGTGCTTTCGGTCAGCATATCATTAACACTCATAAACCGTGGCTTATCTGCTTGTATCACACAGGTATTGGGCGATATGGAAACCTCGCAATCAGTAAAAGCGTAGAGTGCATCAATGGTTACATCTGGGGATATACCCGGTGCCAGGTGGATAATGAGTTCAATATCCATGGCCGTATTATCCTCGATCTTTTTTATCTTGATCTTGCCTTTATCATTAGCAGCAATCACACTGTCAATCAAGCTGACGGTTGTGGTACCGAATGGTATCTCAGTTATGGCCAGCGTCTTCTTATCCCGTTCTGTGATCTTGGCCCTCACACGCACCCTGCCTCCACGCTGACCATCATTATAAGCCGAGGCATCAGCCATACCGCCTGTCGGGAAATCGGGTAATAAATTTGGCGTAACGCCATTCAGCACCGCTATGGATGCATCCAGCAATTCGATAAAATTATGGGGTAATATTTTTGTGGCTAAACCAACGGCAATACCTTCGGCGCCCTGGGCAAGTAACAATGGAAACTTAACCGGAAGCGTGATCGGTTCTTTATTTCGGCCATCATAGCTGGCCTGCCACTCAGTAGTATCCGGGTTAAAAACAACCTCGTTTGCAAATTTTGATAAGCGCGCCTCAATATAACGCGGGGCTGCTGCCGAGTCGCCGGTTTCGGGTCTTCCCCAGTTGCCCTGGCAATCGATCAGCAGGTTTTTCTGGCCTATCTGCACCATGGCATCACCAATAGAAGCATCCCCATGCGGGTGGTATTTCATGGTGTTACCAATCACATTGGCTGCTTTGTTAAAGCGCCCATCATCCATCTCTTTTAATGAATGCAGAATACGGCGTTGTACAGGCTTTAAACCATCGTGTAAATGCGGAACCGCACGGTCGAGAATTACATAGGAGGCATAATCCAGGAACCAGTTCTCATACAGTCCGCCGAGGGAGGTTACATTGTGTAATTTATTGTCTTCTTTATTTACAGGAGTATCGTTGTTACTCAGATCTTCACTCATTCTTAACTAAAAAATATGGATGGGTAAATATATGGAAATGTGCAGATGTGCGAATATGCAGATGTGCAGATTTTATTAACACAAAGGGTGTGGATGTGCAAATGTGCGGATTTCAGATATATTGAATGGAAATACCTTAAATATAATCACCGTTTAGCCACGTTAACCTCATTTGACCAAATAAGGCAATTACTTGGAAATTTTTGATGAATTAAAAATTCTTCAAAAGCTCTCATATCATTTGTATTTCTGTATTTACAGATGTACATCCCAATTTTGAAACTATAATTATTTTGCCCGTTTTTAGCAATAAAAATTGGCATTGATAGTGCCGACGAACGATGTGGAGGAAGTTTAACTTCGTGTGGGACATTATACTCGCAAGCCCATCCATGATTGATCATATCTTTATTACTTGTTGTATAAATTTCATTCTCTCCACAAGTCATATTAATATAATTTAAGGTATCATTAGAATGATTGAAAAGTTTAACATTTATCCAAATCACACCATAGTGCTTTTTATAGTAAATTGTATCACAGAGTTTTCCAATTTTGTGCTGATCAATACTTAAAGTATAGTTTCTTTTGTCCTGTTCAGTTAAAGCGAAATGAGATTTATTTATTTGTGCCACGCATATTATGCGGGCAGCTATATATACCATAATGAACAAAAAATATTTCTTCATGCAATAAGGTTCGACATTAAAGATAAGGATTTCGGGAGAATTTCATCTGCACATCTGCACATCTAAAATCAGCACATCAATCATTCCTTCCTCATCTCCCTCAACATCCTTCCGTAATCCCACTTACGCAACATAGCATTAATCGTATTCACAATACGTTTGGCCCTGGTTTCGTTGGTTTTGGCGCTGTCGATCCATTTGATGAAATAATCCCGGTGTGATTTTGCCAGGGTATTAAAAAAGTCATAGGCCTCGGGTTCAAAATCAAAGCACTCCTTCAAATCATCTGGCATCTCGACCTTATAATCATCATCGGGCTCTAACCTAACCTGCAGCATGGCTCCGGCACGCTTATGTATACCTTTTCTTACTTCAGCCTTAAGCGCCATAATAAAATTTCCTTCGCCCATGGGCATCAGCGCCATTCCTCTAACAGCAAAACCATCCAGCATACCCTTAACCCTGAACGATTTCTTGTTCCCCGGCTTCATTTGCTGCGCGATATCAGCAGGTATTTCAATATAGGTCCACCCGGTTTTTTCACCTTGTTCCGCAAATTGTAAAATAATGGTGCTAAACTCAATCATAGCATGCTTTGATCACTCTATAGATGCAAATATCTTAATCTTAAAAGGGAATTGTTAAATGTTTGTTAAATATGCTGAGTTAGCGCATTTTCTTGTAACGAACTTCACTGCCTCGGCATCTTATAGGTATAAATTATTTCAATAACTAAATTCTTAATATCATGAAAACTTTAAAATCAATTATGCTTGGCCTGGTGCTCCTGGTAGTTTGCGGCGCAGCTAAGGCAACAGGCACTGATGCAGAAAAACTAACAAAAAACTACGCAATAAATACTTATATCGATGCAATGTCTCGTGGCAGATTAAGCGGACTTACTGATGTACTTGCTCCTGATGCAGCTTTCAGCATGCTTCGCGGAACTAAGGTGCAGAGCTACAGTAAAGCTGAAATGATCAATTACCTGAAGGAAAACAGAAATGTTGAGCAAACATGCACCATTAATACTACAATAGTTGAAAGCAATGCTGATATAAGCCTGGTAAAGGTGGATATGAAATTCGACGGGTTTGTGCGCAGCAATTATGTAACGCTTGCCAATACCGGCGATGGCTGGAAAATTACAAACGTGTACAGCGTTTTCAAATAAATATGGTTATAGTTTTGTTTTAGGCAGGCCTCCGGTTGGGAGGCTTGCTTATTTTATTAACTCCCGGAGTTTTAAGCGATAACTGTTAAATGTTTGTTAATTGTGCCAAAAAAGTACATTTCCGTGTAACAAACATCGATCTCAAGGCATCTTGTAGATATAAAACCTAATAAATAACTAAATACATAATATCATGAAAACGTTAAAATCAATTATGATGGGGCTGTCCCTGTTGATCATCTGCGGTATCGTAAATGCGGCACCAAAAACCACACATGACAACATTGGGAAGGCAGAGGTAGTGAGCGCTTATTTAAATGCAGTTGTGCATGGCAAATTGAATGGTATAGAAAATGCCATAGATGATGATGCCCAATTTAATATAGTGCGCGGCAATAATGTGAATTCGATGAATAAGGATCAATTGCTTGCTTCCTTAAAATCGAATGAGAACATTGAACAAGAATGCAAATGCACAGATACTGCGGTACAGGAGGATGACGATACCATTGTGCACAAAGTTGAAATGAAATATAGCGACTTTACCCGTACCGATCTGATCACTGCCCAGCGTGAGGGCAAATCGTGGAAGATCATCAGAGTAAATACTACTTATAATTAATATGGTTTATAGTTTTGTTTTGAAAGCCTCCTTACTCCGGAGGCTTTCTTAGTTTAAAACAATTGGGTTATCGCTCAGCAGGAGTAATCCTTAATTCTTGCTTCTGGTTGTTGCGCAATACGCTGAAGTATTGAAACTGCCCCACCTTATCGCCGGTAAGCAGCTTAAACAATTGGTCGGATGTTTCAATCATCTTGTCGTTAAATGCATAAATGATATCGCCGCTTAGTATTCCTCCCTTATCGGCAGGACTGTTTCCCTCAACATTGGTAACAAACAGCGCCTGCTGATTTTTAAGCTGGTGTATTGCACGCAATTTTGGCACCAGGCCGACTTGCTGCATGCTCACACCAATATAAGCACGTTTAACCTTACCATAGCGGATCAGCTGATTGGCTACGGAACTTGCTGTATTAATACTTATGGCAAAGCACAGGCCCTGAGCACCACGTATGGTAGCTGTATTTACCCCGATCACCTCACCATCGGCATTAATGAGCGGTCCGCCGGAATTACCCGGGTTAAGTGCGGCATCGGTTTGTATCATGCTATCCATAGCAACACCGGCTTCGCCTGATAAGGTACGCCCAAGCGCACTTATTACCCCTGCGGTTACTGTATGCTGAAAGCCTAACGGATTGCCAATGGCAATCACCAGCTGGCCAATTTTTAAATCATCCGAATTACCCATTACAGCGGGTGTGTAATCAACGGCCTCAATTTTCAGTATAGCCAGATCGGTATAGGGGTCATCGCCGATCAGGCTTGCGCTATGCAGGCTGCCATCGTATAATATTGCTCTTAATTGTTTTGCTTGTTTTACAACATGGCTATTGGTAAATAAATAACCATCAGACGAGAATAAAAAACCGGTGCCTGTACCCGTTACAACATCCCTTCCCTGCTTTTTATCGAATTGTTCGATCTTTACAACTGCCGTGCTTAGCTTGTCAGTTGCGTTAATAATAATTTCTGAGTAAGCATCCATAGTTGATGCTCCGTTCAAAAATTAAACCGATTGGTATAATAGCACAAAATGTCATGCCATCTTATCAAAACTTGCCAATAATGCAGATAATTATCAATTAAGAACCAAGAGTCAAGAATCAGGAAAAGATGTCTTAAAAAAATCAGGATAGAGAAACAATGCTGACATTCGCCTTAAACAAGTCAATTTTTTTGATTCTATGGCGGATTGTATGGGTCGCCTCTTTAATAAAATTCTATCACCCCACTATTTTATAATAAAAAAAGGGGCGTAGCCCCGGCCAATATTGTAACAACGGATTTAAATCCGTTGAAAAATGAAATGAGAAAGGATAAGAACCATAGGTTCGGCCCATATAAATACCCAACTGACATTTACAGGCAAGACATGTCGTCCGTATGCGGACTCTTGTTTTTTGACTTGTTTGCCATGTCCGCCAGCTGGCGGACATGGCCGTCCGCATAGCGGACTGGAATAAATAAAAAGCCTATTCACCTAAACCGTCATGGAACTATTTTTCAACTTGGTTCCTGGCTCTTTAATTAACATACTGCTCCAAAACCTTCTGCCAGCGATCATACCCAAGACTATTCAAATGCAGCATATCAGGCCTGAAGAGCGTTGGGTCCGATTCAGTAGTACCTGGTTTATAGAGTGCAGAGCTTACATCAATATACAGACTGTTTGGCTTGCCATCGAGGTATTTTTTGATCAATTCATTCGCCTTTGTAACAGTGGCAATAACCCTCACCCGGCTTGGACTTGGCTTGATTGACATAAAATAGAGCTTAACATCCGGCATATTTTTCCTGATCACTGAATACAGATCCTTAAAGTTGGTAAATACTGAATCTGCTGTTTCGCCGGCTGCAAGGTCATTTTCGCCTGCATAAATGAATATTTTTTTAGGATGATAGGGGTATAAGATGTAAGGCGTAAAATACTTTACCAATTGTGACAGTTCACATCCACCAACACCGCGCTTAATAATGGGCGCCTGTGGAAAGCGTTTTTCCAAATCGTCCCAAACCCGGATGGAAGAACTACCAATAAATAATATACCACCTGGTTTTGGAAAGCTCAGGCTATCCTGGTGATTAAAGTTGCGTATCTCGTTATCAAAGGGAAATCCGCTTTGCGCAAACACCCGGGCGCTAAACATAACCGCGATAAGCAATATGGTTAACTTAATTTTCATGATTTAACTGTTAATCGTTCCTCAAAAAACAAAAATGGTAAAAAACTTTCAACGCCACTCGTTATCCATACCGGACCATTCTGGCAGTATAAGATCATTTTTATAGGTCTGTTTTGTTTCTTCTCATATTCGGCCAACACTTGTAAGCAGGCCCCGCATGAGGTTACCGGTTTATGCAGTTCAAATTCGTCTGAATGCGCAGTAACCGCCATGCTCTCTATCGGATCATCAGGATGATTTGCGCCCCAATAAAAAAGTGCAACCCGCTCAGCACATAATCCCGATGGGTAAGCCACATTTTCCTGGTTGCTTGCATAAATTATCTTCCCGCTTTGCAGGCGCATGGCTGCACCCACCCGGAATTTTGAGTAGGGTGAATGTGAATTTGCAAGCGCCTTTACCGCCTCAAGACATAGTTCCTTATCCGTTTTGTTCAATTCTTCAACAGAAGTATATTCTTCGAAGTTTATTTTTATTTCATGATTGATCATGGTCTCAATTCCCGTTCATTTTTAAAGCGGGGGCAACAAGATAAGCATTTTACTACATAGAGAAAACTCTTAATTATGCAATTTATTAATTATGCTGACTTACCTGATTATACTGAAAACTACCGATAAAATCACCGACATAGTGTATTTGAGCACATTTATTTACCGACAGTTTATTACTCCCCGCCGACTTCTTCCATCCAACCGCCAATATTTGATTGCCGCGCCTTTAATACTGCTATACATTTGGGTAAGAATTAAAATTAAAAGCGATGGAAACTTTAATCGAAAACACAAATAAACCCTATAGCAAGAAGACTATAATTGGGGTCATCATATTAATAATCGGCAGTGTATTATTGGTTGATCAGTTTAACCTTTTTTATATACCCGACTGGATATTTAGCTGGCCAATGTGGCTAATTGTAGTTGGCTTGTATAGCGGGGCCAGGCATAATTTCAGAAACCGCGGATGGTTGATAATGATAGTGGTGGGTATTGCATTCCTGCTGGAAAATACCGGTGTGGTTGCAGGTGGTATACTATGGCCCATAGGTATAATTGTAGTGGGCTTATGGATGATATTAAAACATAGCAAACCTGCAAATGCTGATTATCCGGGCGAGCAAATTAAATAATCTCAAATTTTTCACCGACAATTTACGTGCCCTCACCGACTTGTTTAATAATGTCGCCAATATTTGATAGGTTCGCCTTAAGTATTACCTTAGTTTTGGATATCTTTTTAAACTGGAATAACTATAATGAATAACGATATAAATAATATAAATAATCCAGACAAGCCGAGGGGCAGAGGCAAAGAAATAGCCGGTGCACTTTTGCTTGTTATAGGAGCAATACTGCTCTTAAAGCAAATGGATATGCTTCTTATTCCCGGCTGGATATGGGACTGGCCAACATGGGTAATAATCTGGGGATTGTATTCCGGAGCCAGGCATAATTTCCGTAACCCTGCATGGTTCATCTTAATATTCGTTGGCGTGGCCGGTATGCTCAACGAAGCAATACCTCACATGCACATAGGTAACTTTATATGGCCAATAGCCATCATAGGTGTAGGTATGTGGATCATATTAAGGCGAAATAATAACTTTGACCGTAAAACCTGGAAAAAAGATTGGGAGCAAAAATGGGATTGGCGCTATCATGCTTCTGTGAATCCGAATCCTCCAGCTCCTGATACTAACCCTGGAACATCAACAGATGTTCCTCCGAATATTCCTCCTCAACCCTCTTATGGTGACGATCACCTGGATGCGGTATCTGTTTTTGGAGGAGTAAAGAAGATTATCCTTTCAAAGGATTTTAAAGGTGGCGAGATCGTAAATATTTTTGGCGGTGCCGAACTCGACTTTACGCAGGCCGATATCAACGGGCGGGTAGTTATTGATATCACACAAATATTCGGCGGTACCAAAATCGTCGTTCCCTCAAACTGGCAGGTGGTATCTGATATGGCAGCGGTATTTGCCAGCGTTGATGATAAAAGGCTAAGAAGCACCGCCAGCCCCAACAGTGATAAGATACTGATACTAAAGGGCGTTTCCATCTTCGCAGGTGTTGACATAAGAAGCTATTAATCATATAAATTTTTGTGGAATGAACTGGTACGTAGCAAAAATAGTTTTCAGGATAGTAAGCGGCGATGGAAACCATCTCCCCCAATTTGATGAACAGCTAAGGCTGATAAGTGCCGACGATGAGTTGCAGGCTTATGAAAAGGCGAGCAGGATAGGCATGAGTAATCAGGATAGTTTCCTGAATAACCAAAGTCAGCCTGTAAAATGGCAATTTATTGATGTGCCCGAGATCAATCAGCTTAATGACCTGGCTGATGGTACCGAATTATATTACCAGATACATGAAGCCCCTGATGCCGACCTGTATGTTGCATGGGCACATCACAAATCGGCATTGTTAGGCGTTAAAAACTAATATTATAATCAACAGTTTTGGCTAATACACCAATCACATTTTCCAAATTGCGTATTGCATTTGTGTCAGGCGGCCTGGTTTGGTCTGCCCTGATCACTTATTTGATACACAGTTTTGGATTTTCGTGGTATATCGCTCTTGCCGATGGCGCTATAAGCACCATATTGCTTGCGGCAGCCTGCTGGCTCATCAATAATAACTTACGATATTTTCAACCGGGTAAGGGCAGTTACATCAACATCTTTATCTGGTGTGCTGCTTTGGCCGGGGCTTGTACCTTTGGTTGCCGGTGGATATTACCTTATGTGAATCTTAATGCGGCTTATACTAATTTCGTTACCCAATCATTAACTATCCGGTTTTTTACTGACTTTTTGGCGATAGGCTGGATGGCCATGATCAGCATGATATGGTATTCACAGCAGGATCAAAAGGAAAATGAAAAGCGGAAATCAGAAGCCGAAAAATTGGCCCGTGATGCTGAGCTTTACAATCTGCGCCAACAACTACAGCCGCATTTCCTCTTCAACAGCCTCAACTCTATAAATGCTTTAATAGGTTTTAAGCCTGATGAAGCGCGCAGGATGATCCACCAGTTATCCGACTTCCTGCGCGGTACCCTCAAAAAGGACGACCAGCAAATGGTGACTTTAACCGAAGAGCTTGCGCATCTGCAATTATACCTCGATATTGAAAAAGTACGCTTCGGCCACAGGCTGATGACGGAGATAAGCTGTGATAAAAAGTGCCAGGATTGCACCCTGCCACCCATGATATTACAGCCGATAGTTGAAAACGCTATTAAATTCGGCTTATATGATACTACCGAGAGCGTAACCGTAAGTATAAGAGCCGAATGGGATGATAATTACCTCACCCTGATGGTGCAAAACCCTTATGACCCTAAAACCGCCAGGCCGCGAAAAGGCACCGGTTTTGGCCTGAGTGGAGTACAACGCAGGCTAAATTTGCTTTTTGCACGCAACGATTTGATTGAAACTCACGCAGATGATACTATATTTACCACAATTATTAAAATTCCACAAATATGAAGCGTGCCCTTGTAATTGATGACGAGCCTTTAGCCCGGATGGTTGTATTGGAGTATTTGCAGGGTTTTAAAGATGAGATAGAGGTTTTACAGGAATGTAACGACGGCTTTGAGGGCCTAAAGGCCATCCAGCAATATCAGCCCGACTTGGTATTCCTCGATGTGCAGATGCCAAAGATCAACGGCTTCGAAATGCTCGAACTGGTGGATCAGCAGCCCTCTGTGATATTTACTACCGCCTTTGACGAATACGCCATCAAGGCTTTTGAGACACACGCCGTTGATTATTTATTAAAACCTTTCAGTAAAGACAGGTTTAATAAAGCTGTTGAAAAGTTTCTGGCGCAAACCCCTGCCCAGGCAGCAAAACAAACCGAAACCCTGCTGGACACAGCCTCGCAATCACCCGCACAGCATGAGCGCATTGTGGTGAAGACAGGCACCAAAGTGAAGATCATCCCTGTAGCCGATGTGGAATATTTGGAGGCTGATGACGACTATGTAAGCGTGCATACCAAGGACGGTTCATTCCTGAAAAATAAAACGATGAGCTTCTTCGAGCAGACATTGGATAACACCCAGTTTGTACGCGTGCACCGCTCGTTCATCATCAAAATACAGGATATCACCCGTATAGACCCATACGAAAAAGATGCCCACCTGGCTATTCTTAAATCAGGCGCCAAAATACCGGTAAGTAAAACCGGCTATGCGAAATTGAAGCAGGTGCTGGGAATATAATATGTAGAGACGCAAAATCTTGCGTCTCTACGAAATTGTCTTGTTCGTTCGTTTTTTAGGCTGATACGGTTTGCAACAAAACGAACACCCCAACAAATATTATTCTCTCGCAATAATTTACGCAACCACACCAGCGTTTATAGCAAACCAATAAACCAGTTTATCATGCCTAAATTCCTGATTACCTTATTGCTGCCGCTATTGCTTAGCATTGCCCCAAAAACTTATATCCCCGACAGCAAACGCGCCAGCGATATACGCGATAAAGTTTGGCCCAAATTGCAGAAAGACCTGAAAGCCGCGGGGTTGAGGGACGATCAGCCGATATTTATCAGGATATTGAAAGGTCCCGACATATTGGAGCTTTGGGTATTATCTGGCAAGCAGTATAAACTATTCAGAAACTACCCGATATGTTCTGCGTCAGGCGGACTGGGTACCAAAACCACACGTGGCGATTACCGGTGTCCGGAAGGTTATTATACCATAACGCCCGCCCAGCTCAACCCCGTAAGCAACTACCACCTGGCTATCAACGTTGGCTATCCCAACCAATTGGAACAACAGCTCGGCTACACCGGCGACGGCGTAATGATACATGGCAATTGTGTGTCGGCAGGGTGCTATGCTATGACAGACCCTAAAATTGAAGAGATATACACCCTGGTTTATGAAGCTTTCCTGCATGGCCAAAAATCAATCGACCTCAATATATTCCCCTTTAAGCTCACCAGCGACAACCTTGATAAATATTCGGAATGGCCGGCTGTACCGTTCTGGAAAAGCATGAAGTTGGGATACGATATTTTTGAACAAACGCATGTGCCGCCGGTAGTTGGGGTGGAGAATAAGCGATATGTGTTTGCATCATCCCGGTAGAGACGCAAGATTTTGCGTCTCTACAAGATTGTCTTGTTCGTTCATTTTTTAGGTTGATACGGTTTGATACAAAACGAACAAACGAAAACCCTATTTGACCTTTACAACAATGACAATTGTTTAATTACCCCAGCATCAGCACCATCCACGCCTCATTTACCCTATCATCATCCAGCAACTGCTTTGCCTTTAGATGCAATTGTATTTCACGTGTTTGGTTGTCGCCGATTGTGGCATCCAGGATCTCTTTTATTTCTGCGGATTGGCTGTAATCGTCTATCTGTTCATCAGTTGGCAGGGCCTCTACATTGCCTAATTGGCCAAGGTTATTGCCTGTAAGTATTTTTGAATTGCGGATAGCATGAGGAATAGCATCCACCCCGATACCAACAGTGCGCACAGGCTTGGTTACCCTGAACAGGTTGTCTTTGGTGACACGGCAATACCAGTCGCCGCCAAGACGGGCCACCAGGTCAATCTTTTCCTGGTCGATTTTGCCATTTGCGTCTAATATCGCTTCATCAATATGCATCAGCTTTATTTCGGCTATCACCAGGTTGCCTGCACCCCTGCCATCACCCAGCGATTTCACCTCATTCACCACACACTCAAACTGTACCGGCGACTCAGCCACACGCGGCGGCCTCACCAATTCAGACGCTATCGGTGTAAAACCCGCTTTAATAAACTCGTTTGTGCCTTTCGGATACTCTACACTTGCCAGCGAGGTTTGGTGCACAATATCATAATTCACCATATTGATCACGCACTCAGGTACTTCCAGTATATTTTCCAGTGTATGCTTGGTGGTATTATCCCGCACCCGTCTTGAGGGCGAGAACACGCACACTGCCGGATTGGTGCTGAACAAATTAAAAAAACTGAACGGGCTTAAGTTGATATTTCCATCCTTATCCACCGTCGAGGCAAAGCAAATGGGCCTTGGCGCAATAGCATATTGCAGGTAGTTTGGAATTTCAGCCGGACTGAGGTCTTTGAGGTTGATGGTGAGCATTTTTTTTGTATTACTTGTCATCCTGAGCGTTAGCGAAGGATCTTCTTAAGGGATAGTTACTTAGTAACATGTCGAAGAAGATGTTTCACTTCATTCAACATGACAAAAAGTACTAAAGTTTCTTCAACGCGAGTATCGAAAAATCACTCTTTGCTTTAACAATCACGTTGCTCAACACACCCAATCCGGTTACGTCCATCTCCACCAGATCGCCGGGCTGCAACCATTGGGGTTGATAGTTGGGGTCGTTAAGCAAGCCTGTCCCGTTGAGTTCGAGGAAACAACCTGTGCCCACCGTGCCCGAGCCTATAACATCGCCGGGCAACACATCGCAGCCATAAGCGCAGCGTTCTATGATCTCGGCGAAAGTCCAGTCCATATCGCCCATGTTGCCCTTGGATACTTCCTTGCCGTTCACATGGCATTTCATGGTGAGATTATAATTGTTGCCCGTATGCCCTGCCTTTGGCGCTACTTTGTATTGTTCCAGCTCATCAGGCGTAACCAGCCACGGACCGATAACCGTGGAGAAATCCTTACCCTTTGCCGGGCCAAGGTTCAGCAGCATTTCCTCCAATTGCAGGGTGCGCGCGCTCATATCGTTCATGATCATGTAACCGGCAATGTAGCTATCAGCCTCTGATGCTTTAATATTCCGGCCCTTTTTATTGAGTGCAACGGCAACTTCCAGTTCAAAATCCAGCTTCTGAAAATGATCGGGCATGCATTCTATCTCGCCGGTGCCTTGTATGGCGTTGTGGTTGGTGAAGTAGAAAATAGGGTATTGGTCGAACTCTGGTATCATCTCCGCCCTGCGGTTTCTTCTCGCAGCTGCCACATGCTGACGAAAGGCATAACCATCACGGCACGAAGTAGGGTGGGGCACGGGTGCCAGCAATTCAAAAAACAACTCTTCTTTAGCCTCCATTTTGCCTGAGGCGATATCATCATTCACTTTCCTGGCGCGGTCCATCAGTTCATCGCCTCCCCATAAAAATTCGTTCATGTTGTCGGGCAGCAGCTTGTGGCACGAGTTGAGGTTGTAAATATGCCCGTTGACATAGATGCCCAGGTGCTCGCGGTCTTCGGTACGGTAGGATACTAATTTCATAAAGTGGTTAGTTGGTGGGGCAAAGCTATTGATTTTGGTTGGAATGTTGTAGAGACGCAAAATTTTGCGTCTCTACCGTTCTACCAAATCCTATGCTTGCATAATAACTATATTATTCAGTAAATTTGTACTGAAATGCTGAGCATACAAAAACATTTTCTGTTCTCCCTCGGGCTCACCTCTATGAGTGATGCTTCTTCTTTCAGGGATGCTGTGCTCGCTAAGATCGTTTTGGCGCAATATTAAGTTTGGTTAAAATAGTTGTAGCTGTTGTATTGGTTGGAGTGGTTAGTAATATCTAATATCATCCCCCTGTAAACCAATACAACCAATAAAAACATTTACAACCAATTCAACCCATTGGACGTTATTAATATAAACCAAATTATAAACCATGCCCATTTACCATAAATCAGGACAAATTCCGCCGAAGCGGCATACGCAATTCCGTAAGCCCGACGGCACCTTATACGCCGAGGAACTGGTATCCACCGAGGGCTTTTCGAGCCTTTACTCGCTGGTATACCACGCCCATCCGCCTACCATTGTTAAAACTTTGGGCGAACCTTACTCGGTTGAGCCGAAGATAGCCCGCGAAAAACACCTGAAGCATACCAGCCTCATCGGTTTCAAGATAGAGCCGGAGGATGATTATTTGAAGAGCCGCAAACCAGTACTAGTAAACAGCGACCTGCACATCTCACTCGCAGCCCCGCGTAAAAGCATGATGGATTATTTTTATAAGAACAGCCAGGCTGACGAGGTGATATTTATCCATGAGGGCACCGGAACGCTAAAAAGTGGCTACGGCAATATCAAATTTGAATATGGCGACTACCTCATCGTACCCCGTGGTACCATTTACCAGATGGAATTTGATACGAAAGATAACCGCCTGTTCATTGTAGAAAGTTTTAGCCCGATAAGACCACCGAAGAGATATTTAAATCAATACGGTCAATTGATGGAGCACTCGCCTTACTGTGAGCGCGATATCAAGCTTCCTGAAAATCATGAATATCATGACGAGACAGGGGACTTCAAGATACTCATCAAAAAGCAGGGCTTGATCTATCCATACATCTACGGCACACACCCTTTCGATTTCATAGGCTGGGACGGCTATCACTATCCATACGGATTCTCGATACACAATTTCGAGCCGATAACAGGCAGGCTGCACCAACCACCTCCGGTTCACCAGACCTTCGAGGGATATAACTTCGTCATCTGCTCTTTTGTACCGAGGAAGTTTGATTATCACCCGCTATCCATACCCGCCCCATACAACCACAGCAATGTGGACAGCGATGAGGTACTGTATTATGTAGACGGTGATTTTATGAGCCGGAAAAGTGTAGTAAAAGGGCAAATCACCCTGCATCCGGGTGGTATCCCTCATGGGCCTCATCCGGGCAGTGTAGAGAAATCTATCGGCAAAGAATCAACCGACGAACTGGCCGTGATGATAGACCCCTTTAAACCACTGATGCTTACCGAAGATGCTTTAAAAATAGAGGACGAGAATTATTACAGAAGCTGGGCTTCTTCGTGAGCAGAAAGCCTAAAGCTTAAAGCAAAAAGCCCAATCAATAATTCGATAATTCAGTAATTCAATAATTACTTAAACACATGCAAACACAAACTTTAGATACAAAACCAAAATCAACTGATTTTTTACCATTGAATGGTACCGATTACGTTGAATTTTACGTGGGCAATGCCAAGCAAGCGGCTCACTTTTATAAAACAGCCTTTGGCTTCCAGAGCCTGGCTTATGCAGGGCCGGAAACAGGCGTGCGCGACAGGGCATCATACGTATTAAAACAGGATAAAATACGCCTGGTATTAACTACGCCACTGCATTCCGATCATCCTATATCAGATCACCTTAAAAAACATGGCGACGGTGTAAAGGTATTGGCCCTTTGGGTTGATGATGCTTATGATGCTTTCGAGCAAACTGTTAGTCGGGGTGCTGTGCCTCATCAGCAACCTCAAACATTGACAGATGAGCATGGTGAGGTGAAGACAAGCGGTATCAAGCTTTATGGCGAAACGGTTCACTTATTTATTGAAAGAAAGAATTACAAAGGGATATTCCTACCCGGATACAGGGAATGGAAATCGGATTACAATCCTGAGCCTACCGGTTTGCTTTATGTAGACCATTGTGTAGGCAACGTGGGCTGGCATAAGATGAACGATTGGGTACAGTTTTATGAGGATGTTATGGGCTTTAAAAACATCCTAACCTTTGATGATAAAATGATCTCGACTGAATATTCTGCCTTAATGAGCAAAGTAATGAGCAACGGCAATGGCTTTGTAAAGTTCCCGATCAATGAGCCGGCAGAAGGTAAAAAGAAGTCGCAGATAGAGGAGTATCTAGAATTTTATGAGGATGAGGGTGTGCAGCACTTAGCGTTGGCTACAGGCAACATTGTGGAAACCGTAACAGAATTACAGAAACGGGGTATTGAGTTTTTATCAGTCCCAACAACCTATTACGATGAATTGTTGGATCGTGTGGGCCATATTGATGAGGACCTGGAGCCGCTGAAAAGGTTAGGCATATTGGTTGATCGTGATGACGAAGGTTACCTGTTGCAGATCTTCACCAAACCATTGGAAGACAGGCCGACGGTGTTCTTCGAGATCATCCAGCGCAAAGGCGCTCGTTCATTTGGCGCAGGCAATTTCAAAGCTTTATTTGAAGCCATTGAGCACGAGCAGGAGTTGAGAGGAAATCTCTGAGATTGCAGAAGTCGGAATGCCGATTTCGGAATTGGAATTTTTGAGCCGGATAAGTATCCGGCTTTTTTTATTTGATTTTTTTTCTATTTTAGTACATGATTAAACCTAAGTGCTTAACTGTATTAGTTTTACTGATTGGCACAAGTGTCTTTGCACAAACGCAAAGGGCCGACAGTTTATACGAAACAAAGAACTACGCAAAGGCAGGGCTGCTCTACCTCCGATCTGCCCAGCGGGAGGAGTATAAAACTTTAAAGCAAAGCGAATACTATAATGCAGCGTGCTGTTATGCACTTAGCGGTAAAGCCGATAGCTCATTTATTCTGCTGAGATTGTCTGTAAAAAATGGCTATAAGAATGTGGCACATTTAAAAGAAGACACTGATCTTGGTTCGCTGCACGCGTTGCCTCAATGGCCCGAAATTGTCAACTCTATAAAAAGTACACCAACAAGCACCCACGACCCTAATAAAGCCAAACTGATCACTACCGATGTGAAGCACTTTTGGGAAGCATATGATAAAGCGCAAAAGGATACCGCCCATCGTTTCGATATCTACAAAAAGTATTACCTGGATGCAGGCACCGATGGCTTGCAGGATTATTTTGCCTACAAAATTGGCAGTTTGAAATCCTTTATCAAAGTGCATGATAAGAAACCAAATTTCTATGCAGCCATACGCAAAAACACCTTTATGGTAGATGATCAAAAGCCGCAGATGATAGAAAGCTTTATCAAGCTAAAGCAATTGTACCCCGATGCCAATTTCCCGGATATCTATTTTGTGATCGGGGCTTTTACATCTGGCGGCACATCAACAGATAATGGTTTACTTATTGGGTTAGACCAGGTTGTTCGCACACCTGATATCCCTGTGGATGAGCTTGACTTGTGGCAGCGGAACAATTTTAACGACCTTAAAAAGCTGCCAAATCTTATCGCACACGAGCTGATCCACTTTAATCAAAATGGTATGGCAGATGATACTACTTTATTACATGCAGTTATGATTGAGGGTATGGCTGATTTTATTGGCGAATTGATATCGGGCAGAAACGCAAATGAGCGACTGCACGTCTGGGCCAAAGGCCGGGAGAAAAGGATATGGGCCGATTTTGAAAAGGAGATGTATTTGAAGCGGGCTCATAACTGGATCGCAAATTCGGGCCAGGAGACGGCTGATAAGCCAGCCGACCTGGGTTATTGGGTAGGTTACCAGATATGCAAAGCATATTACGATAAAAGCCCGGATAAAGACAAAGCAATACATGATATGCTGAATATCCAAAACTACCGGGAGTTTTATGAAGAGAGTGGCGCAGGCAGGTTGTTCAGTAATTAATTTTATTTTCGAATGACGGTCAGTGAGGTACTGGATACCCTTAATCAAAAAGCCAATAAAGCACACCTTGCAGGTATGGCACGCTATGGTATCGATAATTCGGGAGCCTTAGGCGTTTCGATGCCTGAACTGCGGAAGTTAGCGAGATCGATTAAAACAGATCATGATCTGGCACTTCAATTATGGAAAACCGGGATACATGAGTGCCGGATATTAGCCTCGATGATTGATGATCCCAAACTCGTTACCGCACAACAAATGGATAGCTGGGTTGCGGAATTCAACTCCTGGGATGTATGTGACCAGGTTTGTGGTAACTTATTCGATCGTACAGAAATGGCGTTAAGTAAAGCAGCCGAATATAGTTTGTCAAAAGAAGAGTACGTTAAACGGGCTGGCTTTGTGCTGATGGCAGAGCATGCGGTGCATAACAAGACAGGCGGCGATGATGTGTTTGCCAGCCTCTTCCCCATAATAGAAAGGGAGGCATGGGATGATAGAAATTTTGTTAAAAAGGCTGTTAATTGGGCTTTGCGGCAGATTGGTAAAAGGAACGATACTTTAAAAGTCCTTGCAATTGAAAGCGCCAAAAGCATATTGCAGCAGGATAGCCGTGCCGCTAAATGGATAGCTAAAAACGCCCTGGCTGAACTTGAAAAACGCACATAGTTTAGTATATTTATAAGGCTAATTAATTTAATCATGCTTAAAAATATATTGATGGCGCTGCTGCTCATTGTCAACGCTGATTGCTTTGCGCAAAGCAAAAATCCACAATACGATGCTCAATTAGCTCAAAAATTAGGCGCTGATGAATATGGGATGAAAACTTATGTGATGGCTTTCCTGAAGGCGGGTCCCAATAAACCAAAAGACTCCGTGGCAAGTGCCGAATTACAAAAGGCACATTTAAAAAACATCATGAGGCTGGCGAATGAGGGTAAATTAATTATTGCCGGTCCGTTTTTAGATAACCAGGAAATCAGGGGGGTATTCATCTTCAATGTAAGCACGGTTGAGGAGGCAAAAAAGCTAACCGAAACTGATCCGGCTATAAAGGCGGGCGAACTGATAATGGAACTGCATCCCTGGTACGGTTCTGCCGCGCTGGTGGAGACATTCGATATTCATAAAAAAATAGAGAAGAAAAGCGTAGCCGATTAATTAATTGGGGGGGGATAAAATGCATTTTAAATTCAATCTCTGTTATCCGGTAAGTTCACATTATTGCTTTGACCGACAACTAAATATGGGCAATTTAATACCCATAATTGGCAGCCATGATTTATAAAAGGTGGTAACCATTGGAGCCCAAACATAACATTTTGCGGCTTTTTTGCGTATACAAGAAATTGTAAATGAAGTAAATAACAATTAATTTCAGCCATTTGTACTTAACGGAAAATATTGGCTTTGTATTTGTAAAGTATATCAAACCAGGGCTTTATAAAAGCTTTTTGCAAATAGAGTAAACTAATTAACAAACTATTTTTTAATAACCACCATAAATAAAATTATTGTGAATCGGATAGTGATATGAGCTTTACTGAAGGTGACAAATTTTCTTATGATGGTGAATTCCACACTAACCAGATAATCAACAGTATAAATACAGGTATCTGGGAATATAATATCAGCACCAGGGATGTTAAGTGGTCGGCTGGTTTTTATACTCTCCTGGGCTATGAGGTCGGAGAGATGCCCAGCACTTACGATTTCTTTTTTGAGCAACTGCTCTATCACGATGACAGACCCCAGTTTTTAAAGTCACTTAATAAGCATTTACAGGATTCTCCCGAAACTATACGGATCAGGCTTTTGACAAAGAGGTCTGGCTATCGTTGGTTTGAAAGCACCGCCCGCCGGTCAGACGATAAATCGGAACCTAAAATTACGGGCACCATAGTAGATGTTCATGATCACAAATTATTAGAACTACAGGCCAATCGCAGTGATCTCCTGTTTAAGGAGACCATAAAGATCGCCAAAATAGGTGGTTGGGAGATCGACGTAAAAAGCCTGGCATTAACCCTGACTCCTGAAGCTTATGATATCTATGAGCTGCAAAATAAGGTGAAGCTGAGCATCGAAGAAGCAATGAGCTTTTTTGAACCCCAGCATCGCACAGTGATTAGCGCAGCTATTGATAACATCATCAAATACTCTCAGCCCTTTGATCTTGAGCTTTTATTCAGAACTGCCAAAAATAACCTGATATGGTTGCGTGCAAAGGGCGTTGCTATAATTGATGATTATGGCCAATGTATTACGGCCCGGTGCATATTTCAGAATATTGACTATATTAAGAAAAAGGAGATAGAGGTTCAGAATGCGGTTAATTTGTTAGGCGATCAAAATAAGCGCCTGCAAAACTTTGCCTACATTGTTTCGCATAACCTGCGCTCACACACCGGTAACTTGCAATTCATGGTTAATCTGTATGACCAGACGGAAGTAAGTGATGACCGCCAAGAGATATTTTCGCACATAAAATCGATCAGCGAAAGTTTGAGCACAACCATTGATCACTTGAACGAGATCGTTAAAATACAGACCGAGATAGGCAAGGAGAGAAAGAAGCTTGACCTTGAAACAACCTTCAAAAATGTACTGTCGGCCCTTGAAAGTAATATTAAGACCACACATGCCATTATTAAATACGATTTCAGCAAATGCCCCGAGGTAAATTATATATCGGCCTACCTTGAAAGTATTTTGCAGAACCTGCTTACCAATTCATTAAAATATAAGCATCCTGACCGGCCGCCGTTAATAAAGTGTACTTCAGAGCGGATAAATCATCATATTTACCTATATTTTGAAGATAACGGCATTGGTATAGACCTGGAGAAATACGGCGAAAGCGTATTTGGCATGTATAAAACGTTCCACCACAATTCAGACGCAAAAGGCATCGGTCTGTTCATTACCCGCAATCAAATAGAAGCCCTTGGCGGTACCATTTCCATAGAAAGTAAAGTCGACGTTGGAACCAAGTTTACTATTAAGCTGGTTTAATGGTCAATAGTCAATAGTCAATAGTCAATAGTCAATAGTCAATAGTCAATAGAAATTTGCCAAGTTAATTATTTATTACTCACCATTCACTACTCACCATTCACTACTCACCAATTCACTACTCAATATAGCTTTCCAATATCTTAAACCCATTTGTGGTTTTTAGTTCTATATGATCAATAGTTTTAGGTATTAATATGCTTTCGCCCATTTTTACCGGGTACTGTTTGCCATCACATTCAATTACATAATCACCTGCCACGCACACATGGGTAACAAATGAATCCAGAGCTGAATAATCTTTATAGATATTTTCGGTAAAATCCAATAGATTAGTGGTGAAATATGGGCACTTTACCAGCTCAACTGTTGCATTTTTTTCAGGCTGATATTTGGTTTTATACTCGGTATAGAAATTATAATCTATTGCAGCAAGGGCCTCCTGAGTATGTAATTCGCGCTTATTGCCTTTGTCATCCACGCGGTCAAAGTCGTAAATACGATAGGTTATATCTGATGTTTGCTGTATCTCGGCAATAAGTAACCCCTTCCCGATGGTATGCACCCTCCCGGCAGGTAAAAAGAACACATCCCCTGCATTTACATCTTCGCGGTTCAAAATATCTGTTAAATGCCCGTTATTGAATTTTGCCAGGTATATCTTTTCATCAACCGGCTGGTTAAATCCGCTTATCAATGTTGATCCCGGATCGGCTTCTACAACATACCACATCTCGGTTTTACCAAATGAATTGTGGCGCTTTTTTGCCAGATCATCATTAGGGTGCACCTGGATAGATAGGTCTTCATTGGCATCAATAAATTTTATTAATAGCGGGAAGATATTACCGAAATGGTCATAAACTTTTTTACCAACCAGCTGGTCTTTGTATTTTTCTAACAGATCGGTCAATGATTCACCATCGAGATCACCACCTGCGACTACTGAAACGTCCGACTTTACACCGGATATCTCCCAGCTTTCCCCACAGTTAGGCAGATTGCCGAAGTCCTTATGCAAATAGGTGCTGATTTTATGGCCCCCCCAAATCTTGTCTTTATAAATGGCCTTGAATTTTAATGGATATAACGCTGACATAAAGTAAATATTGAGCGACTAAGTTATGTGTTAAGTAGTAAACAGGGAAGTAATAAGTAAGTTTAACCATTGATAAATAAATATTTTCCTAATATTCAATAAGTTACAAAAAAGTGCAAATATTATTTTGATAATTCGTAGTTATTATATGTAAATTGGGTCAACCTGAATTTAAACATTGTAAAATCGCTCCGTTTTATTATTAATTTTTGATTAATTTTTTATTAATAATATTAATAAGGTGGTGTGCTATGTACCTATTTAAAACCGTAGCCAAAATTACAAACCTAAAAAAATGAAAAAATTAACTAGAGAAGAACTGAAGGGAGTTATTGCAGGAGCTGGATCACCAGGAGGACCGGGTGGCCCAGGAGGATCAGGTGGTGGCGGTGGTGGAAACCCGAACACGATTTGCTTGTTCAAATCGACAATTTGCGGAAACCTCTGCTATGATTTAGGTAATACTGATACCTGCGCATCTCAGCTTCCTGGTTTTCAACCATATTGTCATTATACAGCACAGCAAGTGCAAAGCTGCGGCGGCGCATAAGTAAATGTTATTAAACCCGGCTTTTTAGCCGGATTAGCCAGGTTCTTATTAAACTATTGATAGATAACGTTCAAGAGATTTCGGAATGTTGAAATGAATTGATATTCTATTAATAAGGTAGTATGCCTGGTGCCTGTTTTGAAACCTAAAAAAAAAAATTAAAGCCTAAAAAAATGAAAAAACTCGAAAGACATGAATTGAAAGCTATTAAAGCTGGTACAGGAGGTGGAGGTGGTTCTAGTTGCTGCATATTCGTTTCCGCTACATGCGGCAACCTTTGCTTTGAAGGCGACCCATCAGCATGTGCCGGTACGTCACAATTTGATCCGAACTGCCATTACACTGAGGGCCAATGTCCGCATAGCGGCTGCCCGACTAATTAAGCGAAAAAGGGAAGAGAGTAGCCCTCTCTTCCCCCATATTTTACTTTCCCAGCTTTTTCTTTAAATTCTCATCAATAGCAGCTAAAAATTCTTCAGTATACAAGTAATCTGTGCCATGTTCCACACGGGGTTTAATGGTGATTGCGAGATCCTTAGTCATTTTACCGCTTTCAACGGTTTCGATACAAACCTCCTCCAATGTTTTACAGAAGTTAATTAGTTCCTGGTTATTATCCAGCAGGCCGCGGAACTCCAATCCCCTTGTCCACGCAAAAATAGAGGCGATAGGGTTTGTTGAAGTAGATTTACCTGCCTGGTGATCACGATAATGGCGGGTAACCGTGCCATGCGCTGCTTCTGCTTCCATGGTTTTGCCATCGGGAGTAACCAGGGTTGAGGTCATCAATCCTAAAGAGCCAAAACCTTGTGCAACAGTATCTGATTGTACATCGCCATCGTAGTTTTTACAGGCCCATACAAAATTGCCATGCCATTTTAAGGCAGAGGCTACCATGTCGTCTATCAACCTGTGTTCATAGGTCAGCTGGTTCGCTTCAAACTCAAGCTTGAACTCGTTTTCATATATCTCCTGGAAGATGTCCTTGAAACGGCCGTCATATTTTTTGAGGATGGTATTTTTTGTCGACAGGTATAAAGGCCATTTCTTCAACAAAGCCTGGTTAAAGCAGGCACGGGCAAATCCCTTTATTGACTCATCGGTATTATACATAGCCAATGCCACGCCGTCACCCTTAAAATTAAATACTTCGAATGATTGTTCTGCCCCACCATCTTCAGGGGTAAAGGTGATGGTTAATTTACCTTTTCCTTTGGTCAGAAAGTCAGTAGCACGGTACTGATCGCCAAAAGCATGGCGGCCAATGCATATTGGCGCGGTCCAGTTTGGCACCAGTCGCGGTACGTTTGCCATCACAATAGGTTCGCGGAAAACAGTGCCATCCAGTATGTTACGGATCGTCCCGTTTGGTGATTTCCACATCTGTTTTAAGCCGAACTCTTCAACACGTGCCTCATCAGGTGTTATCGTTGCGCATTTAATGCCGACACCATATTGCTTAATGGCGTTTGCTGCATCAATGGTAACCTGGTCGTTGGTTTCGTCGCGGCATTCCAAACCAAGGTCATAATATTTTATATCAAGGTCGAGATATGGGATGATCAGTTTATCCTTAATAAACTTCCATATAATGCGGGTCATTTCATCACCGTCCAGTTCAACTACGGGATTTTCTACTTTAATTTTTGACATAACCGGGAATAGTGTTTTTTATTTAAATGGTTCCAAATATATAAAAATGGGTTTACCAATTTTATTAATACTATATCGAAATTATTGATACTTAAACAAACAATTATTTCGTTTTCTCATTGTTTTATTGAAGATTGAAGTTATTTTTATAAAATTGTGGGTATTATGATAAATTCGCTCACTTATCATTTCTAAGCGCTATCCCTTAATTATGGCAAAATCTATTGTAAGAACTACGCTTTTAACCCTCGTTATTTGTTTATCGGCAATACTATCAAAAGCGCAGATAGGGTATGATTATGCAAAGTACGATCTTGGAGCCTCCGTTGCTTTTAACTCGTTTTATGGGGATACGCAAACACCAATAAGTACAAAGGCCATCAACTTTAACTTTAGTTATAACCAAACCGCCTTTATCAATTATATTGTTGAGGCGCAGATAGGTAAATTAGCCGGAGGCGATGCAAACAAGGATCTGCTGGGCAGGCAATTTGCAACAGATTACCATTACTTCGCATTCAGGGTGCAAGTGCAGGCCGGCGAAATTATAGACTATTCCCAAAGCCCAATACTCAATGCATTTAAGAACTTATATGTTGGAACAGGAGTTGGTACCATATACAATAACATAACCAGTATAAACAGATACTCCATTCTGATGCCCGGCTATTATACCCCAGGCGATGATAAAAGCCAGGAAATATTTATACCTGCAAGGGTAGGTTATGAGATCAAGATATTTAATAAATATAGCAGACCCGACTTTAAAATTGATATAGGATATCAATATAATTTCATACTCGGTGATGACCTTGACGGCTTTAAGGCAGGATATCACAATGATAGTTACGGTCAATTTACCATAGGCGCAAAATTCTCAATTGGCGGTGTCACTTCATACCGCAAGCAGATAAATTATTAATTTCCCGAATCTGTGTCGCCGATCATTTTTTCCAAACTTTTGGTGGTATTTTTACTTTATATTTTATCTGTAAAAATGTACGATCATGGCAAAAAGTAAACAGAGCCCGGAGTTTGATGATGGGAGTTCGGACCGGGATGGAGCATTAAAGGAGAGTTTGGGCGAAGAATCTGCTGCAGAAAACCTAAACTTTAATGACGATGATGATAGCTTCGAATATGATGTGGAAAGTGATGACCCGGATTATGACCATCCTGATCCCTATAAAACTTCAGTAAAAAACGGCGCTGATATGGATTCAACCTACGATGAGGCGAACCCTTACTCGGTGGATGAGTACATACCCAACGAAAATTTGGAAACTGATGTCGACCAGTTAGGTATGCACATTGAGGATGAGGAAAGCGAAGAAATTGACCCTATTGATGAGATCCTTTCCAGAACATCGGAAGATAGCCGCAGCGACCTGGATGAGGAGGGATATCCGAAGAATGACAGGCCTAATCATCCTTAGCCTCACCTAAACGGCGGGGCCCTCATGAACACCTTTAAAAAAACAAACAATTTTGTGAATAATCCTCTCCAAGGGAGAGGACTTTAAATCCGTTATAATTATTAAGAACCCTCTCCTTTGGAGAGGGCAGGGAGAGGCTAATCCAAATCTAGATTAAACCGTTTTTTCAACTCGGCAAGTTGCGGATTTTTTGCTGCCATATGCTGAAATTTTTCTGAGGTTGTATAGGGCCTTTTGGCTGCTTTTACTTCGTCAATACGCGTGTGAACCTCGATATCGAAATTTCTCAGGGTGGTTCTTAAAAAATTAAGCAGGCTGGGTCTTTCATCCCTGAATGTGTTTTCCTGCGACTTATTCCCTATAACCACCTCAAAACTATAGGGCTCAAGCATCACCGGGGCATTTGCAGTAAAAATAGTGAACAGGCTCATGTTACGGTCTGATTTTAACTTAGCGGCGTAATCGCTCCAAAGCTTTAAAAAGCTGTCCATGGTAAAATCTTCCTTGGCACTTCCTTTAATATATGGATCCTCTTCCTCTGCCACTTCGGCTGCAGATTTGTTTCCTATTTCCTTTAAGGAAGGTATTTTGACCGAAGTAGATGCTGTATGTAAATTAGGGATAAACGGTTTGGGTTTTTCTGAAATTGCCGACTCAACGGTCTTTACGGGTTCTATTACAGTATCAGTAGCTTTACTCTTGTTATAAACAGTAGGCTGTTCGCTTAAAATAGGGGTTTGTTCAGCCGGTTTATTAACCGCAGACTGGCTTATAGCTGGGGTATCAGGTTTTTTTTTTATTTCCGCCGGGGCAGATGCTTCAGTGGGGGGGGCCATGAGCATATTAAATGCTGATGGCAGATGGCACATCTTAAGCAACGTCAGCTCTACCTGCAATCGTTGATTTTTGCTTAGTTTGTAATTAAGGTCGCACTGGTTGGCAATGTTCATTGCCGATAGCAGGAACGATACAGACGATGCCTGCGATTGCTGCAGGTATTTGGCTTTGATCCCTTCACTTACCTCAAGTAACTTTAGGGTAGCTGTATCCTTGCTAACCAGCAGATTGCGGAAATGTTCCGACAAGCCTGAGATAAAATGGGAGCCATCAAAACCTTTGGCTAAAATCTCATCAAAAAGCAATAGCGTCCCCGAGGTGTCTTCTTTCAGCAGGCTGTCTATAATGCTGAAATAATAGTCATAGTCAAGTATATTCAGATTGTCAATTACTGTTCGGTAAGTGACATTGCCATCTGAAAAACTTACGATCTGGTCGAACATCGACAGGGCGTCCCTTAAACCGCCATCAGCCTTTTGGGCGATAATATGTAAGGCATCGGGTTCATAATTAATATCTTCCTTTTTTGCGATGGATGCCAAATGATTCGCCATATCCTCCACCCGGATGCGGTTGAAGTCAAATATCTGGCAGCGCGAAAGTATGGTTGGTAATATTTTATGCTTCTCAGTAGTAGCTAAAATAAAAATGGCATAGTGAGGCGGTTCTTCCAGCGTTTTCAGAAAAGCATTAAATGCCGCCTGCGAAAGCATGTGCACTTCGTCGATGATATAGATCTTATACCTCCCGGCTTGCGGTGGTATGCGCACCTGTTCTATCAGGCTGCGGATATCATCAACAGAATTGTTGGAGGCAGCATCAAGTTCGTGGATATTAAAGGAGTTGCCGTTCTGAAAGGAAACGCACGAATGACAAATACCACAAGCTTCACCATTGTGCTGCAGGTTCTCGCAGTTAATGGTTTTAGCCAGGATACGTGCACAGGTAGTTTTGCCCACACCACGCGGTCCGCAGAATAAAAACGCCTGCGCCAGCTGATTATTTTTGATGGCGTTCTTAAGCGTATTGGTGATATGCTGCTGACCTACAACACTTTCGAAAGTAGACGGACGGTATTTGCGCGCCGAAACTATAAAATTCTCCACAGGCACTAAGGTAGCAAGAATATGCCTTAAGTTAAAGTGTCAATTAAGGATTGTTGATAACATGCAGGGCTATTCGTCCTCGTCGTCATCATCCGGAAAATGATCGTCTTCTTCGGGATCGGGCTCGCCTATGTCATCGTCTACCTGTATCTCATGCAGGTCGTCAAGGTCCGCGGCCATATCATCAAAATCCTCGTCATCTTCATCGTCCCAGTCGCCTTCAACGGGGCCTTCTTCGTCGGGGTTCCATGATGAATTAAACATACTTGTTTCATCCATCATATTGTCGTTTTCAAGGTTGATCAATAGCATATCGGTGCGTTTTAATAGCAGTTGATGATTAAATATTATTAGTGGTATAACAAAGATGGAAAATGTATGGTGAATAAATCAATTTTAAATGTGAAATTTTTTCACATTATTTCACAAAAATTCACATTTTTCTTCCTACATTTGCAGCCCCGTAATAGCGGGTAAATAATTAAAAATCAAGTACAATAATGCAACAGTACGAAACCGTCATCGTTCTTACCCCGTTGTTATCAGAAGAAACTGCTAAGGAGGCTATTGCCAAATACAGCAAGATCTTAACTGATAACGGAGCCGAAATTGTCCAGGAGGATAATTGGGGTTTGAAGAAACTAGCGTACCCGATCCAAAAGAAAACGACAGGGTACTATCACTTAACTGAATACAGGGCTCCGGGTGATTTAATTAACAAATTGGAGATCGAATTCAGGCGTGATGAGCGCGTTTTGCGTTTCCTTACCATTGCACTGGACAAACATGCCATTGCTTACAATGAGAAAAAACGCAGCGGTGCCTTCAACCAAAAGAAAACACCTAAAGCAGAGGAGGCAGCAAAATAATGGCTAACGAACAGATCCAATACGTTACCGCTCCCAAGGTGGACGATAACCGCAAAAAATACTGCCGCTTCAAAAAGAACGGCATCAAATACATCGATTACAAAGACGCTAACTTTCTTTTAAAGTTTGTGAACGACCAGGGTAAAGTATTACCACGCCGTTTAACAGGTACTTCATTAAAGTTTCAGCGTAAGGTAGCACAGGCTGTGAAGCGTGCGCGCCACATCGGTTTATTACCTTATGTAACAGATTCTTTAAAATAATCAGGAGGTTTAAACAATGGAAGTTATTTTAAAACAAGACGTAAAGAACCTCGGTGAGAAAGACGATATCGTTAATGTAAAACCAGGTTATGGCCGTAACTATCTTATCCCAAAGGGATTTGCACAACAGGCTACAGAATCTGCCCGTAAGGTTTTAGCTGAAAACCTGAAGCAGGCTCAATTTAAGCAGGATAAGATCCGCAAGGATGCTGATGCTATTGCGGCTAAGTTAGAAGGTGTTAAGCTTACTATCGGCGCTAAGGCAGGCGAAAGCGGCAAAATATTTGGGTCGATCAACACTATCCAGATTGCTGACGCATTGAAGAAGCAAGGATTTGAAGTTGACCGCCGCCGCATTACTTTTGATACCGAACCTAAAATGGTTGGTGAATACACAGCTAACCTGAACCTCCACAAAGAAGTGAAGGTAAAGGTTCCGTTTGAAGTGATAGCAGAGTAATTTTTGATTTCGAATTTCGGATTTTCAATTTCGAATGTGAAAAATATAAAGGTGTTTAGTGGAAAACTAAGCACCTTTTTTATTTCTGCATCCCTTGTGGTGAAAAAAGCAATTTCGTAGAGACGCAAGATTTTGCGTCTCTACATTAATTAAAATAAATCCCGAATTGAACATTCGACATTCGAAATAATAGGATATTTTCGCTTAATGAAAATCAAACCGGGCTTCCTGAAGCTTATCCTGCGCATACTCAAGCTTACTGTGATACTCTTCTTTGGCATCTCTATTTTTTGGGTGATACTATACCGGTTTGTGAATCCGCCGGTCACCTGGCTGATGGTTACAAGAGGGTTTGAACGCAGATCAGACGGCAAGGATTGGAAAATTGATAAAAAGTGGATCGACTTTGATGATATTGCCGATCCAATGAAGCGTGCCGCCGTAGCGGCCGAAGATCAGAAGTTCCTGGATCATTTTGGTTTTGACTTTAAGGCGATGGAACGCGCCATAGATAAAAACGCGCATAGTCATAAGCTGATCGGCGGCAGCACCATATCACAGCAAACTGCCAAAAACGTTTTCCTTTGGCCAGGGCGCTCCTATATCCGCAAGGGTTTTGAGGCTTATTTTACCCTGCTCATCGAAATATTCTGGAGCAAGAAACGCATCATGGAGGTCTATCTCAATGAGATTGAGATGGGCGATGGCATTTATGGCGTTGAGGCTGCCTCGCAAGCTTATTTTCATAAATCGGCATCAGAACTCACCACTTACCAAGCTGCGGCCATAGCCTCCGTTTGGCCCGATCCGCTGAAATGGTCCCCCATAAACCCAAGCGATTATGTGCGGCACAGGCAATATCTTATACGGAAAAATATGAGGAGATTGGGGCCGCTGGATTTTTGATATCTTTACATTTCCTGAATCTTGTAACACTCATGATTATCAATAACGATTTCGACGCCCAAAATCAACTGCAAGCAGAATTATTAGCCGATGAAAAATTACTTTGGGCAAGCAAACCTGCAGGCGGATTAAAATTTAGAACAAGCGATGCCCTTTTTATTCCTTTCAGTATACTTTGGTTTGGCTTTGCCATTTTTTGGGAGTTTGGCGCTACTATGTCTGGAGGTGGGCCTTTTTTTACTATATGGGGCATCCCATTCGTTTGCATCGGGTTCTATATCTGTATCGGTCGATTCTTTTACGATAAGAAAAATAGAGAGAATACTGTATATGGAATAACCAATAACCGGATCATAATCAAATCGGGTGTTTTTAACACAACTGTAGACTCTTTCAATATACGAAGCCTCGTCAATTTAAATATAGAAACTAAGCCTGATGGTAGCGGCACTATCAAACTCGATGCAGACAAAACCCCTTTCGCGTCATTTACGCCAGTAGGATGGCCGGGTAGCAAAAGAGCTCCTGCGTTAGAATTTATTCAGAATGTACGGGATGTTTACAATTTGATACTTCAGCAACAACACCAGAATTGATTCTTACCTCCCTTCATCTTAAGGGTTTTTTTATTGCTATTTTCTCCCCTTTAGGGGTTGGGGGCTCATTTATATTTCCAATTCCTCGTTTTCCCTTCAGCTATCCATTCCAAAGCCTGTTCAATGCGTTTGGTGCGGGTGGCATCGGTTTTGGCATCGGCAAACCATTCCAGGTATTCGCGTTTGCTGCTTGGGCTGAATTTTTCGTATTGATCCTTTGCAGCCGTGCTGTTATTTAACGCGTTTTCAAATTCGGCGGACATGGTGATCTCGGGCTTTGGTGCTGTAGGCTTCTTCTCAACCTTTAGCCCTTTTTCATTGATAGCGATCGCCTGGTGAATGAAATCAATTATTACATCTTCGGGTGGAAGGTCGTTTATACTCAGTATCGACCCGAAACTACCCGCAGATGAAACTTCGCCATCAAGTTTCAGGTAGCCTTTCGGGTCCTGCAGCATTCTTTCCTTCCAGAAACCAAAAGCGCAATGGCGCTTAAAGGCAGCCATCTGGCAAACCGGGCCTTTATAATCAAAAAATGGGAATCCCCATTTGATAATTTCTGTTAGTTCCGGCGCTGCGCGGTGAACAAGTTCTCTGATGTGTACCAGGATAGGTTTGGCATATTCTGGTGATTTGGCGATGTAGGCATCCACCTTTTCATTGTATTGTCCCATATAACGATGAATTGTGGAGACAATATAATAAGAATATTAAGTTTTTAAAACTTCATGTCGGGACTAAACCGATTTACCCAGCAGCCCATCCAACGCAGTGTTATGCCTTGCATGTAAAAACTCGGTAATGGTCATTTCGGCCACTTTGTATTGATAGAAAGGGTCTTCGGTAATGATCTTTTCAACCTCTTCCTTCGAGCTGGCATTTGCGATAAGTATACCACCCGTGCGCGGTTCCTTGCGACCAGTAACTATAAAGGTGTTGTTTTCAACATACTTCTTTATATAGGCCACATGGCCTTCAATGTGCTTGTCAACTTCTTCGAGCGGGGCGGTATAATGAATATCTATGATGAACATGGTGATGGTTAGAGATTAGTTTGAATAGTGGTATATGATCAATGAACCATCAACTATTAACCAAGCTCCCAAACAACTGCTGGTGCCAGCTATCCTTAAATGGCACTTCCCATTTGGTTTCCAACTGTTGCAGGTCCTGTACCAGGTTATTGAACACTATGGTATTGCTGTTGATCTTTCCTGATTTCAGCATTTCCTCAAATTCATGGCGGGGAGCTGAAAGCACTTTTTCACCATCGCGATAGGCAAAATTAAAACGGTCGAACAGGCTAATATTAAACTCTTGCTCCAAAGCCTTCATAAAATTGGCCGACTTATCAATGGAACAACCGCTGGCGCCTGCCTGGGTCTCATCTACGATCAGTACAAGGAAACGGTTGTAACGCACCTCGGCTTTGGCTTTAAGCTGTTGGTTATGCGCGGTCCATTGTGTAGCGAAATTACTGAGCAATACTGCAACCCTTGCTGCCTGCTCATCGTTTAATTCTTTGTCTGATTGGTATATCCAGACCCTTGATTGTTCAGAAAATTGCATTTTCAAATTTATTCATTTTTTTAACTTCGGGTTACATATTGTTGTCATGATAAAATCACTTCTTTCTAATAGCCCAAAAGGTATGATTACCCTGTCAATTATGGCCATAGCAACATGTATTTATAGTTTTAGGCCTGGGATGGACGAGCAGGAATGGCTAAACTGGAGCAATAAATGCCTGTCAGAAGCCTACAATCCATCAGTTGACGCCAAATTAAAAAAGTACGAAATTGAGGTTACGCCCGATCATTTTTTACGCTTAAGAAAAACTTATCAACATGATCGACAAGAGTATTTTTCGTTCAATCTTCAAAAATTTGAGGATGTGAATTACTATCACGGCGCAGGTTTGACCGACACTTTGCAAATAAAAACGCAAGCCGATGATATTATCGTACAAACTTATAATGATCCAAAAGGTGATATTGATTCGATGTCCACAGTATTGACCATCCCCGTAAAAAACATGCCACCAGAAAGACTGGATAGTTTGAAAGCAGCGTTGCTATTTTTCAAATCGAAGGGACTATAATCCATTTGCCCTTGCAGTGATCTCAGCAATATCCAGTACCTGTATTTCCTGCTCTTTTTCCTTGCCTTTCACGCCATCGCGCAGCATGGTCATACAAAACGGACACGCAGCAGCTACGATGGATGCCTTGCTTTCCAGCACATCTTCCATGCGTTCTATATTGATATCCTTATTGCCTTTTTCAGGTTCTTTAAACATTTGTGCACCACCGGCGCCGCAGCAAAGGCCGTTACTCTTGCAACGTTTCATTTCCACGAGATCGGCATCCAAAATTTCGAGCGCCTTGCGGGGGGCTTCATAAACGCCATTTCCGCGACCTAAGTAACAGGGGTCATGATAAGTAATACGTTTGCCTTTAAAATTCTCACCACCCTCGGCCTTTAATTTGCCCTCATCTATCAGTTGCTGTATCAGTTGCGAATGGTGGATCACTTCATACGTGGCACCTAATCCTGGGTATTCATTTTTTATGGTGTTAAAACAATGCGGGCAGCCGGTAACGATCTTTTTAACGTTATAGCCATTAAGCACTTGTATATTCACCATTGCCTGCATCTGGAACAGGAACTCGTTTCCCGCGCGTTTTGCAGGGTCACCTGTGCAACTTTCCTCGGTACCTAATACGGCAAAGCTGATACCCACATGGTTCAGTATCTTACAAATATCCCTGGTGATTTTTTGTGCCCGTTCGTCAAAACTACCTGCACAGCCCACCCAGAATAATATTTCAGGCTCTTGTCCCTGGGCAGCCATTTCGGCCATGGTGGGTATTCTTATTTCGGATTTCGAATTTTCCATTTCGGATTATTTTCTGACGATAGTCAATGGTCCATAGACCATAGTTTTATTGCTGATTACTGTTTTATAAATCCTTCCATGGACTATCGACCATGGACTATTGACTCAAGACTCTTCTTTCCAATTGAACCTATCCGCCTGACTATACTTCCAGGGTGCGCCATTATTTTCCACGTTGCCGAACATATTATTCAGACTTGCGGGCGCCTGAGATTCTTCCATTACAATATAGCGGCGCATTTCGGTTATAATTTCCAGGGGGTTAATGTTCACCGGACAAGCTTCCACACAGGCGTTGCAAGTGGTACAGGCCCACAGCTCTTCGCGGGTGATATAGTTGTCAAGCAGCGATTTGTCGTCTTTAAAGTCTTTGCCGTTCTTATCAATATTACTTCCGACTTCGGTGATCCTGTCTCGCGTATCCATCATGATCTTGCGGGGCGATAGCAGCTTCCCGGTTTGATTGGCCGGGCAAACCGAGGTACACCTGCCGCATTCGGTGCAGGTATAAGCTTCCATCAGATTCTTCCAGGTAAGGTCGGTTACATCCTTTGCGCCAAACCGGGCTATCTCGCCTGTATTTTCAGGTACGAATGAGGGATCGAGCATTGCCTTTACCTCATTGGTCACCGACGCCATATTACCAAATTCTCCCTTTGGATTTAAGTTAGAATAATAGGTATTCGGAAAAGCCAGCAGGATATGGAAATGCTTGGAGTAGGGGAGATAATTCAAAAATGCCAGGATGCCGATAATGTGGAACCACCAGCACACGCGTTCGATCATTTCAAGCGATGTGGCGGTGTCTGGCAGCAATGGAGCTAAAAACGAACTCACCGGAAAATTACCGGCTTTAATATAATGCCCAAAGTTGAGCAGCTGTAATTTATGGTCAGCAGCATTCATAGTGAGGAAGGCAGTCATCAATAATATCTCAATAATGAGGATATAGTTGGCATCTGATTTGGGCCACGCGGTCATCTCAACGCCGCTAAAGCGCTTTAAACGCCCGATGTTTCTTCGTATCAAAAAGGTAACGCAGGCTACAAGTACCAGTACTGCCAATACCTCGAACCCGCCGATCAGCAAACCATATAAGCCTCCCAATGGCCTCGAAAAAATACGATGCGAGCCGAATATCCCATCGATCATGATCTCGAGTACCTCGATATTAATAATAACAAAGCCCACATAAATAAAAAAGTGCATCACCGCGGCAAAGGGGCGCTTTACCATTTTGGTTTGACCGAGGGCGATCTTCGCCATAGTTTTCCAGCGGAGTGCAGGGTTATCGGAGCGGTTAGTATCCTTACCCAAAAGTATGTTCCGCCTTATTTTGCCCGCGTTTTTACTGAAAAGGTAAATGGCGGCCGCTAAAATGATGATAAAGATGAGTTGCCCAATCATTATGCTTGCATAGTAATTTTTCCAAAGATAATTTTTATTTGGAATGTTGAATGGTTAGAATTGGTTATAATAATTGTAAAGGTTGTATTGGTTATAGCAGTTACAAATGAGGAAAAGGCTTTTTTCAAAAAAAATTTCTATAAACAAAAAAACGGAGTACATTTGCAGCCCCGTCCAAAGGAGTCCTTCGGACAACGGGATGGTGCCATAGCTCAGTTGGTAGAGCAAAGGACTGAAAATCCTTGTGTCGCTGGTTCGATTCCAGCTGGCACCACAAAAAGCCTTCAGATTATTTCTGAGGGCTTTTTTGTTGCTGTAGTCGCAGACTACAAGCATATTTATCAGAAGTTGGAAACTTCAGATAGCGAGGGAAGGAAAGACCTGACCGCTTTGAAAGATCAGTATATTTGTTATTACCAAAAAACTTTCGGAATGAACGAAGCATTTCAAAACAAGGTCAGGTATCATATTAACAGGTATATTTTTGACTTCGGTCTTGCGCCCACAAACCAGGAGTTGGCAGACATTACACATTCGACGCAAATTGAAATTGAAGATGCACTCCAGGCTTTGGCCGATAACCATGCCCTGGTGCTGCATCCCGGCACCCGGAAACTTTGGGTAGTGCATCCATTTGCCCTCGATCCGACACTTTTTTGGGTAACCAGCGGTAATAAACAATGGTGGGGCAATTGTTCCTGGTGTGCATTGGGCATCGCCTCCTTAGCCAATGACGATACGAAGATTTTTACGAAACTAAATGGAGAAGAGCATCCCCTGGTTATAGAAGTGAGGGGCGGGAAAGTAGTTGACCAGAATTATGTGGTTCATTTCCCCATACCGGCAAAACGGACATGGGACAATGTAATTCATTTTTGTGCCAATACACTTACTTTCAAAAGTGAAGCGGACGTAGAAGATTGGTGTAAGCGGCACGGAACTGCCAAAGGGGAAATAGTTCCAATTGCCCGGGTGTGGGAATTAGCCAGGCTTTGGTACGGCTATTACTTGCAACCGGACTGGAAAAGAAAAACGCCTGAATTTGCACAGGAAATTTTTACTAAGGTAGGGTTGGTTTCTGACTTTTGGCAAATGAGCTGATAATCCTTGTGTAGGAAGGAGGTTCGAATTCAGCTGGCACCCCAGAAAGCTCTCAGATTGATTTCTGAGAGCTTTTTTTGTTTCTGTAATCGCAGACTAAAAGTGGATTTGCCCGAAGTTGGAAATTTCGGATAGCGGGGGAAATACCGTAAAAATACGGTACTACTTTTAAAATAACATTGATATATTTAGCTTAATCTAAACAACCTTAAATATCACAAAATCATGGCATTAAAAAGAGTACTTCCATTTCTTTTGCTAGTAATTTTTATTTTTTCTGAAAAGGAAACATCTGGACAGTCGGTTAGCAGGTTAGGTCCTAATTATTGGGTAGCAGGTATCAGCTCATTGGAGTTTTATCCTGTCGCTTCTATTGGCCGACAAAGATGCCCTGAATGGTGTTGGGCAGCCAGTAGCCAAATGATTCTAAATTATCATGGTTTATATGTTGCACAGGAGCAAATTGTCAACAAAATCTTCGGTTCGTTGCAATGTCAAGGAGGGACACCCGATGAGATTATCGAAGGATTGACGGGATGGGCTCCAGACGTTAGGGGCCGATTTTCTGAAATACACAGTTTGGGTGGATTAATAAGTCCAAATGATATTGTTAGAAATTTGGCAGGCAAATGGCCGTTATTGGTATGCATGGATAATGGTCAAGGAGGTGGACATGCAGTTGTAATGACCGCAGTTTATTATTTTATGGATCAAGGAGGAAATGCGGTCATTGATAAAGTAGTTCTAAGAGACCCATGGCCGTACAATCCATCACGACAAGAAATGTCTTGGAATGAGTTTTCCAATAAAGTGACAGATATAATAAGGGTATGGGTAGTTAGGTTGTGATAAATTCAAATGTTTCTTTAACTATCACCGGGAGGAAATCCCCTCATTTGAGGGAACATTACGAACAATTGACCTGAGCGGTAAAGAGACTATTTATCTATCAACACCAGAAGAAAATAAACAGATCACTCAACTCAAATATAAAACAAAAACACCGCCAGTTTACCGGCGGTGTTTAATATAAGGATCAATAGTTAGACTCCTATTTCAATTGCCTCCCATCCAGAGTTTGAATGGCCTCCATAGTAGGCATTGTCGAGAATTGCACGGTCGTTTATTTCGACATACACCAGGTAGCAGCATGGAACTATATTCGGATCGCTCCAAGGGTCCCAAAGGAACTCTGTGGGAACGACATATCCCTGGTCGGCAATATTGCCATTATAGGTTTTCGACAATGGTACCGATGAAGTATCAACCACCGGAACGCTAAGGCCCGAATTGCCACGCGCAGTTACGGCAATGGTACTCATGTTAGGGTCATAAGCCTGGATGGTTACTACAATAAGTCCATCACCCTTGCGCACCTTGCCGCATTTGAGGGCCGTACGTGTGCCATCGGGTTTCTGCAGTTGCAATGTGATAGTTGGACGCGGCAACGGGAACGGCCCTGTATTATCCAGCCTCACTACCTGCGGACTGCTTACCCGGGTTATTAACGCGGCATCCCTTACCCTGAGCCGCAAGTAATAAACACCATCCGGAAGAGGAGAGGGCCACATCATTAAGGTTTTTTCTCCTGTTGTAAATCTTCCGCCATCAGAATCTGTAAGTTCGCTGATCTTGAACCATCCGGGATCGACACCGGTTGATTGTGAGCGGTGGCGTGGGGTGATCCATGGTGGCCCGGCTGTCGGTTCCGGTATCGGTGGCGGAGGGAGTTGCGGTGGCACATTTTCATAGCCGATCTGCGGAGCCACCAAAATGGGCGAATAAACACCGCCAGGGCCCGTTGAAGATAATTCTACAAGATATTCAACCGCTGTTGGCATATTAAAGACACCCATAAGCCATATGGCACCACCAAAAGGGTGATCACCATAACCTGCCGCCGGGTTTGGTGGTGCCACGAAAAAAGGGGGTATACTTGGCCCGTTTCCATAGCCCAAAGCATCAATTTGTGAAATTGGAATTGAACCGATCCTGGTGATAAGAGGCTTTGCCGGACATATCTGATGACACCTCTTTTTGCATCGCCATGAGCATAGCAGCGCACATAACTGAAAGCAGAATGGCTCCAGCTTGTATCTTTTAATTTCCTCTGCCCATGCTTTCAGATCCTCTGCCAGCATTATTTCGAGAAAGCGCGCAACAATCGCCTCATCTCTGAATAGCGGCCCGACTGCCCTGGCATAGGCCAGCATTTCTTCAGCATTTACCTCAGCATCGCTGGGTCTGGTGCAGAACTTCTTGCAAAGCCCTACACAACTTTTCTGACAGAAAAAAGTACAGGCAATGTGACATTCATCGGCAATTCCTCCCTTGTTGAGTGCAGCCTCGAACGCTGCGGAATCGCCAGATCTAAAGGCCTCATAAGCCTCTGTGAACACTTTCGGATTCGCCGCGAGTTTTTCGATAACCGCCGACGTGTGCTGCAGCTCCTGAACATTTGTTTTGTGGTCTTCCATTTTTACCTCCCATTTTAATTGACTAGTGTAATTGGTATTGTTTTAGTACTGTTTTTCTAAAAACGGATCAAATTTTTATGGGAATGCGCCCCGGGAAATTTGATCAGCAATCAATTTCCTATTTTTCAAACAGGTGGCCAGGGGGGAGAAAATCGAATCAGTCTGTTAATAACAGGTACCTGTTTAACTAATAAATAATTAATCGTTGCTCAGTTACAACTATGAAAACAATTCAAGTAGGGTCCTTTTGCCTGCTATTATTTTGTGGTTGCGATAGTAGGCCGATATAGCTGGAGAATTCTTTTACTGCTACTAAAGTAGGTATGATTATCGCTATTAATGAGCGTGTTACAACGCATTTGCTCAAGTAGTTTTACGCTATTTAGTTGAGTATTATTACGCTGGTTACGCCATGTGTTTGGTATCAATAAGTATGTGCTCAACCCGCCCAATTGAATTACAGTTAAATTTTTGGTTTGAAATGTTAAATTAAAAGCAAGACTACTTAGCGCATGACATTATGCTGACCAAAATACTTATTTGGTCAAAAATTAAATAGCTGTCAATCAATCGATTGAATAATTGTGACATTTGGATGAAACGCAATATATATTTTGTGCTGTTACTTTGTTTAGCGCATCAAAAATAAAGTAATAAATAACCAAGAACGTCATGAAAACTACATATAAAATTTCAGGCTCAATATATAAGATATTGCTGGTGTCATTTCTCTTTTTGCTGACATTAAGCGCAGCATTTGGACAAACTGATTGGAAGCTAAGCACCAAAAAGGATGGAATAAAAGTATACACAAGTGTAATGCCCGATTCAAAAATTAAGGCCATTAAGGTAGAGTGCGAGTTAAATGCAACTCAGGCTCAATTGGTAGCACTGGTAATGGATGTTAATACCGCAACGGATTGGGTATATCATGTTAAATCGGTTAAATTGATCAGGCAGGTATCACCTAATGAGCTTTATTATTATTCAGAAGTTAATTTACCCTGGCCCGCAGCAAACCGCGATTTTGTAGCTCATTTAACCGTCAGCCAAAATCCGGATACCAAGGTGGTAACCATTGATGGGCCTGCTGTACCTGGTTTTGTTCCTGCAAAAAAGGGTATTGTAAGGATAGATAATTCAATAGGCAAATGGATCATTACCCCTTTGAACCCTGGTCAAATAAATGTTGAATATTCCATACATGTTGATCCGGGAGGCTCGCTTCCATCCTGGTTGGTCAATATGTTTGCTACGGAAGCACCCCTGCAAATCTTCAAGAACTTGAAGCTGCAATTGCAAAAGCCTACCTATAAAAATACCGACCTGGCACTTGCAGGAAATTAATTAGAAACCGGGGCTTTAAAGTAAAGCGGAAAGAATCAAACGGTTAATCGTCATCGTCTTTCCGCTTCTTTTCCAAAATCACAAAGGCACTGCGCCGGGGTGGAGGCATCACAGAGCTTTCACCCTTTACATACTTCCATATCACCTCGTTCAGCAAAAAATCGGGCACTTTATCCTCCTTAGCCAGGTTAAAACTTTCGGATAGTTTGCTGCTTTTATTTACTGCCACGTTACGTTGTTCAAGGTCCACCTGTGCAGGTTTGGCAATATATGGGCTAAGATCGGGTTTGTTGGTGAAGCATTCATACATAGGCATTGCCGCAGCATCATACTGGCTCATTGGGGGCAGGCCCAGTATCAGTTCAATGGTACGCAACACTCCGGAAGTGGAATACATCTCGTGGATCACCGCATTGCGCTTTACGTATGGGCCTGCAACAAACACCGGCGATCTGTGCGCGTCAATATGATCAGGGCCGTTCTGGGCGTCATCTTCCAAGATAAATACTACCGATTCCTTCCAGATAGAGCTTTTTGAAAGATGTTCAATAAATTTACCCACTGCCAGGTCATTATCCCCAACAGCTGCTATAGGCGATATGGCCCCCTTATGCTGACCGCTGGTATGGTCATTAGAGATGCGGACAGTATTGAACTGCGGTACCGCGTTAATAGTCAAAAGTGAATCAAAATCATGCTCCCAGATGGCCTCGCGCTTCACATCTTTAATATCAAGATCAAAACTTGGTGATTGCACACAATAGTGACCCTCTAAAACTTTAATATTGGGTTTGTAATCATCAGCAAATTCGCCGTAAGTGCGGTAACTTACGTCGGCTCGTTTGCAGTAGTCCCAGATGTACCCATCACGCGGATCGCCGGCCCTGCGTGTGCCTTCTGAATCATAATTGCCTCCGCGACCGCCGTAGCTTGTGGGCCAGGTTTTTTCTATGAAATCGGTAGCGTAGGCAGCTGTGCTCCAATTGTGCCCGTCGGCGCTAACCTCGGCATCAACATAAAAATTATCCAATAAAACAAACTGGCTTGCAATAGTATGCTCATTTGGAGTAACACGCCGGCCGAATATACAAAGTGAAGTATCACCATCACCCTCCGGCATATCGCCTAAAACCTGGTCGTAGGTGCGGTTTTCCTTAATGATATAGAACACATGTTTTATGGGCGATTTTTCACCCATCTTGCGGGGAATTGGATTGCCAACTTCACCATCAGCCAAAGCAGTTTTTTTTGTGCTGAAAGGGGTATTAGCATAAACCTGCCGGGTATAAATCTTAAGCTGATCAGGCAGCGGAGCGTTTATAAATGAAAGCGTTCCCTTAAACAAACCACCTATGTATTGCTCCCTGCTGTTTACGGCACCTTTCTGGTAGCCACTGTTATCGGCCTTTTTTACAGGTTGCGGCCCCCTGGGGTTAGCCATTGAGGTAAAGCCTTTACCGTTTGCCACTAATATTTTATTCCCCAGCGTCTTTACATTTGTCGGATACCATCCAACAGGAATAAAGCCACGGCTCTGGCTGCTGCCAGGTTTCGATACATCAAACACAGCCAGGCAATTGTTATCGGCATTGGCTATGTACAAGGTTTTTTCGTCAGGTGATAAGGCCAGGCCGTTAGTGGTCGAACCGGTTAGCCGGGTAGGGTAGAGCGTAGTTGAAACCGTTTCTACTATTTTATCAGATATGGTATTGATGATGGAAACGGAATTATCATTGGCGTTTGCTACGAATAAATAAGTGCCTTTGCGGTTCAGCAGCAACTCGTTAGGATGGCTACCGGTTTTTATGTTTTTAGTGATGCTTTCAGAAGCTGTATTATAAACGCATACCTTTTCGCCACCCCAAATGGAAATATATAAGCTTTTTTCGTCGGGCGAAAGGATACAGCTATAAGCCTCCGCAGGGAGAGCAAGCTTTTTAATTACTTTGCTGGTTTGTAGATCGACAACGTAAAGCGCGCTATCCTCCTTGGTTACTGTATATAAACGGGTATTGGCTTTATTGACGGCTAGGCCTGTGGGGCAAACTTTGTTTTTTGGCCAGGCAGCGGGAGCTAATTTAATAGTGTCGGTATCGCCGATCTTTGTCCCCTCAATATGAAAGGCCAGTATCCGGTTATCGTTACCACCTGAGGCATAAAGCATTTTTTCATCATGACTAAACGCTAAGCCATACCATGATTTTTTGATGATCCTTTCATCAAGCAGCTTCTCATTTTTCGGGTCGATCAGCTGGATAGATTGGGTGCTTTGCCCGTTATTAGTTACAGCCAGCAACCTGCCGGATGATGACAACTGAATATTTAAAGGCAGATCGCCCAATGGCAAAGCAGTACCTGCCGGACTTAATTTCCATCCGTTAGGCAAAAGCACTTGCCCCGTTTTCTCCATTTTACCGGGAAGTTGGGCATGCACCTGCAAAATACTGATGAAAATAATGAGCGAACTGAAGAGAAGTTTTGATTTCATGGGGAACTGGCAAATGGTTACCCAAAAATAGGTATTGCTTTTGAGCAATGGTGAGTGTTAACGAAAACTTAATAGTAGAAATTAATGAATTAAAGATTAGAGATTAGTTGAAGTATGGCAGTTGTTAAAAAATAGGTACACATAAAAAATAGGTACACATCAAGCAGGCCTAATCTCTAATCTTTAACACCTACTTCAACAATTCAGGCTTTATCTTATCCGTAAACTCCTTTGCAAACTTGTTCAGTTTTGGCTGTATCACAAAGGCACAGTATGATTTTGACGGATTATCGGCATAATAATTCTGATGATAACCCTCAGCCTTGTAAAACTCACTTGCCGGGGTTACTTCTGTCACTATAGGCTTATCAAACACCTTTTCATCGGTCAGCCTTTTGATCATGGCTTCCGATTGCTCCCTTTGCTCTTCGGTATAATAAAATATGGCCGAGCGGTATTGCGTCCCTATATCATTCCCCTGGCGGTTAAGTGTGGTTGGGTTGTGGGTTCTGAAAAAAACGAGTAAAAGCTCATCAAATGATATTTCATCAGCATCATATTCTAACTGGATCACTTCAGCATGTCCGGTATCGCCATTGCAAACCTCCATATAGCTTGGGTTGAACGTATGACCACCCATATAGCCCGACGTTACCGACGTAACGCCTTTCAGGGTTTGAAATATGGCCTCGGTGCACCAAAAGCACCCATTGCCGAACGTTATCTTCTGTATATTCATATTCAAATAAATAACGAATATAACGACCATTTGCCTTATTGCCGACGTATAAGGATGAAAATGTCAATTTAATTACTAATTAATTACTAAGTTTAGTCCTTAAAAAGCGTTTAGTAGCAATGAAACTTATCGTATTTATTTTAAGATCGGCATTTGCCATTTGTTTACTGGCTTATGGGATCAACTTTTTTTATCATTTAAAATTTCTACCACCCATACCTATTGATACTAAAGCTTCAAATCAACTTCAGAATCATCTTTTAAAGACAGGATATTTTTTTCAGATGGTATATGGTATCACCATTGGCTGCGGGTTTTTCTTGATAATTAACCGCTTTACGCCTTTATTTTTGCTGATCTTTCTACCCATATCCATCAATCTTTTCCTTTTCAATATTTTCCTTGATCCGGGCAATTGGGATATCCCTACTTATGTGCTTTCTGTTAATTTATTGCTGATGCTGATTTACCGCAAGGCTTACAATCATTTATTTTATGCCAAGGCCAGCTTTGTGAACTTTCACCTGTTGATTAACTTTACAGAATAAACCAACCAATATGTACCTTACATCGGCGAATAAATAATTGGGATTTTGATAAACATTCCTAATTTAGTGTCCGAAATACATTTATAAATCTTAATTCACCTGTCATGTCTGTTAATCAATCACTTGCGTCAAAGGGCAAATCATTTTTCCTGCCTTTAATGATGATACTTCTAATCAATTTTAGTGTACGGGCGCAAAGAACCCGCTCCGTGGCTGATTTTGATAAGGACTGGCATTTTCATTTAGGCGATGTAGTAGGTGCAGAAGATCCGTTGATGAAAGATGCGGGCTGGCGGGCACTTGACCTGCCGCACGACTGGAGCGTTGAAGGAAAATTCAGCAAAACAAACCCTGCAACACCTGAGGGTGGTGCATTACCGGGGGGCATTGGCTGGTATCGTAAGGTATTTACCGTTCCGGCAACCTCAAAAAACAAAAAGGTTTATATTGATTTTGATGGTGTTTATCAAAAGAGTACCGTTTGGATCAATGGACATCAGCTGGGTTTCAGGCCGAATGGGTATATTTCTTTCAGGTATGAGTTGACTCCTTATTTAAATTTTGGCGGGAAGAATATGATCGCTGTTAAGGTGGATAATTCGGTGCAGCCAAACTCGCGCTGGTATTCAGGCTCGGGTATTTACAGGAATGTTTGGCTGGTGACCACGAATGGCGATGTGGCTATTGATCATTGGGGAACTTATGTTACTACCCCGCAAGTGAGTGATGATGCAGCCACCGTGGCGATTCAAACTGATATAAATAAATACAATGTAGCTGGCAAAAAACTCAGCCTTAAAACTACTGTCTTCAGCAAAGAAGGAAAGGCGGTTGGCACTATCACCACACCAATAGAAGCCGACAGTAGCAGTGAAGTTTTTCAACAGGAAATTAAATTAACAAAGCCCGAACTATGGTCGGTTGAGCATCCGTATTTATATAAGGTTGTGAGCCAGGTTTTGGATGGAAAAAAGGTAGTTGATGAGTATGCGACACCAATCGGCATCCGCTATTTTAATTTTGATGCCGATAAAGGTTTTACGCTAAACGGCAAGCCGGTGAAAATATTAGGCGTATGCGATCATCATGACCTGGGCAGCCTTGGCGCCGCTATAAATACTCGTGCGCTGGAGCGCCAGCTTCAGATGCTAAAGGCAATGGGCTGTAATGGCATCCGAACTTCTCATAACCCCCCTGCGCCTGAACTGCTTGACCTGTGTGATAGGATGGGTTTTATCGTGATGGACGAAGCCTTTGATTGCTGGGAAAAGGGCAAGGTAAAATTTGATTATCATCTTTACTTTAAGGAATGGCACAAACGCGATCTGGAAGATCAAATTTTGCGCGACCGTAACCACCCAAGTGTGATTATCTGGAGCATAGGCAATGAGATACCACAGCAGGGTGATACCAGCGCGCTGCGCCTGGCGCCGGAACTGGCACGCATTGTGCATAGCCTTGATAAAACACGCCCAATTACCACAGCGAATGACCGTCCGGATACTTCAAACAAGATCATCAAATCAGGCGCTATAGACCTGATCGGTTATAATTACCATGAATTTGATTATGGTAAATTCCATGCAAGGTATCCAGGTAAAAAATTCATTGCAACAGAAACTACATCCGGTTTAGAAACACGAGGGCACTACGATATGCCATCAGACAGCATAAGGATTTGGCCGTCACGATGGGATAAGCCATTTACTGAAGGCAATCCGGATAACAGTGTATCAGCCTATGATAATGTTCGCCCGGCATGGGGATCGACCCATGAGGCGACATGGAAAGTGATGAAGAAATATGATTTCCTGTCGGGAATGTTTATATGGACGGGTTTTGATTACCTGGGCGAACCTACCCCATACTCCTGGCCATCACGCAGTTCCTATTTTGGCATTATCGACCTGGCCGGTTTTCCGAAGGATATCTACTACATGTACCAATCCGAATGGACAAATAAAACAGTGTTGCATATCCTGCCGCACTGGAACTGGACGCCAGGCAAAACCATTGATGTATGGGCCTTTTATAATCATGCCGATGAAGTGGAACTGTTTCTGAACGGCAAATCGTTAGGTATTAAAAAGAAAAAGGGAGAGGATCTGCACGTAATGTGGCGAATCAAATACGAACCGGGAACACTAAAGGCAGTATCGCGCAAGAATGGTAAAGTTGTACTAACACGTGAAATACACACCGCAGGTAAACCTGCCAAAATTGAGCTAACCGCCGACCGGAAAAATATAAAGGCAGACGGCAAGGACCTGTCGTTTATCACCGTAAAAATATTGGATAAAGATGGCAACCTGGTACCCGATGCCGCTAACCTGGTTAACTTTAAACTGAATGGCAGTGCATTTATAGCCGGTGTGGATAATGGCGATGAAGTGAGTCACGATCCCTTTAAAGCTGACTGGCGCAAGGCATTTAACGGGTTGGCTTTGGCTATTGTGCAATCAAAAGGAAAAGCTGGGAATATTACGTTTACGGCTACATCGAAAGGATTGCCTGCGGTGAGTTTGACTTTAACAGCGAAGTAAAAAATTACTTGTCATTCTGAGCGATAGCGAAGAATCTTCTGCGGGGATAATTTTAGATGCGTGGCGAAGAAGATGTTTCACTACGTTCAACATGACAAAGGGTGGTTTATTCCCCCCTAAATTTCAACCCGATCTGCTTCCTTGCTTCTTCCAGCATCGCGATCATTTGGCGGGACAACTCATGCGTGATGATTGGGCTTTCGGTTTGCCCGTTTTTGATGAGTTCGCAGAAGTGTTGTATCTCATAATTGAGGCCGCCCGCGATGAAAGGTTCATCCAATTCGACAATTCTTCCGTCTAAATACTCAATGGTAGCCTTCGCCGGGTTCCACCAGTTTTTGTGGAAGGTGATATGGCCCAGCGAGCCGACAATCAGCGCGTCACCTTTGCCATGCAGATCGAAACCACAATATAGCTGGGCGTAGCCGCTGTCATGTTGTGTTTGAAAGATAGAAAACATATCGATCTCTTTGCCGCTAAAACGGCCCATTGCTTGCAGGTTGGTCATCGGGCCAAGCCAATCAAGTGCTAGAAAAGCTTCATATGGAGCGATCTGCATAACACCGCCGCCAATGAGCTCGTAACTATAATTAGGATGCTCTGGCGGGCAGTCCATCACGGCTGATCCGGCGCGGACATAGCCCACAGGACCGATAGGATCGGCCAATAAATGCTCCTTCAGTTTCCTGTATAATGGGTAAAACGGCGGTTTCATACCCTCCATAAAAAGCAATCCTTTTACTTTGGCTAATTGCAGAACAGGCTCCAGTTGGGTAAGGTTAACTGCAGCCGGTTTTTCGCATAGAACATGCTTCCCGGCATTTAGTGCGGCGATACTGTATTCGGCATGGCTATCGGGGAGGGTGGCGATGTAAACGGCGTCGATGTCGCTGGCTAATAATTCATCAAGGCTGCTGCAAGCTTTACCACCATATTGATCAACAAATTGGGTGATTGACTCAGCCCTGCGCGACCATGCGGCAGTCAGAGAAGCATCAGCAACCTGCTTAAGCCCCTGCATAAACCGGTGACTAATGCGCCCGCAACCGATGATTCCGAATTTTGTCATGAGTCTGAAGCCTTGAGTCGTAAGTCAAAAGTCCAGGCTTAAGACTTGGAACTTAAGACTTGCGACTCAAAATTACTGGTACTGTATATAAATAGGATATGGTTTGTATTTCAAAACTTCCGCTGGCGTAAGCATGTGGTGCGGCGGTTTTTTTATATCATTTTTATAAAATAACTTAAAGCCGGTAAACTGCACAGGCTCGTTATGAATAAAATAATGGTAAGTGCCTGTTTTCAGGCTCGGTTCGCCCCATCCATCCATATCCATTACTATTTGTACTTCCTTGCGCAATTTGATGTCCTGGTAATTGGTGAGCATGTGTTTTGTAAAACGATGCACAATCAGGATCTTCGGGGGCAGGTGATATTTCTTTACTATGTCGGCAAGGTAGCCTGATACGTAATTTACATCAGCCGCATCATAAGTGCCGATCTTTTTGCCGGGATGCGTAACGCCATCCTTCATGGAAAATTCAGGGTCGATACCAAAATGCACTTGTGGCATAGCCAGGTATTTCTCTAGCAATGGCAATTCGGTGCGGATATCGCTTAACGCCACTTGAACATCCAGAAATACGATGGCATTTATCTTTTTCGCCAAATGTAAAACACTGTCGATCTGCTTAAAAGGCATTCGGTTGCGGTATTTGCCGTCGCGACCGCCATCGCCGCTGGCTACTACGGCAATATAATGCAGGGCCGGTTGTACAGGAGTAGTCGGATCTGCCTGTTCCCAGTTCTTTACTTCCCCTTTTAACTTAGCAAGCATTTCCTTAGGAGGTAATTCACCCAAAATACCCATCTTTTTTGCATAAAGGTTACCGTAAAAGGCAACCACTCTTTTATAGGGTAATATGGCGCCCGGAAGTGGATATGGCGTATTTTTCACCGGCCATTTGCCGCCTGTATCACCATGTGCCAGTTTCCTCATCAACGAATCGTACTGGGCATGGTTGATGGGAGGATAGGCGGTAACCGTATCAACAGCCTTTTTAATGGTATCCTTGTTTTTATGCAGGGTTTTTGCGGCAAGATTATTCTCACTGCAATTGGTAAAGAGCACAAGAGCCAAAAGGCCAAAAAGTGTAGTAAACGCGATCTTTTTAAAATACATTAATTCCGATTTAAATTATTGGTACTGAATGTAAATAGGATAAGGTTTGTATTTTAATACCTCAGCAGGTGTAAGCATATGGTGCGGCGCTTTTTTGATGTCATTCTTATAAAAAAGCTTGTAGCCTGTAAACTGAACCGGTTCATCATGAATAAAATAGCGATAGGTACCGGTTTTCAGGTCGGGTTCACCCCAGCCGTCCATATCCATTACCAATTGTATTTCTTTATGCAGTTTGATGTTTTTGTAATTGGTCACCATCTTTTTTGTGAAGCGATGCACAATTAAAATTTTGGGAGGCAGGTTGTATTTTCTAACCAGGTTGGCCAAATAATCTGATACATAGTTGATATCGGCAGCATCATAAGTGCCGATTTTTTTGCCGGGACGTGTAACACCGTCCTTCATAGAAAATTCAGGGTCCATACCAAAATGAACCTGTGGCATAGCCAGGTATTTTTGCAGAAGTGGTAATTCGGTATGTATATTACTCAAAGCAACCTGCACATCTAAAAACACAATGGCGTGGGCCTTTTTTGCGAGACTTAATACCGAATCGATCCCTTTGGCAGGCATACGGTAACGATATTTGCCATCCTTACCGCCATCACCCTGGGCAACAACTGCGATGTAATGCAAAGCTGGTTGAACAGGTGTGGTAGGGTCAGCCTTTTCCCAGTTCTTAACTTCGCCCTTCAGTTTGGCAAGCATTTCCTTTGGTGGCAATTCGCCTAAAATACCCATCTTTTTTGCATAAAGATTGCCATAGAATGCTACTACTCTTTTATAGGGAAGAATTGCACCCGGCAAAGGGTATGGTGCATTTTTCACCGGCCATTTTCCGCTTGTATCGCCATGGGCCAGCTTCTTCATTAATGAATCATACTGTGCATGGTTTATGGGTGGATAAACTACCGGCTGGGTCGACTCAGCAACTGTAGAATCGGCGATTTTTTTCGTAGTATCAGTTTTTGTTGCTTTTGTGCTATCGGTTTTTGCGGGGCTGCTGTTTTGCTTGCAGTTGGTTAAAAACGTTAAGGATGAGAGGACTAGAACGGTAGAAAGGGCAATTTTTTTCAATTTCATTTTATTTATTTTGTTGATATCCCGGGCCATGCAAAATAGCACCATTTCGGGTACCAAGATGCTTAAAATTATCAACAGTTAGTTTACCATTTACCAAAACATATTTGAAACCTGTTGAATAAGCATGGGGATGTTCAAAAGTTGATTCGTCTTTTACCGTGTTCGCATCAAAAACAACAACGTCGGCATACATGCCTGGCTGCAACAATCCGCGGCCTTCAATGTGGAATTTCTGAGCGGGTAGCGAGGTCATTTTGCGTACCGCATCTTCCAGCCTGATAAGATGTTTTTCGCGAACATACACACTCAATACACGGGCATTGCTGCCATAACCGCGCGGGTGCGGCACACCCTCGCCAAACTCGCGGATGCCGGAATCGGAAATGATCATCGTCAAAGGGTATTTCATGATGTTCTCTACATCATCCTCATTCATGCCATGGAATACCATGCTGGCGCTGCCTATTTTTGTAATATCCAGGATGGTTTCGATCTCATCGGGTATGGTGGACGGGCGGCCTTTTAGCAGGTTGATCTGTTCAATATTCTTTCCGTTGAGCGAGGCGTCGCCATCGCAATGGGCCACTACGGCATAATCAAAATGCTGGCGGCCGCGGCGCTGCATGTCTTTGATCATTTCGTCGACCGCTTTTTTATGAGTGACAGGATCAGCCAGTCTTTTCATTACAGAATCGCGGCCACCTGCAAGGAACCAATCGGGCAATAAAACATTCAGTGTGGTGCTGCTGGCGGTGTAAGGGTATTGGTCGACGGTTACATCCAAACCTTCGAGACGTGCTTTTTCTACCATGGCAATCATCTCATCAGAGCGGTTCCAGTTTGGTAAGCCAACCTTGAAGTGTGATATTTCCACGGGCATTTTTGCCTGCCGACCCACATCAATGGCCTCGGCAATGGCATCAAATATCTTATCCGATTCATTGCGCATATGCGAAGTATAAATACCCTTATATTTCGCGGCGGCCTTTGCTAAAGCGACCACTTCATCGGTTTTAGAGTAAATACCTGGTGTGTAGATTAACCCCGTTGAGAAACCGAATGCACCATCGCGCATGGCCTGCTCAACTAAGCCTTGCATCTTTTTTAATTGAGTTGCATTAGGCGTCACCGCCCCCTCGCCTAAAACGGCCGAACGCACATCATTATGGCCGATCAAAGTGCCTACGTTTACGGAAAGCTTAAGGCTATCTAAAAATTTGAAGTATTTTTTTATATCGACATTGGAACTGCCGCAATTGCCGGTGATGACGGTGGTTACGCCATC
>Ga0206930_1011_pt1 | contig 64980 bp, 60 predicted proteins | sample Alteio_BWOrgHeat_20_FD_152939 | JGI IMG/M metagenome (GOLD analysis project Ga0206930, IMG submission 152939) | Enriched cells from forest soil in Barre Woods Harvard Forest LTER site, Petersham, Massachusetts, United States -... | ecosystem: Environmental > Terrestrial > Soil > Temperate forest >... | reverse complement strand
CACCGTACAGCGCTTCTAAGCAGGCTGTTGTAAATTATACCAGGATTTTGCGTTTTGAAGCAAAGGCTTTTAATATAAGAGCAAGCATAGTTTGCCCCGGACTAATTGATACGCCTATTTTTAACGCCTTAGAGGCCGTAAATGCAAAAGATGGCTGGACAGAACATTCTACAAAGGCATTTGCTCCAGGAGTACCTGTTAACGTGGCTGTTAATTATATATTGAAAGGGGTGGCAAAGAACAAAGAGATTATCCTTTTTCCATTTTTGGCGCGTTTTATTTTATTATTCTCGAAGTATTTTAAAGGACTTTATAAAAAAGAGACGCAAAAGTCACTTAAAGACTATAGAACAAATTACAGGATAAACGGAGATAGTGTTTAGTTACTTCACCACCATCTGCGCTGTATTTCTGCTAATCTGTTCCAATAAAACTGTTTTATCAGCGGTTAATTCTCTTAATGCTCCCAACTTATAATGCCTGACGGTGATGAGGGTCAGCCCATCATTGTACTTCACCCTAAAATCAGGTTTAAGCCCAAGTAATAATTTTTCAAAGCGCTCAGGGTTCAAATCGAAGCAAACGGTGAAACTTAAAGCCGATGTTTGCATCATATTCACCCTTACGTGGTTTAGGGCAAATAATTTGAAAATATCACTCAAATGATCTTCGGAAATAAAGGAATAATCTGTAGCGGATATGGAGAGTAAAACCTGGTTCTGCTTCAGGATGATCACGGGCTTTTCAAAAACGATTTTGCCTGTTTCTGCTATAACTGTGCCTGCTTCTTCTGGATCGGTAAAGGATTTTACCAGCAGCGGTATCTTCGTATTTTGCAGGGGTTTTATTGTTTTTGGATGGATCACACTGGCACCATAGTAAGTCATTTCGATGGCTTCTGTGTAAGAAAGCTCATCAAACTTGATCGTATCAGCAAAAAACTTAGGGTCGGCATTCAATATCCCCGGAACATCCTTCCAGGTGGTTACAGACTCGGCATTCAGGCACGATGCAAAAATAGAAGCGGTATAATCCGAACCCTCACGCCCCAATGTGGTAGTAAAATTTTCAGAAGTGCCACCTAAGAAACCTTGTGTTACTACAATCCCCTTATTCAATAAAGCCAGGATATTGGCAGAAATGCTCTCGCGGGTTTTATCCCAGTAAACATTGCCTTCGCGGTAATTATTGTCAGTATGAATATATCCGCGAACATCCAGCCATTGAGCTTTTACACCAGTTTGATTTAAATAGGCAGCAACTATGCGGGTAGAAACCAGCTCTCCGATGGATACAATCTGATCATATATAAAATCATGATCGGCATGTGGCTCATCCTCCAGCATCCAGTCGATTTCAACAAAGGTATTCGCTACTTCGTTGAACACAGGATGCGATGGTTCAAATAGTCCTTTCAGAATATTGTTGTGATACTCTTTTACTTCAGCATAAATTGTATCCAAATCGTCAGACTGATCAATATAAGCCCTGGTTAACTTCTCAAGAGCGTTTGTGGTTTTACCCATCGCTGAAACAACGATCAACAATGGCTGACCGTTATATTTTTTAACAATTTGGGCCAGATTTGCTACACCCGCGGCATCCTTTACCGATGCGCCTCCGAATTTAAAAACAAGCATTATTTACTATATTGTGATAAAACAGTATTCGGCTTTATCAATGATTTAATTTGAGAATAGGGAACAATTATTTCGGTTTGACCGGCTGCATAAGGTTTTATTGTATAAACATTATACAAGAACCGGATACCCAATGGCGTTATCAAATAATCATCAGGCAGGCTAAATTTATTTTCTTTAAAAAAATAACCATGATCGCTGGTGAGTGAAGAGGTATCGCTTAATTTTTCATTTGTTCTGAATAGATGCTCAGCTATTTGGGTTAATTTGCTGTTATAGCCATCAATTAAAAGATCACTTAACCCAATGCTTTTATTTGCCTTAGTGTTCCAATTGATAAAGTAAGTATAACTTACCCCATGGGCGCCACCGGTATAACTATAGCCTGTAACCTCAATAGTAGTAAAGCTGGAATCCTGCCTTAATACTTTAGCTTGTGCATCCAATAAAAAGAATAGTGTAGATTTTGGCTGATCTTTTTTAAAATCATTATACCCCTTCATGAAGCTTCCTGTTATTTCTTCCAGGTTTGTATCGGGCTTTTTATCATCACCAAACAATTCATTGAACTTCCCAATAACCGAATCATTTAATGCTTTTTGCCCGTTGAATTCGGCGTAGTTTATTTTCACAATTGTACAGCTGCTGTCCGGTTTATCGCCGCAATCAGTTGCTCGTTGTTTAAATAGTTTATAAGTATACGTAAGCGCATCTTTTGTGATAGCCGGTTTATTGCCACTGCCATCTCCCCATTGACAAGAAGGTAAGGTAACTGAGACGATCAAAAAGGCGATATTCCTTATAATTTTCATTAATAATTTAAGATCTGTTCTTTTGATAACGATGCATTAAGCCATCCACCATAGATGTTTGATTCGTATTTTTTGTAAAAATTAATAGCAGGTTCGTTCCAGTCAAGCACCTGCCAGGTCATCCCGCTTACGCCTAATTCGCGCGCTTCCAGTATCATTTGGTCAAAAAGTATCTTCCCGATGCCTTTTCCGCGCCAGCTTTCAGTTACAATCAGGTCCTCTAAATAAATCCTGCAGCCCTTCCATGTAGAATAACGGATATAATATAAGGCAAAGCCAACTATAAGCCCGTCAGCTTCTGCAACAAATGCCTTCCAAACTGGTTTTTCTCCAAACCCTGCGTCTTCAAATTCCTGCAAAGTAACAGTCACTTCCTCAGGGGCCTTTTCAAATAAAGCCAGTTCATTAACCAATTCAAGTAAACGCGGACAATCTTCTTTTTTTGCTATTCTTAGGTTTAAGTCATTAGTCATTGTGTCATTAGTCATTTGCTTGAAGTGAGCGTCTTTAATATTCTGTTAATTCTTAAATTCCGATTCAGACAATTAATTGTTTTTCCAATGTTTGATCACTCTCTGGCCAAAAACCGAACTTCCGAGCCTGATCATGTTGCTGCCCTGTTCAATGGCTATTTTATAATCGGACGACATGCCCATCGATAAGGTATCAAAGGCAGGGTCCTGCCTGAAATAACTTTGCTTTATGCCATCAAAAAAAGTTCTCAGCTCATAAAACTCTTCCTTTATTTGCTTTTCATTATCGGTATTGGTGGCAATCCCCATCAAGCCGCATATGCGGACATGGCTTAGTTCGGTATATTCATCAGATCGTAATAATTCGATCACTTCATCAAAGCTCAATCCATATTTGGTCTCCTCATCTGCAATGTATACCTGCAACAGGCAGTCGATCACGCGGTTATTTTTTTCGGCGTGCTTATCTATCTCCATTAAAAGCTTTAAACTATCAACCGATTGTATCATGCTGATAAATGGAGCGATATATTTTACTTTATTGGTTTGCAGATGGCCTATCAGGTGCCATTGGATGTCATCTGGCAAATGCTCATGCTTTTCAACCAGTTCCTGCACCATATTTTCGCCAAATAAGCGCTGCCCGGCATCATAAGCTTCCTTTATTTCCTCGATGCTTTTGGTTTTAGATACAGCAATCAGCTTTACCTTGATGGTACCGGTTTCGTTTTTTAAGCCTTTGATGTTATCTGCTATGCTCATTTATCCGTATTTTTGCTTAAATAATTCGTTGCTAAATTACAGAATGCATAAATATAAAATCCTGTTTTTTTCAGTATTGCTTTTTTTGGCCGCCTGCACAAAGAATAAAACACCTGATGGAATAATTAAACCCGAGCAGATGACCAACCTTTTAACGCAGGTTCATATTATTGATGGCGGCTTATATAATGTAACGCAAACCCCCGATAGCTTATATAAATATGGCACAGCGAGGTATAAGGATTTATTTAAAAGGTTTCATACCAATGCTGACCAATTTATTAAGAGCTACAAATTTTATACAGCTCATCCCGAAATGCTGGAAACGATCTACGAGAAAATTACTATCAATCTTCAACAGAAATCGGATTCGCTTAATAAGCTGAACCTGCAACAAATTGCAAAAGACAATAAACGGAGGACCGATTCGCTAAAAAAGATAAACCCTGCTGCTTTAAAGCAACCTGATAATGAGATAAAGATTGACCCTAAACGCCCGCCACTAAAATAAAATGCTTTATCCATTAAATAGTGTTGACAAGCTTGGGTTTACCGAGATCAAGGAATTAATTAAAGCACATTGCCTGAGTATTATGGGCCAGCAAATGGTTGATAAAATACAGGTGATGAATAATTATGACCAGATCCACAAATTTTTGAGTCAGGCGAGTGAGTTTAAAAATATACTGACAAATGATGAGGCCCTACCGATTCATCATTTTTTTGATATCAAGTCATTAGCAAATAAAGCCAGGATAGAGGGGACTTTTTTAACCGAGGAAGAATTTTTTCAGGTTCAGGCCTCTTTATCTACCGTATTTGCAGTGATCGCCTACTTTAATGAGCGTGAAGGGCAATATCCCAACCTGGAGGCCTTATTTGAACATTTACCTATTGAAAAGTCGATACTAAAGAAAATCGAACTGATCATTGATCAAAAAGGGAAGATAAAACCGAACGCATCTCGGGAATTGTCTGATCTAACATCTTCAATTGCCAAAGCTGAACAGGAGGCCAGGAAAAAAATAGACCAGGTATTCAAAAACGCATCTTCAAACGGATGGACAGCCGATGGCTCGCTGACTGTGAGAGATGGCCGACTGTGCATACCGCTGTTAGCAGAAAACAAACGTAAGCTAAAGGGATTTATACATGACGAGTCATCATCTGGACAAACAGTTTATATCGAGCCTGAAGAAGTATTTACTTTAAACAACCGTATCCGCGATCTTGAATTTGAACGCAGACGAGAAATTGTAAAGATATTAACAACTCTAACGGATGAATTAAGGCCATATGTGCCGCTGCTACTATCATATCACAGCTTACTTACGAAATTAGACTTTGTGCGGGCCAAAGCCCTTTTTGCCATCGATATTGAGGCTGAAATGCCAGGGCTGATCAATGAAGCAAAAACTAAGTTGTTCAATGCCAGGCATCCACTATTGTTTTTGAGCTTTAAGCCTGAAAAGAAAACAGTTGTCCCATTAAATATTACTATTGACGATGATGTTCGCATTGTGGTGGTATCAGGGCCTAACGCTGGCGGTAAATCAGTTTGTATGAAAACCGTGGGCCTGCTGCAAATGATGGCGCAGGCGGGTTTGCTTATCCCAGCATCAGATGCGAGTACTGTGGGTGTGTTTAAGCAGATATTTGTTGATATTGGTGATGATCAATCCATAGAAAGCGACCTGAGTACTTACAGCGCCCATCTCTCTAAAATGAAAAATTTTGTGGATATGGCCAATGGAAAAACCTTGATTTTGATAGATGAATTTGGAACAGGTACAGACCCTCAATTTGGCGGGCCAATTGCTGAAGCTGTGCTCGAAACACTGAATCACAAAAAGGTTAAGGGAATGGTAACCACGCATTATTCCAACCTTAAGCTTTTTGCAGGCAATACCGAGGGTATAGAAAATGCCTCCATGTTGTTTGATAACGTGGAAATGCGGCCGCTTTACAGGCTGGAAGTTGGAAAGCCGGGGAGTTCCTATGCCTTTGAGATCGCGCAAAAAATAGGGCTACCTCAAAATGTGCTCAATCTGGCTAAAAATAAGATCGGCACAAATCAAAAAAAGGTGGATACCATGCTGGTTGACCTGGAGCGTGATAAAAAGGAGATATTTGATACTAAACTCAATCTTGAAAAGCAGCAACGAAAGGTAAATGAATTGCTTGCAGAGAATGAGAAGCTGAAAAGTTATCTCGAAGAAAATAAGAAAATACTTATCCGTGACGCCAAACAGGAAGCAAAAAATATCATCCTGAATGCCAATAAACTGGTTGAAAATACCATAGCCGACATTAAAAGCAGCAATGCTGATAAAGAAAAGACACGCAACCTGCGTGAGAACTTAAACCGGGAGCTCGAGAAGAATACCGTTAAGCCGGAAGTGATCAAACCATCAAAAAGCGAAGAAGAATTAAAACCTGGCGATTGGGTAAAGTTAAATGACTCCGAAACCAGCGGACAGGTTATTGAGATAGCAAAGGATAATGTGATCATCGCTATCGGCGATCTGAGAACAGTTGCCAAGAAGAACCGCGTACAAAAAATATCAAAAAAGGAAGTGCCTAAAGAGGCAAGAAAGAGCTTTAACTCACATACCAGTGACTTTGCAAGTTTTAGTCCGGAAATTGATGTGCGTGGAAAACGGGGAGAAGAGGCGCTTTACGAAATAGAAAAGCTGCTTGACAAGGCGCTGATGATGGGCTTTAACAATTTAAAGATCATCCATGGCAAGGGCGATGGTATTTTGCGTAAATTGATTCGCGATTATTTGAAAAAATATGACGCGGTAAGCCATATGGAAGATGAGCACTTAGACCGTGGCGGCGATGGAATTACTTATGTATATTTGAAATAATACAACCTAAATATGCGCTTTAAGTACCTCTTACTATTCCTGCTTTTAGTATCAGGCGTATCATGCCGTCCGCAAGGCGTTGTTATTAAACCTCATGATACGCATATTCATTATATGGGCCGGGTGGTGATGCAGGATGAGGCCGCCGAGCTTTCATGGTCGGGGACTTCGCTTAAAATAAATTTTAAGGGCACCGGAATAAAAGCTACGCTGAAGGATGAGTATGGCAATAATTATTTTAATGTGATCGTGGATGATAAGGTGGTAGCAATTATTCACCCGGATAATACCCAAAGCGAATATACCCTGGCGTCAGGGCTCGCTAACACCAATCATTCCCTGGAGTTATTCAAGCGCACCGAATGGGCAATGGGCAAAACCTGGTTTTACCAGTTCGCATTAGATCAAAATGCAATTATGCTCCCCCCGCCGACGGTTAAAAAACATAAGATGGAATTTTTTGGAAATTCTATTTCCTGCGGTTATGCTGTAGAGGACTCATCAGGTAAGGATCGGGGGACCGCGCCATATGAGAATGGCTATTTGAGTTATGCCGCACTTACAGCCCGTCATTTTGATGCTGAGTTCCATAATACCTCACGCAGTGGAATAGGAATAATGGTAAGCTGGGACCCGCTCATCATGCCGGAATTGTATTACAGGGCTGATGCTACTGACGGGGAAAGCCATTGGGATTTTTCGAAATATATCCCGGATATAGTGGTGATCAATCTTTTCCAGAATGATTGCTGGATAACTAAATTGCCTGATAACAATCAATTTAAAGCAAGATTCGGAACAAAAGCCCCAACTGACGATCAAATTATAAAGGCATATAAGGATTTTGTAAAAACCATCAGAGGTAAATACCCAAAGGCGCAGATCATTTGTGTGCTGGGCAACATGGATATCACAAAAGAGGGCTCGCCATGGCCGGGTTATGTAGAAAAGGCAGTTGCAGAAATAGGGGATAAGAACATTTACGCTCACATTTTCCCGTATAAAAACACCCCCGGTCATCCTAATATTAAAGAACAACAAGCCATGGCCAATGATCTGATCGCCTTTATTGACGGGCATATTAAGTGGTGACACGATCTCTGAATCTTAAGAATTTATAAGATGGGGTTTGGCTGATATTAAATTCCTGGAATCGATAAATCATGTTAATTTTGCGCCAACCAATTATTAAAACAGGGTAGCAAATTGCTTTTTGCAGGGCTGAATCTTGTTAATCATTTAAATCTTAAAATCGTGTAATGAATAAAGTTGTTAATGGAGCTGACGAAGCTGTGCATGATATTGCTGATGGCATGACTTTGATGCTGGGTGGTTTCGGATTATGCGGCCTGCCTGAAAAGTGTATTGCTGCATTGGTGAAAAAGGGGGTAAAGAACCTCACCTGCATATCTAACAATGCCGGTGTTGATGATTTTGGCATCGGACTGATGCTGAAACAGCACCAGGTAAAAAAAATGATCTCATCCTACGTTGGTGAAAACGCCGAATTTGAGCGCCAATTACTTAGCGGAGAACTGGAAGTAGAACTGATCCCTCAAGGTACACTCGCTACCCGCTGCATGGCCGCAGGATACGGTATGCCCGCCATATTTACGCCAGCAGGTATTGGTACCGAAGTTGCCGAAGGTAAGGAAGTACGGAATTTTAACGGCAAGGATTATTTGATGGAAATGGCGTTTGAAGCGGATTTTGCCATAGTAAAAGCCTGGAAGGGTGATACCATGGGCAACCTGGTATACCGCTCAACTGCGCGCAACTTTAACCCTGTAATGGCAATGGCCGGTAAGGTTACCATTGCCGAAGTAGAGGAACTGGTTGAGGCAGGTGAGATTGACCCTGACCATGTGCATACTCCGGGAATTTATGTGCATCGCATTTTTCAGGGGCAGGATTATGAGAAAAGAATTGAGCAACGGACGGTAAGAAGAAAATAATCACCTTGTCATTGCGAGCGAAGCGTGGCAATCGCAAACCACATAGGAAACTCTGTATAGCATGCGATTGCTTCGTCGTTCCTCCTCGCAATGACAAAAAGATAATAAGTAATGTTAGATAAAGAAGGTATTGCAAAACGAATAGCGAAAGAAATAAGAGACGGTTACTACGTTAACCTGGGCATAGGTATACCAACATTGGTAGCCAATTTTATCCCAGAAGGTATGGATGTAGTATTACAGTCGGAGAACGGGCTTTTGGGTATTGGCCCATTTCCTTTCGAGGGTGAAGAGGACCCTGATACGATAAATGCAGGCAAGCAAACCATTACCATATTACCCGGTTCAGCAATTTTTGATTCGGCGATGAGTTTTGGGATGATCCGGGCTAAAAAGGTAAACCTTACCATTTTAGGGGCCATGGAAGTATCAGAAAACGGTGATATTGCCAGCTGGAAGATCCCCGGTAAAATGGTAAAGGGTATGGGTGGAGCTATGGACCTGGTGGCTTCGGCAGAAAATATTATAGTTGCCATGCAGCATGTAAACAAGGCAGGGGAGTCAAAATTACTGCCAAAGTGCAGTCTGCCCCTTACGGGTATAAATTGTGTTAAGAAGATCGTTACCGAAATGGGCGTATTTGATATTTTACCCGAAGGCGGTTTCCGGTTATTGGAAAAGGCTCCCGGAGTAAGTATCGAAGACATAAAAAAAGCTACAGCCGGAAAGCTGATCATAGAGGGTGATATCCCGGAGATAGCTTTATAGCGACTTTATTCGGCCCATTTAAGGCGATTTGCTAAACCTGCTTCCTTGAACGCGGCTTCTATTTCTTTCTTTGATTCTGTAAAGTGTGCCCAACCTTCAAAATGTAATGGTGTGATCATTGCATTTTTAAAATGCCTGGCTAATTCAACTCCTTCGGCAACAGTCATGGTTAAATGTGCCGAACCAACCTCTTTCACTACTGCGGCACCTAAAAATGCAACTACTATTTTTATATCAAACCGCTTAGCAACCTCCTCAACGCCTTCGTACCATACCGTGTCTCCGGTGATATACACACCATCCGTTGTATCACCCTTATAATTAAGTACAAAGCCGGTAACCGGGCCTCTGTCGCCACCAACAGGGCCATGTCTGCAAGGCGTGCCGGTAATGCTTAACAAGCGATTATCCTTTGCCGGGACATCAATGGTTTCCCAATTATTTAACCCGATGGCATTAGCGCCAAACCGCTTAGCACCATCCACAGTGGTGAAAACCTTTTCAGCCCCCGTTAAAAATTTGCGCCCTGAATTATCGAGATTATCAAAATGATGATCGTGGGTGAGGAGCACAAAATCAATCGTCCCTAATTCATTGGCCTTTATCGCCGGGTCGGCAAGCTTATGCAAAGTGTATATATTGGTTGGATAGTCGGTACCCTTTGGGTCAAAGGTTGGATCGGTCAAAAATTTTAATCCCCCTGCTTCAAACAAGGCTGTTGGGCCACCGATGTATTTTATTTTGATTTCGTCGGCAATCATAGTACAATAAGTATTAACTAAGCACTTTTTCTCTTAATTCCTTTGATATCGCTTCAGTCACACAAATAATATCCTCAGCTTCGTTGGTATTGTTAAAGATCACCTGGTCGCACTCATCCCGGTAGGGTAATAAAAACTCCCGATAGGCGGGCACTACATGGTTTACCCACTTATACATCGCATCATCATGCGAATAACCCCGTTCTGCAAGGTCTCGTTTTAGACGACGTTGCAGGGCAATATCATTATCGGCCTCAATAAATATTTTCAGATCGAGCATTTTAGCAATTTCCCTGAAATGTAGGATAAACAAGCCCTCGACGATGAGGATGGGGGCGGGCTTAATTTCAAGGATCTTTGGAGCGATGTTGGGATTGTTAAAGGTATATTCCTTTTTATAAATGGTTTTATTGTTTAATAACTGACCTATATCGTCCTGGAAATGGCTGTGATCAATTGTGGAGGGCAGATCAAAGTTGTACAGCTTATTTTCCTCAGATGTCATATTATGAGCTACCGGGAAGTAATAATCATCCTGCGAAACCAGGCACACCTCATCATTGGTAAAATGCTCAAGAAAGCACTTCAGGAAAAACGTTTTTCCTGAACCACTGCCCCCGGCTATACCGATAATAAAGGGAGTCTTCGAAGCCCCTGAAGCCCCCAAACCCCCTGAAGGGGGCTTTTTAAAAAGCATGCTCATTAATTGTCACTCGATAATATACCGTCAAATTTAATAATTTTAATACTCCCCCTTTAGGGGGTCAGGGGGGCTTTTATTCGTTTGGAGCGCCGTAGCTTAGGTTGACCTGGAAACGTTTGTCTAACGCGCCAAGTGATTGGGCAACGCTTTTGGTCATCACAATAATCACGTCCTTTGTTGATTCGTTATCAGTGAAACGGCCAACAACCTTTGCAAAGGTTGTGCGGTTGGTCATTACGTTTGTGATTCTTATAACCGTACCTATTGGCGCAGTGCGATGCAGAACGAGCTTTTTATTCGGGTCGAGACCGTCGTCATCCATCCAGGTGGCAACGCCCTTTTCATCCTTTTCAAATATCCCGAATTTGTTGGCATTCATATGGTTGCCGGCATTGCTGCTGTCCTGAGGTGCAGCCACAGAAGTTGAATCGCGTTTAGCAACGATGGTATCAGCCTGGCGGGCGGCGGGTGGTGGAGTGGACGCGGTAGTAGTTCCGGATGCGTTTGATTTAACTAGCAAAATCTGTCCGGGATGTATATCATTTGATTTCAAGCTATTTAAGCTCATTACATTTTCGACCGTGGTATTAAAACGCTTAGCTATGGAATACAGCGTTTCGCCAGCCGAAACCTTATATTGCGTAGGCGGACTGTTATCAACAGGCTCCTCTTGTTGGGGTTGTGCCGGTTGCGGCTTGACAACAGGTGGTTGAACAACAGGCTTGCTTTGTACCGGCGGCTCCTTTTGCGCTACTTCCACTGCGTGCTTTTTGAAAGGACGATCAGTAGGAACTTTAATGATATGGCCAATCGTCATTTTAGCATTATCGTTATATTTTATTAGCTCTTTTGGACTAACGTCATACCGCCTCGCAATAGAATAGTAATTATCCTTTTTTACTATTTTATGAAGAATTACTTTTTTTCCGTTATGATTTTCGACACCAATGGAATCGACTACAGATTTTGCAAAAAGTGATATGGAACAGATTGTGAATGTGATTGTTAATAATAATAATTTAAATTTCATCTTAATTTTTAAACAATATTTAGAGGTTTAAAACTTTTAATTCGGACTTGTTTTTGAGGTAGATCAGTTGATTCTTATGCATTAGAAACGACTCCGGTTGCAGTTTTTGTATACCGGTATTCAATAAATCTTCATAAATCAGATCTATTTCATCCAATATATACAAACGTTGTTCTAATGTCCCCTTAACAAGCGAGTGCAAAGATACAATTCTCAAATTATTGTGTTCAAGATAATGAATTGTATTTCCAAATGGCGCAATTGGTATCTCCGCGATGCTCAAAACCTCAGATGAAACCAGATCTGGTAATTTTATATAATTTGTTGGTTCTGTATCAATTGTGGGTTCAAAAGGCCTGATAATAGTACCGTTTTTGATATCAGCCAAAAATAATTTCCGTGGCTGCAGGCGGGTGTCGTAGATAACCGGGCCATTAACCGACAAATGGTCAAACGCATGCGTATAATTGCTCCATAAGGTATTGCCGGTCATTCGGTCAATCGCAATCAAACCTTTGTGTGCAGGCCCTGCTTCCGATTGGTAGTTATGCAACAGCAATACTCCATTATAACCCGCTTCGATCCCGGTGAGCCATCGTTCCTCAGTTTGCAGTTGGTCGAAATAAATAATTCCGGATTGTAGATCGATTGATGAGAATGATACCCTTTTATCACCCTGATCTCTGATTTCGGCAAAAATAGTGTCAGTAAGGCTGTCGATCTCTAATCGCCATACTACAGATTCAAATTGATGATGAATAAAAAGCTGCTGCATATTTAAAGGCAACAAATATCGGTATTTCTGTCGGATCGGCTCATATTTGAAAAGCGGCCTCATTGGTTACGTTTAAATTTATAAATTTGGCGACTATAAAAATTCAAACCAGACACAACGATAATATTATATGAGCAAAGGGATCATCAGTAAGGAGGAAGACTATTCGCAATGGTATAACGACCTGGTAATTAAGGCCGATATGGCCGAATATTCGCCGGTGAGGGGATGTATGATCATAAAGCCTTATGGTTATTCCATTTGGGAGAAGATGCAGGCAGTGCTTGATCAAATGTTTAAGGACACGGGTCACAGCAACGCTTATTTCCCTTTGCTCATACCCAAATCGTTCTTTTCAAAAGAGGCCAGTCATGTGGAAGGCTTTGCCAAGGAGTGCGCCGTGGTAACTCATTATCGCTTAAAAAATGATGAGAATGGGAATATTGTGGTCGATGAGGATGCTAAACTGGAAGAAGAACTGATCATCCGTCCAACTTCCGAGACTATTATCTGGAACACGTACAAAGGCTGGATACAATCCTACCGCGATCTGCCAATTTTAGTGAACCAATGGGCCAATGTGATGCGCTGGGAGATGCGTACACGCTTATTTTTACGTACCAGCGAATTCTTATGGCAGGAGGGGCATACCGCTCACGCTACATCAGAAGAAGCAGTAGCTGAAACCGAGCAAATGCTTGGTGTATATGCTGATTTTGCCGAAAACTGGCTGGCGTTGCCGGTTGTAAAAGGTCGGAAAACGCCTAATGAACGTTTTGCGGGCGCATTAGATACCTACTGTATTGAAGCGTTGATGCAGGATGGAAAAGCCCTGCAAGCAGGAACCTCACACTTTTTGGGCCAGAACTTTGCCAAAGCCTTCGATGTGAAATTTACCAGCAAGGAAAACAAACTGGATTATGTTTGGGCGACCTCATGGGGTGTATCTACCCGTTTGATAGGCGCGTTGATCATGGCGCATTCGGATGATGCGGGTTTGGTATTGCCGCCTAAACTGGCTCCGATACAAGTAGTTGTTGTGCCGATCTATAAGCATGATGAAGAACTGGAAAATATAACAGCTTACGTTAAGGAACTTACTAAAGAATTGAAGTCAAAAAACATTTCAATAAAGTTCGATAATCGCGATACGCATCGCCCGGGGGCTAAATTTGCCGAATATGAATTGAAGGGTGTGCCTTTACGTGTGGCCATAGGCAGCAGAGATATGCAGAACGGAACAGTTGAACTGGCAAGGCGTGATACCAAAACCAAGGAAACGGTTGAACAAACTGGCCTGGCTGGGCGTATTGAAAAATTATTAGAAGATATTCAGCAGAATATCTACCAAAAGGCATTTGATTTCAGGGAAGAAAACACTAAAAAAGTGGATACTTACGAGGAATTTAAACGCCTCCTTGATGAAGAGCCAGGTTTTTTACTGGCCCATTGGGATGGCACCGCTGAAACCGAGCAAAAGATAAAGGATGACACGAAAGCAACTATCCGCTGTATCCCCTTGAATAATAAGATGGAAGAGGGTAAATGTATATTGACAGGTAAGCCATCGAATCAGAGGGTGGTATTTGCGAGGGCATATTAGGCCTCACCTAGATCCTCTCCAAAGAAGAGGACTTTAAATTGTCTATTAACAAAATATCTAACTTAAATAAGCCCTCTCCTTTGGAGAGGGTTGGGAGAGGCCATGAAATTCGCAACTAAAGCAATACACGCAGGGCAGGAGCCCGATCCAACAACGGGCGCTATCATGACGCCAATTTACCAGACGTCCACTTATTGGCAAAAATCACCTGGGGATAATAAGGGGTACGAGTATTCCCGCGGAACAAACCCAACCCGCAAGGCTTTGGAAGGATGTTTGGCGGCATTAGAAAATGCTGAATATGGATTGGCTTTTTCGAGCGGGATGGGGGCTACTGATGCGGTTATGAAACTCTTACGCCCAGGTGACGAAGTGATTACAGGGAATGACCTGTATGGTGGATCATACCGGATGTTCACTAAGATATTTGCCAATTATGGCATCAAGTTTCACTTTCTTGATCTTTCTAAACCGGAGATCATCAATGAATATGTGAACGATAAAACAAAGCTGGTTTGGATCGAAACGCCGACAAATCCAACCATGCAAATTATTGATATTGAGGCTATTGCCAAGATCACAAAAGCGAAAAGTTTACTACTGGTAGTAGATAATACTTTTGCGTCGCCTTACCTGCAAAACCCGATTGACCTTGGCGCTGATATCGTAATGCATTCGGTAACCAAATATATTGGTGGTCATAGTGATGTGGTAATGGGCGCCCTGATGCTGAACGATGAGGCACTGTATAAGCAACTCTGGTTCATTTATAATGCTTGTGGTGCCACACCTGGACCGATGGATAGCTTCCTGGTACTGAGGGGTATCAAAACCCTGCACTTGCGCATGAAGGCCCATTGCGAGAATGGCCGGAAGATCGCTGAATTTTTAAAAACACATCCAAGAGTTGATAAAATATACTGGCCCGGTTTTGAGGATCATCCTAATCATGATATCGCAAAAAAACAAATGCGCGATTTTGGCGGAATGATATCCATTACCCTAAAAGGCGCGGACTTACAAGAAACATTTAAGGTAGCATCGTCATTTAAGGTATTCTCTTTGGCTGAGTCGCTGGGCGGTGTGGAATCACTCATCAATCATCCGGTGACGATGACCCATGCATCTATACCAAAAGAAGAACGTGAGAAAGCCGGCGTTGTTGATAACCTTTTGCGCTTAAGCGTAGGAGTTGAGGATGTTGATGATCTGCTGGATGATTTGAAAGCGGCACTGGCGGTCTGAACACTGTCCTATAGTGTGGGTGTTCCATTTAGAATGTGGAACATGTGGAACGTTTTGGAACACCCGCAATAGTTAAAATTTATTCGTTTAAATTAACCATTGAAATTCGAAAGAATTGCTATTGATTTGTTTATCAGCCATTTGTCATTGCGAGCGGAGCGTGGCAATCGCGAACTATTGAAAGCGGATCTGCATAGCATGCGATTGCTTCATTTCATTCGCAATGACAGTTCTCAAACCTTCGCCCCCAATATCCACCTCCACGCCCAGCGGGTGGAGGTATTAAATCCCCGCCAGCTGTCCACAAACTCAATAATATCATCAAGGCACCTTTCGCTAAATTTTTGCTTGAAATTTTTGGCGGCTATTTTAAATACCTTATCCGGGTTTTCGAGGCCGATGCGTTCAAATATTTCCTTTTTTACGTACATGGTGCGCACAAACAAAATATTGAAGAGGATTACATAGCTGTATAAAGTGCGCTTGATATAACCTGCCTTAGCGGCGTATGATTTTAGCAGGTTTTTGGTGAAAAGGATATGCCGTGCTTCTTCAATATTATGCAGGTCGAACATTTTTTTTAATACCGGGTAAATAGCAGGTTCCTTTCGGGCATAATCGCCATACACATCCGTCACCAGTTCTACAGATACACTGCCCATAAACAGGTAATCTGCCGGTAAATACTTATTGCTGAATTCACCAAAAAACTTGTGCATGCCCGACTGCCTGATTGGCTTACCGCCAAGTTTACTAATAGCCTGACCAAACATTTCCTGGTGCCTGAATTCTTCAATCAATTCTCTTAGCAGGAAACGGTGTTCAACATCATCAAGAGGCAGGGTAAGAATGTGCCTCGTCATAAAAAGGCAAAACAGGCATTCGCCCCAGGCATAGGAGGCGATCACCTGCACCAACTCGTGCCGGCCGAGTTCCAGTTTTTGGGTAGGGGTAAGTGTATCGTAAATCTCGAGCCCGTGAAGAGAGGTCAAAAATTCTGGCAAAAAAATATCATCCGGTTCCGGTTCCTGCTGCCACGGGATATAGGTTTCCGGTAGCAGCGGCCTTTCCTTGCTGATTTTAATTAAACGCTCAATTTCCTGTACATCCATATTAAACTCCTGTAAATATAAGCAACGATCGAAACTTCCTTGAGGGTTTTAGCACTTGCATCCGCTTATATCATATTAAAGTAAAAACGCTTACCCCGGCAAACTACTTAACAAATCTTTGCGTTATTAGTTCGTGATAAGGTTTAGGTTGGCTCCGATCTGATAAATCGGAGCTAAGCCTCCCGCCGCCTGGTGGGGGGCTTTTTTTGTTTATAGGGTAACGAAAATTATTGCAAAAAGGTGGCCTTAAGAGGTTCTTAACCATTTATTCGCTTCGGCTTTCAAATCTTTAGTTGTGGTAAATTCGCCATTCTCAATTTCAGTATCACCCTTTTCAAGATCCTTATTATACTGATCAATGGTTTGTCGTTTTTCGGTTGTATGAAACCCAATCTGCATCAACTTTAGTGAATTAATTAACCACTCCCGTTTAGAAGGGTCTTTAATTTTATCCAAATCAATTATGAGTTTCATAAACGTCAATTTTAAATTATACGAAATTGCAAAAAAACATTCGGCAAACGAAAAGCGGATCATTCCACCAAATTGACTAAGAACCTTTAAGAAAGCAAATATTTTACAGCCCTGTGTACCGGGTAAATGATGATAGGCGCAGCTATCACATCAATGGTATAGTGCACATGCTGCACCAGTAACAGGCAGGCTACAATAATGGTCGAAATAAGCGCCAGTGCCTTATCAAGCTTTCGCTCCAGACAAAGGAATGCAAGAAACAGTATAGAAGTATGGCCCGAGAAAAACAGGTCCTTGGTGATGGTGCTCCGACCATAAAAGATCGCAGTAAGGGGATCAGTTAAAACGATTAGTCCGGCTGGTGGGTTGAGCGGCACCAAACTGATGGCCAATGCCCTAAGTATGGTGATGAATATAAACGTCCACAAGTAGGTAATATAGATAGTGGGTTTTTCTACGCCGCGATAAAGAGCATAAAATCCCAATCCCCATATTATCGAGAAAATGGCCCAGGAAACATTGTGCGGATGGATTGCATTTAATACCAAATCATTCAATTCGGTTCCATCTCTTTTCTGGATCAGATTAAAAAAAGGCGGAAGCATGAAGGTGATAAAGATCATCAACACGGTTCCGATTAGCAGTTGCGCCCGCTGCAACGACGAGTTCCAGGTCTGTCTCCAGTTCTTCCTTAATGTAATTGCAATTGGTCTCGCCACTTTTATTATAATATATTATCCGGGGGGCAAAAATAAATAAGATAAATGAAATGTTAAATTTTCTTTACCAATAAATTAAACTTATGTGAATCGTTTGACGGTGTTCACGTTCGGAATGTTACAAGCGTCTTGTTATTAAATTCTTTTTTTATAACATGGAAACTCCTTACTTATAATTCGATATAAAATTATATTGTTAATAATCAGCTGTTTACTTAATTATACTAACTAATTAGTTTTAATACTAATTTATTAGTATTAATTTGGTTTTGGAATCACATAAACGAAGTATTTGATAGAAAACACAAAATTATGATACCCTTTACTTTAAAAAACTGCCATATGCGATCAATTTGTATAGGCATGATCGCCCTTCTAATAAGTATTGTAAACACCTCAGCAAGCGCAAAACCGGCGGATATTGAATATAGCTTTCAAAGAAGAGATTCCTCTTCTTTATTTATAACACTTGCATTTAAAGGGAATAGAACAGGGAGTACTGTGCTTCATCTGCCAAATGAATGGGCATCTGCAAAGCAGTTATACAAAGCCATTTCATTACTTAAGGCAATATCCGCAGGTACATCAATTGATTCCACCAAAAAACCAAATGAGTATACGTTAAAATATTCACCTGACACAAGGATAGAGCTGAGCTATGTTTTGAGTAAGGACTGGAAAGGGGCGCTTGAATACCCCCTATACTTTAGGCCGGTTATTGAGGCCGATCACTTTTATTTTGAGGGATATAGCGGCCTGGTTTACCCTGATATGGACGACCGGCAGCAACTCACCTGCAAAATATCCTACAAAGGCTTTTCATCCGATGATTTTATCGGGAACAGCTTTTTTTCAAATGACTCTACCGCCCGTTTTAAAACAACCTTGGGTAATTTACGTAATGGCGTTTTCTGTGGTGGTAAGTTCAGATCGAAAGAGATTCAGCTAAGCAATCAAAAAATTGTAGTTGCTATAACCGGGCAATATGCTTTTACTGATGAGGATGCCTACACCAATATTTCTAAAATCATGATTAGCGAAAGAGAGTTTTGGAAAGATAAAAGTGCGCCCTATTTCTTTACGGTATTGTTAGCCACAAAAAGCCCTGGCAATAGCGGTGGTACGGCCCACTACAACTCATTCTGTCTTTTTCAAAGCAGCAATATAAAATTAACCGAGGGTGTATTATACACCATGAGTCATGAATATTTTCATACATGGCTTGGGCAGGGATTGAAAATGCCCCAGCCGAATGAGTTATATAAATGGTTCAGTGAGGGGTTCACAGATTACTATGCCTATAAAATGCAGTATGTGACTGGGCTATTGTCACAAAGTGATTTTTTGAACCGCATCAATAAGAAGCTAAAGGATTATTATTTATCACATTATTTCACTTTGGATAACCAGCAACTGATCGGGCGTTATTGGGAAAATTCAGGGCTTAAGGACCTGTCATACTGCAGGGGCCTGGCAATCGCTTTTGCGCTTGATAATCAGATCAAAATTAATAACTCAGGAAGTCTTGACGACCTTTTAAGGGAATTTTATAAAGAAAGCAAACCCGAAATGGTATTCTCCAAGCTGAAATTTGATCAACTGGTATTGAAATATACCAATACTGCAACACTGGCCGCAATAGACAGCGCGAACACAGGAGTAAATGACGGCCTTACAAAAATCCTTCCCAATTCGGGACACTACAAAACGGAATTTGTAATAATAGATAAGGTTTTTGACATTGGATTTGACTTCGAGGCCAGTAAAAAGGCCAAAAAGATTGTCGGCTTAAAACCAGGCAGTAATGCGGAGAAGGCCGGCCTGGCCGAAAATATGGACATTACTAACGGTTTTTCATTCTGGCCCAATGACGCGGAGAAACCTGCAAAGGTACAGGTGATCAATAACGGTGAAAAAAAATGGATAGAATTTATGCCCGCTGCACCGGCAAATATAAAGGTACCGCAGGTTAAAATTGAGAATGGGGGATAGACTACACGAATAATAAAAATTTATTGACTGATAATCAGTGGTTTAATAAAAATACTAATCAGTTAGTTGTAATACTAATAGATTAGTATTACCTTGGTTCTATAATTTATAACATCATGCAAAAACTGGCTAAAAGAGAAGAACAAATAATGCAGGTATTCTGGAATTTGGAAAAAGCATTCATAAAAGAGATCATTCCTGAGCTACCTGACCCAAAACCCCATTATAATTCTGTAGCAACTATGGTAAAAATATTAGAGGATAAGGGCTTCCTGGCTCATGAGGCTGTCGGCAATATTTTCAGATATTATCCCATTATAGCGAGGGATGATTACCAGGGGCATGCCATGAAGGATATAGTGAGCCAGTATTTTAACAATTCCTATCCAAGTATGCTGGCTTATTTTGCCAAACAGGAAAAAATATCCGAATCGGAATTAAACGAAATTGTAGAGATCATTAAATCAACAAACAAATGATACCATATATCCTGCATGTAGCATTGCTCATCTCCATATGTCTTTTGTTCTATAAGATATTTTTGCAGAGAGAAACCTTTTACAAGCTGAACCGCCTTGTGCTGTTAGTTTGCCTTGGATTGTCGTTTGTGTTGCCGCTGATAACCGTTCCGCAAGAGTGGGCATTAAGAAGCCCGCCAGCACATCTAAACGTAGATAAGCCTTCCGAGGTCGTATCGATATCAGATGCAGTGAAGAAGGAAGTGTTGGCAAAGCAAATAGCCAGTCAAAAGCCCGCATTGAAGCAAGCAGTCAATCAGCAACCTGTGCTGAAGCAACAGCCGGCCAAACCAGTAGCCATCGCACAAAACCTGGCATCAACCTCCTCAACATGGCAGAATATGATCCCGGTTGCCATTAAATGGTTGTTTTACCTCTATTGGGCAGGTGTGGCAGCTTTTGGGTTGAATTTGCTGCTGCAGGTAATCGTGCTATTGTTTCGGGCCTACTCAAACCCGGTGATTAAAGATGGCAAGTTCCGTATCATAGAGATCAAAGGCGATAAAGCGCCTTGTTCATTCGGCAACAATATTTTTATCAACCCTGAAAAATACGACTGGGATACCTATACCCAGATACTGATGCACGAGAAGGTGCATATACAACAAGGGCACAGCTTTGATATATTACTGGCCGAGCTGGTGCTGGTTTTCCAATGGTTCAACCCCTTTGCCTGGCTTTACCGCGGCGAGTTGGAAAATAACCTGGAGTTTTTAACCGATGAGGCAGTACTTGACGATACCTCCGTTGAAAAGGCGACCTACCAGATGAGTTTGTTAAAAGTATCGGCGCCCCACCTGGCGCTGAGTGTTACAACCAATTACAATCAATCACTTCTGAAAAAACGCATAGTTATGATGAACGCTAAAAAATCAAACATCCATACGATGTGGAAATATTTCATCCTGGTTCCGTTGATGGCAGGCCTGGCTTGCGCATTGAACCAGACAGCCGCATTTAGCCAGACAACAGCTAAAGCCAAAGCAAAGAGCACACAAAATCATATCCACACGTCGCAGCATGGCGGCCATATGAGCAATGAAGGATCGTGGTTTGCTACCATTAAGGGCGAAAAGATGCGCATAGAATTCAGGAACGACGGCGATGACCGGTCATGGTCGAGCAATAATAATTATTTGGTGAGCGAGTTCTCTGCTTTGCCAAAAGACCAAAAGGGTGAATTTACCTTGAAACGCGAAGCCGGAACTATGCTGTTTACCGGGAAATTTGAAGGAAACGAGGGATATGGTCACTTCAAATTCACGGCTGATAAAGAATTCAATAGCTATTTAAGCAGCAATGGGATACGCAATATGGATGATGATGACCAGTTTGCTCTTTTCGCCCTAAATATTAAAAGGGGATATGTAGATATGCTGAAGGCCAACGGTTATGGGCATATTGAAAAAAATGAATTGATATCGATGAAGGCCTTGGGCGTTGATGCACCTTTTATTAAGGGTTGGAAGGAAATGGGCTATAAACTTGATCCTAACGAACTGGTATCGGCCAAGGCTTTAGGTGTTGATGGCGAATATGTAAGCGAGATCAAAAAAGCCGGTTACCCTAATATTGATTTCAATCAACTGATCAGTTTTAAGGCGCAGGGGATTGATGGTAAATATATTGCCAGTCTTAAAAAAGCGGGTAAAATGGATAATAAAAAAGAGGGCGACGAATTCAAACTGCCATCGGCCAATGACATATCATCCTACAAAGCCCTCGATGTTGATTCAACTTATATAAGCGGGCTAAAAAATGCGGGATATACCAATATCCCATTTAATGAACTCACCAGTATGAAAGCGGTAGGTGTTACTCCTGAATATGTGAAGGGGCTTAATGATATAGGATATAAAGATATCCCGGCTAATGATTTAGTATCATTAAAATCATTAGGTGTTACCCCCGACTATGTAAAGGGTTTTATGGGCATAGGTTTCAAGGATATTTCACCAAATGAACTGATGTCAGTAAAATCTTTGGACATCACACCTGAATATATCAAAGGTTTCCAGGACTTAGGTTACAAGGATATATCTATCAGCGAGCTGGAATCAGCAAAATCGCTTGGGATCACACAAGCCTATATCAAAGGTTTTGAAGCCCTGGGATACAAGAATCTTTCGATAAATGACCTCAGTTCCCTAAAAGCCCTTGGAATTACGGCTGAGTATATAAAAAGCTTTGAAGCAGTGGGCTACAAACAGATCCCGGTAAATGAATTAAGTTCATTAAAGGCCCTGGGAGTTACCCCTGGTTTTATTAAGGGATTTAAAGATCTGGGCTACAATGTTTCTTTAAACGAAGTAGCATCGCTTAAGGCGACAGGCGTTACCCCCGCTTATGTGAGTTCAATGAAGGCCAAAGGCTTTAACTCGAAGGACCTTGATAAATACATACAACTGAAAAACGCATTCAACTAATCAACCCATTACATTTCTAAAAAAAACTTACGAGGTCTTTAAGACTTCGTAGGTTTTAATCTCGCTGTTGTGGATGTAAAACATCCGAATAAGCCACCTTATTACCTTAAATGTAACTTTATTTAACCTGTATAAATAATTGTATATGTGGATTTTAGTAGTGGTAGTTGTGTTTGTTTGCGCCATAGTGGCCATGATCACGTTGCAAAATGCGAGGCATTAATAATCCAGCATCTGGCAATTAAAACCAGCGGTATGCAAAAGCGATTCTACAGAGCCGGGGTGTAGATCTGTACCCACAATGCGCAGAACCTTATCGCAATCCTCCAGATCAAAATTCCATTGCTGAATAGTTGGAAAGGAAGTCAGCAAGGGGCTAACCTTACTAACTTTTTTCCTGCTGGTTACATTTGTTTTAAAAACTAATATTTCCATAGTTGTAATTTTTAATGTTCACTACCTGTTAACTATTGGCAAGGCGCGAATTGGACAAAAACTTCCGGATTTTTTATTCTACTGGCTTTGAGGTATCTTCTGCTGGTTTTCCTGTACATTCTGCAGGTTGATCCCGATCAAAGTCCCCACGATGCCTACCGCCCCATCCGTGCCCGCAACGAGCTCTCATGTGCTCTTTAAAGCGTTCCCTTTCTTCGGGGCTCATGTTCTTAAAGCGGTCCCATTTATTGTGCATCCAAGGGGCGCCACCACGATGGCCGCCCTTTCCAAAACCAAATAGTATTTTGGCTAAAATAAACAGGCCCATTGCCTGCCAATAAGTAATTGTGCCCGTATGCAGTATACCTGGTAACAGGTTGTTCCACAGTTCCATCACAATGTAGCTGACGAGCGCCAAAGCGCCTGCCACTAAAAAGGGGATGAAAATCATTTTCTTTCTAAAACTAAACTTACGCCTGTAAGCTTTGTCGTAATATGGTTCGTTCATTTCTTTAATTTTTAATATTCTGTAATTTCTTCATACAATTGTTTAAGCCGCTTACGCAGATGAAGGACTGCGTACCGCTTTCTCGAAACAAGCGTTTGTATATTTTCGCCTGTGGTTTTTGCTATTTCAGCAAAGGGGATATCATCAAGTTCCTGCCATATAAAAACCTGCTTTTGTTCTTCAGGCAATTCATCCAATGCAAAAAATAACTGCTCCCAAAATAGGTTGCGTATATATTCTGTTTCAGGTGTGGTACCTTCGGTGAGCAGTATCGCCCTGAAGTCGGGGCTATCATCGTCATCATCACCATCGTCGGAAACGTTCAGATCAAATAACTCCTCCGATTTTTTCCTGTTTTTATCAATGATCTTGTTGGTTGCAACTTTGTAGAGCCACGCGCCTGTTTGCTCTATCGGCTCGGCATTAACTACGGCGCTTAGCTGGTACCAAACATCCTGCAGAATGTCCTCGGCATCGGCGTCGTTATTAACCCTCCGGCGGATAAAGCCCAGCAATCCCTTACCATACGCTTTTATTGATTGCATGATGTGGTTTTGTTTCTCTTCGGGCATTACAGCTGTGATCAATTTATTTCTCCTTTAAAGGTAGAGACGATTGACGGAAGAAAACATTTTAAAAAAAATAAAAATTGTTGAAGAGGGGAGGCAAACTCATTCCCGGTTTATCAGGTCGTCTACCTTGAATATACTTTGCGCAGTGTGAAGACCACTTTTTTTATCATTCTTATACTTAAATTCACTTTTTATTAAAATATATTTTGCTGCCGAGGGTATTGAAAGCGGTAAGCTCAATTTTTGTTTTATACCGGCGTCAACAAAAATATAATCCCATTCTTTTGGTAACCAAACAATATCCTTAGCTCCCACGTCCGGTTTAACTGAGTGCGGAAAACTAAGATGAAAAAAATCCACATTGATATCTTTAAATTTAAGATGAGTATGATTATCAATTACATCATCATCAGTAATATACCTGATTTTGAGTATAAAGGTTTTAACGTCAATATATTGCCTTACAGTACCTTTATTTTCAAGATTAGCAATAAATTCAAGCACTAAATGATCACCATGTTTATCAATGAATTTTATATCCAGGTTGAATTCGCTTTTAGGATACCGCTCTCTTTTCCATATATAATTATACATCACCCAAAGGCCTGCAACAACAAGGGAAGCTGTTTTTATAATATCTATTATTTCGGTGGTGCTCATTGTGCTAATCAATTTATATTAAAGATATAAATTAATTGAATTAACGCACTTATAATCAATGCCTTTCAAACCAAGCCTTTTCAAAGCCATGTCCATATAGTCTCCCCCAAGCCCAAAATCTCAAAACAAGAGTAATAAAAAGACAGTAACATTTTCATGACATTGAGATAGGTGTCGTCTGTATCTCCCTATTACACCAATGCCTTAAGTTCCTTATTATCAGTTATTTAATATGGTGTTTGGTGAATAAGCTGTTCGTATTTGAACAGACTTATGTGGTTTTATGGCAATGATTTATCAGAAATTATATTGATATATTTATCTACCTATTAACTATAACGATTGTCCTTAGTTTATGTATTCTTATTAAAATACTTATTTATTCCTGAGACCATACCTGTATAGGTATCAAATATTGATATAAAATATGTGAAAAAAATCAGATGGATTAAATAAAAATAAATATTAAATTTGTTAACAAGGCCTAATTAATTAAACTAAAAATTAATATTTTCCTTTTTTATCACAAAATTTCGTTACCCTGGCAGTCGATATTTGCTAATTGCCGAGATTGAAATTGTACGTTGACAAGTATAAAACATCAGAGCGTTTTTAAAGTAAAATGATCAATAGAAAAGTTTCAGTTCTTATATTGTCTTTTTTGAAACCTGAACCACCTATAAAAACAAATTATGAGAGCCGGTACCCGTCGTTTTTCATTCAGCCGTTTATCTATTCAGCAAAAGTTGCCGCTTTTAATATGTGCACTGCTGCTTTCGGCTATAGTAATATTTAGTCTTGCAACTTATTATGGTTTAAAAAAAGCCACACTTATAGCAGGCAGGGAACGGCTGCATACATTAACCGATCAGTTGAGTTCAATGCTGGGGCAATCTGCCCAGCTTGTTACCACTACAATTCATGCTACGGCCGACCAAAATACATTAATACAGTGCCTGCGATCCGGAGGGAAAGAATTTCATAAGGAAACACTTGAAGCGCTTGATAAATTGCACAGGGACAGTACCTGGGTCTCGGTGGAATTACTCGATTCGGCAAGGAAGACCGTCCTTCGTTCTGATAAATCAACAGTTCATGTGAAAGTGAATATAAACGATGTATTGCTATTCACCCCGGTTGACCAGGTGGCATGCAGGGTAGGGAAAATATACAAGATAGGTAACGCCATGTATTATCCAATTATAGCATCAGTTACAGATAAAAAACATATCCAGGGATATATTGTAAGCTGGCAAGTGGTGAGGACCACACCCCAGGCAGCACAGCAATTATCACAGATTATGGGTACAGGCGCGGTACTTTATATCGGAAATGTTGATGGGAGCCTTTGGACGGACATGGTTAAGCCTGTAACCTCCCCGCCAATTAAAATACTGAACATGCCCGAACCTGTTGAATATACAGATAGAGATGGTAACCGGGTGATGGCAAAAGTAGTACCCGTGGCAAATACCAACTGGGTGGTGCTTGTTCAATTTTCAGAACAAACTGTGCTTCAGGGGGTAACCAGTTTCGTCAACTGGATAATTATTATTGGTGTTGTGTTGCTGATTGTAGGCATATTGGCGGCATGGGTGATGAGCCGCAATATTACAAGGCCCCTTAACCAGCTTACAATTGCCGCATCGGCTATTTCAAAGGGGAATTACTCATCTCTTATTCCTATCAGGGTATACAGAAGCGATGAATTGGGCGAACTGGCCAATGCATTTAATATCATGACTGCAGAAATATATGGTATGTGGCAGGAACTGGAAAATAAAGTGAAGGAACGTACGCTGCAATTAGAGCTTGTAAATAAGGAACTGGAGGCTTTTTCCTATTCCGTTTCGCATGACCTGAGAACACCATTAAGGGCAGTAAATGGTTATTCTATTATGTTGAAAGAGGATTATGCAGACAGGCTGGATGCCGAAGGCAACAGGATCATAGGTAATATTATCACAAATGCAAAAATGATGGGGCAGCTGATAGATGATCTGCTTTCATTCTCCCGTCTTGGTAAAAAGGAGTTGGTACATACTCTGGTTAATATGCAATCGCTTGCAACAACTATTGTTGATGAATTATTGCAGCACGAACCGGAAGGCAAATACCAGGTACATATTGATTCATTACCACCCGCAGAGACAGACCGGGTAATGATTAAGCAGGTATTAATGAACTTGTTGAGCAACGCCATTAAATATTCATCAAAAAAAGCCTCTCCGGAAATAGAGGTGGGATATAAGAATGAGGAAGCAAGTATAATTTATTATGTGAAGGATAATGGGGCAGGTTTTGATATGGCCTATGTTAATAAACTGTTTGGTGTTTTCCAGCGTCTGCACTCGCAGGAGGAGTTTGAGGGTACGGGAGTGGGATTGGCATTGGTTAAGCGGATAATTGACAAGCATAATGGTGAAGTTTGGGCTGAAGGGGTTGAAAACACCGGCGCAACATTTTATTTCAGTTTATCTAAAAAAATAAAATCATGAATAACCAAAAAGTTGAAATTTTATTAGTCGAAGATAACCCCCATGATGCTGAAATGACTATACGGGCATTGAAAAAAGCCAACCTGGCCAATCGGCTCACCCATGTAAAGGATGGGGCAGAAGCACTTGATTTTATTTTTGCAAGAGGGCCTTTTTCAGACAGGCAAATTGAAAACAGACCCAAGGTTATTTTATTGGATATTAAAATGCCCAAGGTGGATGGCATAGAGGTTTTGAGGCAGATAAAAGCAAATGAAACCACAAAGACGATACCGGTAGTGATCATGACCTCATCAAAGGAGGAGCAGGACATTATTGCAAGTTATAACCTTGGCGTTAATAGTTACGTAGTAAAACCTGTTGATTTTGAGGGTTTTGCAAAAGCTGTATCCGAACTTGGGTTTTATTGGTTAATTACCAACCAGGCTGCTGAGTGATGACATACCTGACCTATTCATGCCATGAACAACAATTTAAAAATATTACATATTGAGGATATTAAAAGCGATGCCGAATTGGTATTGCGGACCTTGAAAAAGTCTGGGATAGAATTTAATGAGCTTGTTGTCGACACAAGGGCCGAATATATTAAGGCACTCGAAGAGTTTAATCCTGACATTATTCTTTCTGACCACTCGCTTCCTACTTTTAATTCACTTGAGGCATTGCAAATTTTAAAGCAGTCGGGTAAGGACATACCTTTTATCCTGATTACTTCTACTGTTTCTGAAGAATTTGCAGTAAACGTAATGAAGGAGGGGGCATCTGATTATGTATTAAAGGATAGGCTGCAACGCTTACCAAGCGCCATTGTTAATGCCATAGAAAAGCATAGATCGGATGCGGAAAAGCAGCATTATTTAAATAGGGTTGTTGCCAGCGAAACACTGTTTACAAAGGCCGAAATGATAGCCGAATTTGGTACATGGCGCATCGACCTGAGAAAAAATATTACCGATTGGTCGGCAGGCACCTATCAACTATTCGGATACAAACAAGCAGAAGTTGAACCTTCGTACGAAAATTTTTTAAAGAATATTCACCCTGATGATGTCAATGAAATTGAAAACAGTTTTAAAGATGCGATAAGTAATTTACAGCCGGCTGAAGCAGATTTCAGAATAATTAATAAAGATGGTGATATCAGGTATTTACACTCACAGTTTGAATTTGAGTTGAATGAGAAAGGAGAACCGGTGTATATTATCGGCTTTAACCAGGATGTAACACGTTCAAAACTGGCGCAAATAGAGATAGAAAATAATATAGAGGAGTTAAAGGCCGCGAGCGACAGGCAATCAGACATATTAAATGCCTTACCGCCTAACGTGGTGCTGCTTAATGAAGCAGGGAAAATTGTCGCCATAAATGAATCGTGGAAGAAGTTTACCATCATCAATAACCTTGGGATGCCAAGATACGGCATTGGCTATAGCTATATTGCTATTTCCGAGCAGGCAACAGGAGTTGATGCAGTATCAGGTAAAAAGATAGCGAATGGAATAAGAGAGGTAATAGCGGGGGAGAGAGATGAATTTTCGATGGAGTATTCCTATTACTCCCAGGATAGAAAAGTATGGTTCCAACTATTGGTAGCCCCTTTAACTGACAGGACAAGAAAGGGCGCTGTAATACTGCATATCGATATTACCGACAGGAAAATGGCCGAAGAGCTGCTTCTCCAATCTAAAGCCAATCTGCAAACTATTTTTGAAAATACTGATGTAGCATACATTTTGTGTGATCCTGAGCATAAAATAGTATCCTTTAATACAAAAGCAAACGCATTATGCATTGAGCAGTTTAATAAGAAACTAAAAGTTGGTAACGAAGCTTTCAGATATTTCCCAAAAAGTAAAATACCCAATTTGAAGGAAACCATTTCAAGGGTATTAAATAATGAGATGATCAGCTATGAAACCAGTTATGATCTTATTGACGGATCGGTTAAATGGTATGAGGTGAGGTGGGCCGGGGTGGCTAACGACAAAATGGAAAACATGGGCTTTATACTTGCCTTTAAGGATATTACCGAAAGGAAAATTTCGGATATGGAACGTGACCGGATGACCAGCGACCTGGTGCAGCGTAATAAGGACCTGGAACAATTTACTTACATCGTTTCTCATAATTTACGGGCGCCGGTAGCCAACATCATGGGGCTTTCAAATATGCTCAGTAGTTTTGACTTCGATATTAGCGAGAATAAGGAAATAAAAACCGCCCTTGCAACCTCTATTGGCACCCTTGATAATATGATCATGGATCTGAATTATATTTTGCAGATCAGCAGCCAGGTAAATGAGAAGAGTGAGGTAATATTTCTAAAGCATTTGGTTGAAGATATCATCGTAAGCCTGCGCAACCTGATTGAAAATGAGAATATTGGTGTGATCTACGATTTTGATGCCGCAAATAATATTACAGCAATCAGAAGTTATGCGCACAGCATATTTTATAACCTGGTATTAAATGCTATAAAATTCAGGCGGCATGATGTTGATACGGTCATTTCCATATCTACACGGAAGAACGTGGATAATGTTGAAGTGTTTTTTAAAGATAACGGGAAGGGCATCGAAGAAAAAAACCTAAAAAATCTGTTCGGGCTATATAAAAGATTCGATACCAGTATTGAAGGTAAGGGAATGGGCCTGTTTATGGTTAAAATGCAGCTTGAAAGCATGGGTGGTGCAATAAGCGTGAAAAGCGATCCTAGTGTCGGCACTACGTTCAAATTAGAATTCCCTGATAAGCAGATTAATCGAAAAATTAAGTCTGCGCTCTCTTAAAGATTAATTATCTTAATAGCCGCCATTAAGATATGTATCAATTACTCAAAAATTATATTACTCAGTATGCTGAGGTACCAGAAGAGCAACTGAACACCTTTTTCAGTAAGTTCAAATCAAAAACTACAAAGCGTAACGAAATTTTATTGGAAGCAGGCGGCATTTGCAGGCACATGTATTTCGTAAATAAAGGATGCCTGCGTGTTTATCTCATTGATGAGAATGGCAGGGAATCAACCCGCTTCCTGGTACCTGAGGGTCGTTTTGGTACAGCTTTTCCAAGCTTTATATTACAGGAGCCATCAAAAGCTGCTATCCAAAGTATTGAACCCTCAGAAATACTTTTCTTAACTTATAAAGATTTCAGGGAGTTGCCTGATATTTTGCCCGGATGGGAGGAGATATATCGCATCAATCTCGAGAAGGACTATATTGACTCGATTAAACGTATTGAAAGCCTCATCACAATGGGTGCCAGGGAAAGGTATGCCATACTTATTGAAAATAACCCCGGATTGATCCAAAGACTCCCATCAAAGATCATTGCTGATTATTTGGGAATATCGCAGGAGACGTTGAGCCGTTTGAAGTCAAAGAAGTAAATTGGGTTCATGTAATGTGCAGGCCCGCTCAATTGCCGCGGGTGGCTGTTACTTTTGTCGCCACAAAAGTAACCAAAAAGGCTTGTCATCAGAAAGGCTTCTTTTCGCTCGAGGCCTTCGCGCTGCTCCAAAGGAGTCCCTTTGGGACAAATCAGGCAAAACCACAGGCTGCAATACTTTTGCCCTGCTTTGCCCGCTCTTGCCGCTGCTTCAGCAAAAGTTTGCTAATCCCCTTTCCGACGCGCAAGGCAACCATTGTTTTGTCTGATTTCGTCCGAAGCTTTTCTGCTGACGGGAAGAGGCATTAAATGAACCATGATCAAAAGCGGGCAAAGGCCTGACAGAAAAGCGGGCCAAGGGTAAAGGCGTGAATGACGGTTTAGCTTTTCGGGATGTGCCCGAAAAGCGTAAAGAACAGGCAGGGCGGGCGGAAGCTTTTTTCTGTCTTGATGTTATTCACCTATTATTTGTTTTTAATGGTGTTCATGAGCTCGCTACGCTTCGGTTTTGGTTACTTTTGGATCAAGCCAAAATTGCGATAGCAATCATGAGCACCTATAAAAACAAACAACTTGCGAATAACTAACAAAGCCCAGCGGCAACTTAGCGGAACGATGCTTTCATTTAATCACAATTATTGACATTTGTCAAGATTAATACCCGCACTTATTCCTTGTTTTGTAGTAAATAATCTAATTATGTACAAGAAACTACTTACTATAATTACCTTTTTGTTGCCCTTATTTGCTTCCGCACAAAATAAAACGGCGAACATTGGTGAAACTACTCTTCATTTTAACGATACGCTGAGAAAACGCCCGCTGATCACTGAAGTTTGGTACCCAACATCAGACACAATCAAAAAACACAACGATGGTTTTCGACCTTTTGCAAGGTTGGAAACAGTAAAGGATGGGAAAATGGTTGAAGGAAAGTTCCCACTGGTGATGATCTCACATGGTACCGGGGGCGGGAGACTTACTTTGGAATGGCTTGCCGATGCTTTGGTGCAAAACGGGTTTATCGTTGCTGCTGTGGACCATTGGGGGAATACTTACGATAACAAGATACCCATTGATTTTGTAACGCCATGGGAGCGGCCGCAGGATATCAGTTTTGTATTGACAGGGTTGCTTAAGGATCCAAAATTCGGGCCGGCAATAGACCAGGACAGGATAGGAGCAGCCGGATTTTCTATAGGTGGCTATACCACCATCGCATTAGCAGGAGCAAGGCTCAATTATGAGGCCTTGAAGAATTATGGCAATACGTCTGGTGGCAAGCAGGAATCAACGCTTCCTGAATTTCCTGGCCTGTTTGATTTTCTTAAAAATGATGGCGACAAGGTTGATCAATCATTCAAAAACAGTCCCAAAATGCTAAAGGACAAGCGCATTAAAGCCTTTTTCGCCATGTGTCCGGCAATTGGGCAGGGCTTTGTAAGTAAATCGCAGTTCAAAGAGGTGGATAAGCCACTTTACATAGTTGAGGTTGAGAGCGACCACATCACTCCTTACAAAACCAATGCACAGCATTATCACGAGCTGATTCCTGCATCAAAATTTTTACTGATCAAAGGCAAAGCCGATCATTATGTGTTCCTGGGCGAAGCAGCCGAACCTGTAAAAAAAGAATCGCCGGTTTATTTTACCGACGATCCTTCTGTAAGCAGGCATCAAATTCATGAGCAGGTAAGTGGCCTGGCGGTTGATTTTTTTAAGGAGAAACTAAAGTAATCGCTAATTCCCTTTTATGAGCGTATAATGTGAGGCATCGGATTTTATCACTTTCCAGCCGGGATTAAGTGTTAATTTCCATCCTTTGCCGCTTATGGAAGTGCTATCAAGTGCGGGTTCATCAGTAATAGGCAGTGTGATCACTTTCCAGTCTTTCATCAACATACCTCCGCTGTCTGCGGTTACTTCCATTTCGCCCCAGCTGTCTCTTACTTCAGCAGTAGGGTAAACAGTTCCATAATCGCCCAGGTCGAACAGATTGCTTGGGTTAAAGCCAACATTCATCTTCACTGCCGTTATGGTCAGGATCGGTTTTTTGGTGAAAATGTCAACGTAATTGTTTAATTTCTTCTTGTGCTCTTCCTCCTTTATAGTTTCAGAGGCGATGATGCTTTTGCCATTGTATTGATCCATGATCTTTTCAACCTGCGTATTGATATCACCGCTTGGCGGTTTGATGTGATACCAGGTTTCAACCAATTCTGGAAAGCTCGAATCCTTTGTAACTTTTGATGTCCAATTAGGTGCAGCCTGGTACAACAAATAACCATAAACAGGCCCCGTAATATAAGCCATGGAACGTATGAGGGACTTAAAGGCAACGGCTCCGTTTATCACTTCATTTAAATGCACTTCAATGCTGTCTTTTCCCCTGCCGAGTATAACTCCGGTGTATTCTGCCAATCCCTCGTTCATTTCAAGTACCCTTTCATTTTCAAATGTTTCAGGAAATAACAAATGCCTTTTTTCACGAAACAGTAAGGCGTTTTCCAGGTCAGCCTTGCGCTGATTCACAGGTTTATTCAATGCAGCTTTTAATGCTTGCAGCTCTAAAAGGAAATATATACGCCCTTGCATCGTGTTTAAATGCTTGATGGTTGGGCTGTTTGCCGGTAATCCCAGACTTTCCTGGATACGATGGAATGACTCGTGCATCATTAAATTCAGTCTTTCATCATGATCCTCTGGCAATGGCCAGAGGATCATCGACCAATTTTTGCCCTGCCAGTGGACGGATGTATTGGCAATGATAATGTCCTTTGGCAGCGTGCCTTTATAGACTTCGCCATCAGGTTTTAACGTGCCTGCACTATCCGGTGTGTTTGCCCACATCGCTCTTGATTGCGGGTCGACAAAAAACATCGGTCCGTAAAGGGCTTTACTCCATATCTTTTGGTTTTTAGCAGCTTTTTGGGCTTCCTTAAAATATGCCGCAGCCTTTAAGCTTGCCGAATCAGGCGTTTGCGCATGACTTGTGAAAGCAGATGAAACCAGTATTATCAGCAATAATTTTTTCATGATCTTTTAGATTTTGTTACTCAAGTATCGATAACAGAATTTATCCGATCCGGAAATTTTATATCAACTGCAGGAAATCTTATATTAACGAATCAGAATTCAGGCACAAGCGACGTTCATCCTGAAAATCCGACATTTAATATAAAACTTGTTATATTATCTGTAATTTATATCATATTGCCGGCATGCGTAAACCGTTGATACATATCCTGTTTTGGGTGGTGTTCTTTTTTATGTGGAACCGCATTATGTATTTCTATGTCAACAACAATCTCAACAGTCTGTATTTCACAGCTCTCGATGTAAGCCTGGTGATCATCGCGTTTTACATAGTATATTCATATGTGATGCCGGTATATTTTAAGCGGAAAAACATCGTCTTCCTTATCACTTCAACAACGGTTATTGTGGTTGCGCTTTGGCTCATTTACTCGTGGGCCACCACAGAATTTTTACATCACGCCCTGGTGCCAATTCATTTTGATTTCTCCTGGAATTACCTGGACCTTCAGTATAACCGCTTCTTTGTTGCGTTGCTTGGTGTTTTGGCCGGGTGCTTTGTAAAGCTAGGCATCGACAGGATGGAGGTAAACAGGCAAATGGAACAAATGGCTAAAGAGAAATCGATAGCGGAATTGACATATTTGAAGGCACAGATCAACCCGCATTTTTTGTTCAATTCGCTGAACAGCCTGTATGCGCAAATGGAGGTTAATTCAGCAGATGCAAAAAATACATTAACCTCCCTTGCCGATCTGCTGCGCTATCAATTATATGATTGCAATGCCGACAGGATACCTATTGATAAGGAGATTGCCTACCTAAAAAATTATGTCGATCTGCAAACCCTGCGTAATGATAATTGCCACACCGAATTTCACATTGATGAGCCTGTAGGGAAGCTCTCCATTGCGCCTCTATTGTTGATACCTTTTGTTGAAAATGCCTTCAAATATGTTTCTGATAAGGATGACAGCCAGAATTTTATTAAAATTATAGTGAAATTTGATGCTGATAAACTGCATTTTAGCTGCATCAACTCCGTGGACACCCAGGCAAAGAAAAGTGATACTACTGATAAGGGAATAGGGCTTGTAAACGTAAAAAAGCGGCTACAACTGATCTATGGTAACGATTATCAGTTGAGTGCCGGAATAGATGATGACCAATATGTTGTTGACCTAACCTTGATTTTGAAATGACGCTGAACTGTTTGATCATTGACGATGAGCCCCTGGCCCGGCAACACATAGAAGGATATGTGAGCCGCATATCCTATCTGAAATTGGCGGGAAGTGTACGCAATCCAGTGGTTGGGAAAACTATACTGGATAATGAGCCTATCGACCTTATTTTTCTCGATATCAAAATGCCGCAAATGAGCGGGATCGATTTTATAAAGGAATACCGCATCTTTCAGCAGGTGATACTGATCACGGCCTTTCCGGATTATGCTTTGGATGGATTTGAGCTGGAGGTTACCGATTACTTGATGAAGCCGGTAACCTTTGAGCGTTTTTTAAAAGCGGTTGAAAAAGCGTATTCGAAAGTGACCGGCTCCGAAAGCATCAAAACCATTAAACAGCAACCGGACTTTTTATATGTGAAGAACAATCAGCGATACGATAAGATATTGCTGGATGATATTCTGTATGTGGAATCGATGCTGAACTATATCAATATTATAACAGAAAAAGGGAAGTACACGGTTTATTCGAGTCTGAAAAGTGCTGAAACTACGCTCCCAAAGGATCGGTTTTTAAGGATACACAAGTCGTTCATCGTGGCACTTTCAAAAATAAGTGCCATAGAATCACACCAATTACATGTTGGATCATATCAACTCCCAATAAGCAGGGCCAATAAAAATACGATACTCCAGGCGGCCTTAAATACAGGTTTGAACTTGATTAGCTGATTTTAATTCTTGATATTGGCTCAATCAATAGATCTTAAAATGAGGACCGGTATCTCAGTCAATTTAAGGATTTTACTTCTCCTGTTTTTCTCTGCCCTGTCAATACAGATCAAGGCACAGAACAAGCCGGACGCCCACCCAAAGGAAGCGGCCATCATTTTGGCAATGAAAAATTCTGAAAAGGATTGGAACAATGGCAACCTTGATAATTTCATGAAGATGTATACCGATTCATCTACCATGATGATGCCAACGGGCACCGTCGGCTTAGCTGCTATCAGATCCCTTTACGAAACAAAGTATTTTAATGGTAAGTTACCCAAGCAGAATTTATATTACGACGAACTTAAGGTAACCCTATTGGGTGATAATTACGCTCTTTTAACAGGCAAGTTTACTTTATCCGGGAACAACTTGCCCACCCGTTCAGGCCGGTATTCATTAGTGATGGTATACACCAAAGACGGCTGGAAAATTTTACACGATCATTCAGGTTGATCTTTATTTGCCTATTAAACATTATATGAAAGATACATCAAAACCAACCTTCGTCCCACAGCTTATCATCCCGCATAGGACCATGGATATTGATTTTTATAAAAATGCTTTCGGTGCAATAGAACTCAGACGATTTAGCAATGACGACGGCAGCATACACGTTGCCGAGTTTGAGATAGGCGGCGCAATATTTCACCTGCATGAGGAGAATGTGAATAAGGGGGCTTACAGCCCCGCAAGGCACAATGGCATTACAGCCATTATTGGTTTGATGGTTGCAGATGTAGATGCTGTGATGGGCAGCGCTATAGCCGCAGGAGCAAAGGAGCTTTCACCAGCAAAGAGCTATGATTATGGGTACAGGCAAGGTGATTTGCTTGATCCGTTCGGACATCAGTGGCTGATTGAGATGGTGATTGTCTGAACCATGATTTAACGGATTGCAGGATTTGCATGATAAACTACTAAACTCGTAGTAGCAAATAATAATCAGCACTGCCCCAACTAACCTAAACCCGATTGAAAAGCGGGGCTATCGGTACATAGCTGCACAATACCTGCTTTTCAAAAAATCCTGCAATCCTTTAATCCTGTTTAGGCAACTCATCGCCCAAAAAACTTCTCATCTATAATTTAATCTTTCCCATCTATTGCATTCTATTTAATCCAATTATATATTTACCTTTAATTGTGTCAAACCTACACAATAGACCATTATTAACCGATCATTCTTGTCCTCATGAAAAAAAGCATTATCCGCCCTGTAGTTTACTTTTTCGGCTCAGTGTCGTTACTGGCGTTTGCTGTGACCATCAGCAGCTCTGTCAACCCAACAAAAAAATGGACGTTGCTTGGTGCTGATAGCACGGGTATTGTTTTTGTGAAAAACAACAACGGACCAACGCTCGGGTATTCATCGAAATCCGGTGTTAAAATATTAACCGTTGATGGCCTGGCATTTAAGGACCTGAATAAAAACGGTAAGCTGGATAAGTATGAGGACTGGCGCTTGCTGGTTGCAGAGCGGGCAAAGGACCTGGCATCGAAATTATCGGTAGAGCAGATAGCCGGATTGATGCTTTACAGCGCCCACCAGGCTATTCCGGCTTTGTCGGGGCCGTTTGGTGCAGGAACCTATGGCGGCAAGCATTACAGCGATGGCGGGATTGACGCTGCCGAGGTAACAGACCAGCAAAAGGATTTTTTGATAAAGGATAATTTAAGGCATGTGCTGATCACTTCGGTTCAAACACCTGAAGTAGCAGCGCGCTGGAACAATAATGTGCAGGCCCTTGTGGAAGGTGTAGGTTTTGGCATCCCGGCAAATAACAGTTCCGATCCAAGACATAGCACCAACTCAGGCGTGGAATACACGGCAGGTGCAGGTGGTAAAATATCCCAATGGCCTGATCAGTTGGGTTTGGCAGCGACCTTCGATCCCGCGGTAGTACGTCAGTTCGGCACCATAGCGGCGCAGGAGTACAGGGCTTTGGGCATATCTACTGCATTATCACCACAGATCGATCTGGGTTCAGAACCGCGTTGGGTGCGCATCAATGGCACTTTTGGTGAGGACCCGCAACTGGATGCCGATATGGCGCGGGCTTATGTGGATGGCTTCCAGACATCACACGATAGCAGCGAAATAAAAGATGGCTGGGGCTATCACAGCGTGAATGCGATGATGAAGCACTGGCCAGGCGGCGGTCCTGAAGAGGGTGGAAGGGACGCACATTTTGCCTATGGTAAATTCGCCGTGTATCCAGGCAATAATTTTGATGAGCACCTGGTATCATTTGTTGATGGTGCACTTAAGCTGGACGGCAAAACCAAAATGGCGGCTGCAGTGATGCCTTATTACACTATTTCATACGGCAGGGATGTAAAGAACAAGGAAAACGACGGCAACAGTTACAGCAAATACCTGATAACCGATTTATTAAGAACCAAATATCACTATGACGGCGTGGTGTGCACCGATTGGGGTGTTACAGCTGATGAGGGCAAGAAACCGGATATTTTCGCAGGCAAATCGTGGGGGATGGAAACCAAAACTGTTGCCGAAAGACATTACAAGATACTGATGGCCGGGGTTGACCAGTTTGGCGGGAACAATGATGCCGCGCCGGTAATGGAAGCCTATAAAATGGGTGTAAAGGAGCATGGCGAGGCTTTTATGCGGGCAAGGTTTGAGCAGTCGGCTGTGCGCTTATTGACCAACATCTTCAGGGTTGGACTTTTTGAGAACCCTTATTTGGATGTTAAACATACCCAGGCAACTGTGGGCAATCCATCTTTTATGAAGGCGGGGTACGATGCACAGTTAAAGTCAATCGTGATGTTGAAAAACAGCAATAACGCACTGCCGCTGAAACAGGGAATAACTGTTTATCTGCCTAAAAAATATACGCCATCGATACAGGGGTTCTTCGGGCCACCATCAAAGGAGCGTTGGGACGAGGCCGTGAAGCCGGAATTGCTGGACCGATATTTTAAATCGACTGACGACCCCTCAAAGGCGGATTGCGCCATCGTGTTTGTGAGCAGTCCGAGCGGTGGCGCCGGGTATGACAAGGAAGATGTTGCCAAAGGAGGCAGCGGTTATGTGCCAATCACCCTGCAATATGATGCCTATACCGCAAATGATGCCCGCGCGCACAGCATTGCTGCAGGCGACCCGGTTGAGCCCGGTGTAGATAACCGCGCCTACAAGGGCAAAACCATTACAGCGGCCAATTATAACGACCTGAAAACGATAAGGGAAACAAAGGCAGCCATGAAAGGGAAGCCCGTAATTGTAGTGATCACGCTGTCGAAACCAGCCATACCGGCCGAGTTTGAAAAGGATGCTAATGCGATAGTTGCCAATTTTGGAGTGCAGAACCAGGCCATCCTGGATATTTTAAGCGGCGCTGCTGAGCCTTCGGGCCTGCTGCCATTCCAGATGCCTGCAAACATGAAAACGGTGGAACTACAGGACGAAGATATACCGCACGACATGATCTGCTATACTGATGCCGCTGGGCACACCTATGATTTTGGTTTCGGGTTGAACTGGAAAGGAGTGATACAGGACGCAAGGACGGCCAAATATGTGGATGTGATCAAAAAGCCGGTGATACACTTGAAAGGTGGAATAGTAAGTATCAGGTGTGCCACTAAGGATGTGAAGATTTACTACACTACCGACGGATCAACCCCGGCATTTGTGGATGCGAATGCATATACAAAGCCGTTTACGATAAAAAAAGGTGCTGTAGTTAAAGCTATCGCCAAAAGATATGGGTTTGATAATAGCGGATTGACGGAATACAAAGGAGAATAAATCAGATTCCCCTCTTAAGATGGGAATCCGGCACATGCCTTTTTAAGTTTGTGAGTTTTGTACAATCAAATGCAGTATTTTTACCGCATGAAACCTCTTGTTGTCCTCCTCACAGCCTTTATTATTGCAGCAATTATTTTAAAGCTGATCAATAATCAGTTAAATTTCGCATTCGCTGCACGGATAGCTATGACAGCTATGCTATTGTTTACGGCTATGGGGCATTTTGCATTTACTAAGGGAATGGCTATGATGGTTCCCAAGCCGGTTCCGTTTAAGGAATTTATGGTTTACCTGACCGGCTTTTTTGAGATACTTGCAGCTGCCGGGCTTTTACTTAACTCATACTATCATATTACCGGGTATGCACTGATCGTGTTTTTTGCGGTTATGCTTCCGGCTAATATATATGCGGCTATCAATCATGTTGATTATCAGAAGGGCACAACAGAAGGGCCTGGGCTGAAATATTTGTGGTTTAGGGTGCCCTTACAGATATTGTTCATCGTCTGGGTCTATACTGCTGCGATACTGTATTAGTTATAAAATAAGGCAGGGTAAAGGCGATAAAATAAAACTACCAAAAGGTAATAATTTTTTATAAATATCTAATCTTCAATTATTTTTGTACTTTATATCCAGGTTAACTTTAGCAGAAAGTTGAAAAAGCTTCCTAAGCTTATTTCTTTGATGCCTTTGCCAGCGGATTATAATCCAGGGCCAACTTTATCCAGTGGTCAAAATCCTTTTTGTTTTTAAAACGCTCCTCGCTGATATAAATAAAACCCTTCATGTGTTTGCCGCCATGAACCATAGGGCGCGTGCCATTTTCCTCGGCGAGTTGCTCCGTCATATCAGGGTCGAGTCTCAGCATGAGCTCTTCTCCGCTAACGCTTACACACATTTTTCCATCTACCATAAAAGTAACGCCGCGGAACATTTTCTTTTCGCCCACATCAGGGATGTCAGCAAGTGCCTCCCGCACACGGTCGGCTAGTTTTTCATTGTATGCCATAGGTTGTTATTATCGAACTAAAATAACAAATTTTAGTGATCCAGTTTTTTGATCTTCTTTAAAATAAGCTTTTTATCAGAAGCTGATTTCGTGAGTTTTACTGCGGATTCAAAATGCTGAACTGCTTTTTGGGGATTGTTTTCTGAATACAATTCGCCCAATAAAAGATGGTACAAGTGGTTGCCGTCCAACTTTAGCTTCTCTGCTTCTTCAATACCCTTTTCGTTCCCATACACTTTGGCAAGTGCATATGTGCGGTTGAGCGCCGCTATGGGTGAGTATTCGAGCACCAGCAAGTGGTTATATAAGGTAAGGATCCGTTGCCAGCGCTCGGTCTCATTATCTTTTACCGTATGCCAGTAGGCGATGGCTGCCTCAAAGTGATATTTTGAGGGTACGTCGCCGCTGGCCGCTTTGTTGAGGTAATATTCACCCTGCCTGATCAGGTCCTTGTTCCACAGGCTTGTATCCTGTTCATCATAAAGCACCAATTCGCCTTTTGGGTTGATGCGGGCCTCAAAACGGGATGAGTGAAAACACATCAGAGCCATTAATGCGCTAACGAATGGCTTATCGGTACTCTTGTTTTCAATCAGCATATGAGTGAGGCGCATGGCCTCGAGACAAAGATCATGGCTGAGCACCTTATCGCGGGTGGAGGAATAATACCCCTCGTTGAATAATAGGTACAGGGTGGTCAATACATTTTGTACCCGGTTATTTAATTCGGATTCAGGTGGAAATTCAATCTTTACATTCAGTTCCTTCAGCTTTTCCCTGGCGCGGAATAAACGTTTGTTGATGGTCTCCTTATTGGTCAAAAACGCATTAGCAATTTCTTCTATCCCAAAACCGCAAAGGATGCGCAAGGCCAAACCAATCTGTGCCTCGGGAGGTATACCCGGGTGACAGATTGCGAACATCATCTGTAACTGGCTGTCCTCTATGTTTTTGCTCGATAGGTCGATCTCAAATTCCGGCGTATCGGTAATTGATCTTTTTACCTCGATAGCAACTTTTTGGTCAAAAATGGTATTGTGCTTCAGCATGTCCTTCGCCTTATTTTTGGCGACGGTATATAACCAGGCAACAGGATTGGCCGGGACGCCCTTCAGTCCCCAGGTTTCGGCAGCAAGCAAAAAGGTATCGCTAACCAGGTCTTCTGCTACCTCAATATGCTCAATTCCGAAGGCCCTGGCAAGTACTGCTGTTATCTTGCGAAACTCTGTGCGGTATAGATGAGGGATCAGTTCTTTTTGCTGCATAGATAAAAAAGGCTTCTGCCTGTAAAGATAACAACAGAAGCCTTATTATGATTTAGCCATTAATCGGGATCACTTCCCGGACTTCAACATTGCCGCCAAAGTTAAGCGCTGGGCAGCCTTTGGCTATTTCGTTTGCTTCTTCAAGCGAATCGGCTTTTATTATTGTAAGGCCGCCTATTATTTCCTTAATTTCAGCGTAAGGACCCGAGGTGACAACATTTCCCGGATTTACAACCCTGCTTTCAGCTCCTAATCGTGCACCTCTGTTAGCCAGCTTTCCAGCAGCTGCTATGCCGCCCATCCAACTCATCCATTCGTTGTTTACAGCAAGTGTGCCTTCAGGCGTAAGTTCTATTTCGCCTACAGAATCATTTCTGAATATCATTACAAACTCTTTCATTTTCTTTTAATTTTTTAGGTTGATGATTAATTAATTACCCAAAGGGACGATATTTCTAACCTCTACTTTACCGCCTCCGCCAACAACCAAAGGGCATCCTTTAGCAATTTCAGCAGCCTCATCAATAGATTCTGCTTTGATAACAATATAGCCCGTAATGATCTCCTTAATTTCGGCGAAAGGGCCGTTGGTGATCACGTTGCCAGGTTTAAGCGTGGCGCCATTTGAGCCAAGCCGGTTACCGGTATCGGCCAGTTTGTTCTGGGCTGCTATGCTGCCCATCCAGTTTTGCCAATGCTGCATCATGGACTGCATCTCGGCAGGTGAAAACTTTACTTCAGGCAGGTAATCCGTCCTGAAGATCAATGCAAATTCATTCATAGTGTTTAATTTTTTGGTTTTTATAACTCAATGACGATCACTGCTGATGGTATTGGACAGCATCTGGAAATTATTTTAAATCATCCCTCTTCATATATGTCGCGTACCTCCACACTGCCGACGCCAACAAGCGGTGCGCCGCTGGCAATTTCAGCCGCTTCGTCAATAGTATTAGCGCGAATGATGATGTAGCCGCCTATAATTTCCTTGATTTCAGCGAACGGCCCATTAGTGATCACTTTACCATTAAGGATTGTCCGGCCTGACTTGCCCAGGCGATTACCCCGGCTAACTAAAATGTTTTTGGCGATGATGCCATCCACCCATTTTTCCCATACGGCCATTTGAGTGTGCATTTCATCGGGTGAAAACTTTACTTCAGGCACTTCTTCGAGCCTGATGATCATTACAAATTCTTTCATGTTGATTAAAATTTTGGTTTAACACCCTGATGACGATTATCGCAAAACCGTTTTGGACAAATCTTACAATTTTTTTGTCATCATAAATTTTAATCATGATAATTTATACATTTATTATTCAAACCTGCAGTCGTGAAAAAATTTATATTTTTTTTACTGATCATTTTAATACAAATATCCGCCTTCCGTGCGCAATCGAAAGTTACTCATGATTCTGTACTTAAAATAATGGAAAAGGTAGCCAATTGGCAACTGAACGATTGGAAACAACATGGCATGAAGCACCGTGGCTATGATTGGACGAATGGAGCCTGTTATACCGGTTTTATGGCGCTGAGTAAGGTGGATCAAAACCCCATCTACCTGAAAGAAATGTACATGATAGGGGATAGCCTCCATTGGAATACAGGCCCCAACCGCTTTACTGCCGATGATTATTGCATAGGGCAGATGTATGCCCAAATGTCAACACTGAAGAAACAGCCGAAAATGATTGCACGGTTCAAAACATTGGCTGATAGTATTATCGCTATGCCGCATACCGAATCACTGGAATGGAAAGATGAAATTGCCTCCCGCGAGTGGGCCTGGTGCGATGCGCTGTTTATGGGGCCGCCTGCATTGGCTTATCTCTCCACCGCTACCGGAGAAAGAAAATACCTCGATATCGCGGTTAAACTCTGGCTTAAAACAACGGATTATTTATTTGATAAAGAGGAGAATCTGTATTATCGCGATAGCCGGTTCTTTACTCAACACGAGGCCAATGGTAAAAAGGTATTTTGGTCGAGAGGCAATGGCTGGGTGATGGGTGGACTGGTACGCATGCTGGAGAATATGCCTGCAGATTATCCCGACAGGCCAAAATTTATAGAATTATTCAAGAAGATGGCTGCAAAAATTGCCTCTTTACAAAATGCAGATGGCTCATGGCACGCAGCATTGCTTGACCCGGCGAGTTACCCGGTGAAGGAAACCAGTGGGACTGGATTTTATTGTTATGCACTGGCCTATGGCATTAATCACGGCCTGTTACCTCATGATAAATATTATCCGGTAGTGCTAAAAGCCTGGAACGCGTTAACCACTTCGGTGCACCCCGACGGTAAATTTGGCTATGTGCAGCAGATCGGCGAAAAACCTGAGACTGTGGGTTATGATGATACGGAAGTTTACGGAGTGGGCGCATTTTTATTAGCCGGATCAGAAGTATTGAAGTTGCCGGCTGGTTTGTAACAATCAAACCACATTTTATGGATTATATGCTTCTATTTTTAAATTAGTAGCCCAGCTATCAATTAACCATTACCAATCCACAGTGAAAACCATCAGCTCCACACTCATCCTGCTCTTTTTATCGGTTTCCATAACCGTTGCACAAAATAAGTCGCATGGTTTCAATTCAAAAGAAAGCGGCACTTCCTACTATAAAAAACGACTGAATGATGCTGACGCGATGTACTTCAGTCCCGGCAAAACAGATGGTTCAATTGATGTTTCTGATACCCTGCAAAATGCCATCAACCAGTTAAAAATCACACACAATTTCGGCATATTGTTTATACCCGAAGGGACTTACCTGATCAGCAAAACCATTTATGTACCCCAGGCCATCAGACTGATCGGTTATGGCAATAAGCGCCCTGTGATCATCCTCGCAAAAAACTCGCCCGGTTTCCAGGTTGCCGATACTACGGATAAAGGCAAGGCAAAATATATGTTTTGGTTCACCAGCAGCATACCCAAGCCGGGTAAACCTGTTAACGATGCCGGTGCGGGTACATTCTACAGTGCCATGTCCAACATCAACCTCGAAATTGAGGATGGTAACCCGGTTGCAGTTGCCCTGCGCACGCATTATGCCCAGCACAGTTTTATTTCGCATGTGGATATCAACATCGGCAATGCCAAAGCGGGCATGTTTGATGTAGGTAATTTTATGGAAGATGTGCGCTTTTTCGGTGGCGATTATGGTATTTACACCACCAAACCTTCCCCCGGATGGCAGTTTGTGATGCTGGATACCTATTTTGAAGGGCAACGAAAAGCTGCTATTCGCACCCGCGAAGCTGGACTCACTATTGAGCGTTTGAGGGCGAAGAATGTGCCTTCAGTAATTGATATTGAACCAAATTATACCGAAAAGCTGTTTATGGAAGATAGCCGCTTTGAGAATATAAGTGGCCCGGCTATAAATGTAACGGTGTCAGAAAATGCAGGTAATCAAATCAGCCTGCGCAATGTGGATTGTCAAAAGGTGCCTGTATTGATCAATTATGCCGACGCAGAGAAGCAGGTAAAAGGGCAGGGGAATGTATACAAGATTAAAAACTTTATGCATGGTCTGCAAATGGACGGCCTCCATGCTGATCCGGTTATCAGTACAATACAGGAAATTGAACCGCTAACTGCCATGCCTGCACTTCCCAAAAGTGATATTCCTGATCTGCCATCAATGGATAGCTGGGTAAATTTGAAAGACCTTGGCGCCAAAGGCGACGGCACAACCGACGATACCAAGGCCCTGCAGAATGCTATTGATAAATACGAAACCATTTACGTACCCACCGGCTGGTATCGCGTTAGCGAAACGATCAAAATGAAACCTAATACGGTTTTGATTGGCTTGAGCCCGATAACCACGCAGTTTATTTTAGCAAATAACACGGAAGCTTTCGGAAGTTTTGGCGGCCCGAAGGCATTGCTTGAAAGCAGCAAAGGCGGTAAAAATATTTTAACTGGGATCGGCCTATCCACAGCTGCTGACAACCCACGCGCTGTAGCCTGCAAATGGATGGCGGGCGAAGGCTCTTGCCTTAATGATGTGAAATTTATAGGCGGCCACGGCGGCATGGAACGGATATGGAAACAGCCTCCGCCTGATAATACCAAAGATAGGGGCACATACCGCAATGGCAACGACCCATCCTGGGACACACAATACTGGAGCCTGTGGATCACCGATGGCGGTGGAGGCACGTTCAAAAATATCTGGTCGGCCAATACTTATGCTGCAAATGGGGTGTATGTATCTAACACCAGCACGCCGGGACACATTTATGCGTTATCTATTGAGCATCATGTGCGCAACGAGATACGGTTCAACAACGTGGCTAATTTTAAGGTCTGCGCCCTGCAGTTGGAAGAAGAAAGCCGCGAAAGCACCGAATGCCAGCCGCTTGAGCTGGAAAACTGCCACGATATGGTTTTTGCCAACCTCTACATGTTCAGGGTGATACGCGTTATCCGACCATATCCATATTCTATCCGTAATTGGGGTTCATCCAACATCGAATTTCTGAACGTGCATAACTACAGCCAGATCAAATACACCACCAGCAACCCACTTTATGATGTTAACACCAATACAACCGTTCGCCCATGGGAGTTCAATCGTTTATACATCGGCAAAACCTCCTATGGTTTCGATCAGCCCAAAACAACAGATGGCATAAAAGAACTGGCAACCGGCTTTGAACTGGCCGAAGGCAGCTGCCGCGATAGCAAGGGCAATGTTTATTTCTGCGAATCGCGCATGAGGCGCATTTACAAATGGTCGGTTGATACGCATAGTGTAAGCCTGTTGGGCGACTACCATTGGGAACCGCTTTCATTAGCCTGCGATAAAAACGATAACCTGCTGGTGGTATTCAAATATGTGCCAAAACCCGGTTATTTAATTAATGGCAAGCCTGAGGTATATACCAATCCGCCCGATGCAGCCGGAACCTCCTTTAGCGGTTGGGGCAATTCCGGTTTCGGGACTTTGGTTTATTCTATCGACCCAAACAATCCTGACGAGACCATCCACCTCCTTGATAAAGTAAAAATGGGTTCAGTTAAGCAAGTTTACAAAGCCCTTTACCCGGCCCACCGCTGGCGCGATTACCACGACTTTAACACCATCGCCATTGCCAAAGCTGAAGAATGCTGGGTGGCTCCTGATGGAGTAACCATCATACCAATAGTATATGACCTCGCCCGGGCCACCTGCCTTTCAGAAGCTTACCCCGGCAAACCGATGTATGCCACGGATGAGTACGACAAACGGACAGTAAAAATGGACGTAGATGCCAATGGATACCTCGTTAACCTGAAATACTTTGCCGAAAAAGGCGAGTTCGGTATCACAATTGATAGCCAGGGGAACGTTTATATCGCTGATGGCCAGGTATATGTTTTTGACCCTTCCGGCAAGCAGATCAAAGTGATCAAAACACCCGAACGGCCCACTTCAGTTACTTTTGGCGGGAAGGATGGCAACACCTTATTTGTAACCGGGGCCAACTCTTTATATAACAAGGGTGACCGATAACTGTCCACTTTTGTGGGCGTTCCATTTGGCATGTGGAACATTTGGAACACGCGGAACGATTTGGAACAGTAACAATAGTTAAAAAAATTAACCAATTTGAAAAATCCGCCTGTTCAAGTGTCCACACTTGAACACAAACGGCCGTAAGCGTCCACGCTTACGGGATTCTTAAGCATGGACGCTTAAAATTATATGCATTCAAGCGGAGGACGCTTGAATGGGCGGGAGGAAAACAATATAAACGGATAAAAGAACCGTCATAAATTTCATGCTATCGAATATAGCTATTCATCATATTCCTGCGAATCTTTTTTTTAAATTTGGCTTTACATAATGAATAACGCATTTTTAAAAATATCGTTTAAAATTGGTTTGGTCACAGCCGGGCTAATGGTGTTATGTGAACTGACGAACCTACTGCTGGTCTATCATTATTTTAACTATGAGTACTACATTTCCGGGACGGTTATCATTGCATTAATTACCGGCATTGTGCTGGCAAATGGCTATCACCGCGAAAAGGCCCATAGTTTTGATCGTTACTCACTCGAAAGCCTGACTGCTAAAGAACTTCGTGTTTTGAGGCTGATCGCTGAAGGCAAAAGCAACAAAGAGATTGCAGCGCTGGATTATATCGAACTCAGTACGGTGAAAACCCATATTAATAATATTTTCTCCAAACTCGGCGTAAAGAACCGAAAAGAGGCAGCCAAATTCTACAGGTAGTAGGCTGAAGCGCAAAAATCCATCCTTTCTCCACCCACCGCGATTTGAAATTTGGCAATTAATCCATCACTTTTACAGCATGAATAAGAAATATCCCTGGAAACCCATCATCACAGGCGTTATCGTTGGGATATTTTCCGTCGGCTCCTTCACTATCGCCAAAGGCCTCGATAAATATTTTGTCTGGGGCGTTCAAACTGCAACGATACGCTGGCTGACCGGCTTGCTTACGTTGATAATATTGGGTATCGGCATTTATACCGGGATGCGCAGTATTAAGAAAAGCAACGCGGGTCAAGTTACCTATGGACAAGCTTTTTCGGCAGGCTTCATCATCACGCTGACTGCAGGCTTGGTCATTGCACTCGGAAGTTTGGTCTATCGTAATGTTATCAATCCTGGTTACGCCGCCGACATGGTAGCTGAAAGCAAAAAGGCGATGGCTGCCGATGGCAAAAGCCCTGCTGATATTGCAGCCGCCACGCCGTCGCTGGAGCAGCAATGGAGTGCCGGCAGGCAAATGGTGCAGGCTTTAATTGCTGAAATGGTTTGCGGAACAGCAGCCGCGCTGATTATGGGCGTCTTTATAAAAAGTAAAAAATAACACAACAATCAAATCAATACGTCCTGATCATTCGCTCGAAGTCTGATATTAAAGCATCACCAATAACATTTAAAATTATATAAATTATGAAATCAAATGTATTAAACTCAGAAAAACGCTTTTCAGCGGACCAACTCAACAACCTAATTGCCCCGCCGGTCGTAACCCGGCTGCAGGAACCCACGAAACAGAGAATGATGCAGACCATGATGAACCGCCTGGCGATAGCAATCGTCTCAGGCTTACTCATCGCACCCCTTGTAATGTTCGGGGCTTCCGGCAAAGTGAAGCCTTCGACCGGACCTACGGCAGAAAGCGCGCTGGCTGCTGACCAGGAATTAGCAAAGGCGTTGCAGGCTAATGACACAGTGGGAATTTACCGTATGCTGGACAAAGACTGGGCTATTATTCCTTCGAACGGCGAAGTATATGAGGGGCCCTCGGTCTTCCCCAGCGGAATAAAGTCGGGTTTCCGGACGCTAAAAAAAATGTCGCTTTCAGAGCCCAGGGTGCGCCTGTACGGAAATATCGCGCTGGTTACTACTAAAGTTGAACTTACAAGCATAAATCATAAGGGCGAAGCCTACAATACATGGAGTGGACGGCTGCGTCAGACCGATATTTGGCGCTGGAAAAACGGTGTGTGGAAATGCATTTTGACACAAGAGGCAGTGATACCAAAATAACACGGTCATTTCACCTAACGCAGGCCCACGCTGTCCGAAGTTTATAACTTCGGACTACCTTACAACTACACGTCCTGATTTTGAATCCACTTTGCTGGCGCACACGTGCCGCATGTGCATTTATTACCACTACTACCCCTACATCACAACTACATCCCTATTTTTTCCCGCTGTCCGAAGTTTATAAACTTCGGACGACTATGCACGTAGTTTACAACTACACATCCTAATTTGAATCTCCATTGCTGGCGCGCACCTGCCGCGTATGCATTTATTGACACCTATACCCCTACATTACAACTACACACCTGCAATTTCCCAAATACCTTTTGTAAATTAGCCTAAACCATTCAACCAACCAACCAATGAGAAAACAACTTTTCACCTGCGCGATCCTGCTGAGCCTTTGCTGCTCCTTCAGCAACAGCTTCGCCCAAAATAAGCCCCGTTTCCAAGTTATCGCCTTTTATACCGGCCGTGCTGATCTGGCTCACATCAGCTTTGTGCATGACGCCAACAAGTGGTTTCCAGAAATGGCCAAACAATACAATTTCACTTACGATTCCACAAAAAACTGGAGCAACCTGAATGCCGAATTCCTTTCCAAATACCAGGTTGTCATCTTTTTAGACACCCGGGCCGATGACCCAACACAAAGGGCGGCTTTCCAGAAATATATGGAGAACGGCGGTGGATGGCTCGGCTTTCACTTTGCGGCTTTTGCTTTAACTCCGTCTGATTTTCCGGCAAACTGGGACTGGTACCATAATATATTTTTGGGATCAGGCTCATTTGTGAGCAATACCTGGCACCCTACACCGGCAATTTTGAGGGTAGAGGATCATAAGCATCCTGTAACCAGGGGCCTGCCGGAAACAATGAAAACGGCGCCAAGTGAGTGGTACCGCTGGGAAAAGGACCTGAGGAACAATCCGGATATAAAGATCCTGTTATCAGTGGATTCTTCAAGTTTCCCGCTCGGCAACGGGCCAAAGCAGTCGGAGATATGGCACAGCGGTTATTATCCCATCGTGTGGACCAACAAAAATTTCAAAATGGTTTATTTTAACTTTGGACATAACGATATGGACTACGATCATAAAACTAACGCCACATTATCGCACACATTCGATAGTCCCGACCAAAACCAGCTGATTTTGAATGCCTTGATTTGGGTTGGAACGGGTAAAAAAGTGAAGTAAGTGTTAATGAAACACTTTTTTTACAATTGATTTGATAATTTCCAAACATCAAGTCCTAACTTGCTGTTTCTTTATCAAACCAAACACATTTACCAATTATGAACGATCAAAATATTTCCCGTCGCAGGTTTATTGGCAGTACCGCATTAGCTGCTGCGGGTATGGCTTTAGCCTCAAAATCAGTTTTTGCAGCTGGGCCGCTTTTCCAGGCCAAACCCAATTCTGTGATCAACGGGGTGCAAATAGGGGTAATCACTTATTCATTCAGAAGCATGCCTGGCACAGCCGAAAACCTGCTGCAATACTGCCTGCAATGCAACATCAACGCTATCGAACTGATGGGCGAACCTGCTGAAGCTTTTGCAGGAATACCAAAACGCGCACCCGATGAGGATGCCCCCACCCATTTTAAAAAAGTAGCTGATTGGCGCGCCAGTGTGAGCATGGATAAATTTAAAGAGCTGCGCAAGCTGTATAACGATGCAGGCGTTAAGATTTACGCATGGAAACCAAATGCCCTTAACGACAAAAATACGGATGCCGAGATCGACTACGCTTTTAATGCCGGTAAAGCATTGGGTGTTACGCATGTTACGGTCGAGTTGCCAACAAACGATGCTCAAACTCAACGCCTGGGCGATTTTGCATCGAAACATAAAATATATGTTGGCTACCATGCGCATACGCAAGCTACGCCGACTTTGTGGGACACTGCTTTGGGCCAGTCGAAATACAACGCAATTAACCTGGATATCGGGCACTATACTGCCGGTACCAGCAGCAGCCCGGTACCTTTCATCGAAAAAAATCATGACCGCATAGTGAGCATGCACTTTAAGGACAGGAAGTACCACGACGGCCCAAATATGCCATGGGGAGAAGGAGATACACCATTGGCCGAAGTATTTAAACTGCTTAAAACCAACAAGTATAAATTCCCCGCAACCATTGAGCTGGAGTATAAAATACCCGATGGCTCCGATGCAGTAAAGGAAGTGATCAAGTGCAGGGAGTTCGCGGTGAAAGCGCTTAGTTAAGCCCCCTGACCCCCTTAAAAGGAGAATTTAAAACCTCATTGCGTATTTGTTACACAATGAGAGAGTGCTTCTATAAATTTTTTTATACATTAGTCGGTATAAACCAAATATTGATCTTTTATCATGGCAACAAATACTTATGACGCAATAGTTATCGGCTCCGGCATTTCGGGCGGATGGGCAGCAAAGGAGTTAACAGAAAAGGGCCTCAAAACCATTATGCTGGAACGCGGCCGTAATATTGAACACATTAAAGATTATGTAAATGCGAATAAGGCGCCCTGGGAATTCCCGCATCGCGGAGGTCGTACGCAGGAAATGATAAAAGACTACCCGGTTTTAAAACGCGATTATCCCCTCAACGAAACAAACCTGAATTACTGGGTGAATGAAAAGGAAAGCCCGTATACAGAAGTAAAACGGTTCGACTGGTTCAGAGGCTACCATATGGGGGGCCGTTCGCTGATGTGGGGCCGTCAAAGTTACCGCTGGGCAGATGTGGATTTTGAGGCGAACGCCAAGGACGGTATTGCTGTCGACTGGCCGATCAGGTATAAGGATGTAGCGCCGTGGTATAGTTATGTTGAGGGCTTTGCGGGGATATCAGGCAATAAGGATGGACTACCGATCCTGCCAGACGGCAATTTTATGCCGCCTATGGAAATGAATTGTGTAGAAAGGGACGTATCGGCAAGGCTCAAAGATCATTATAAAGGAGTACGAAATATGGTGATAGGTCGCACGGCTAATATTACCAAGCCCTTACCTGGTCGTACCAATTGCCAGTATCGCAATAAGTGCTGGCTTGGATGCCCGTTTGGCGCATATTTCAGCACACAATCATCAACTTTACCTGCGGCGGTGGCTACAGGTAATCTCACTATCCGCCCATGGTCAATCGTAACCAAAATCTTATATGATAAGGATACCAAAAAAGCAAAAGGGGTGGAGGTGCTGGATGCCGAAACAAATAAAACCTACGAATTTTATGCAAAGGTGATCTTTTTGAATGCCTCAACCATCAATACAGCCTGGGTTTTGATGAATTCGGCAACTGATATATGGCCCGATGGTCTGGGCAGCAGTAGCGGCGAATTGGGCCACAATCTGATGGATCATCATTTGGGGATAGGCGCAAGCGGTCATGTAGAAGGCTACGAGGACAAATACTATTTCGGCAGAAGGGCAAACGGCATCTATATTCCTCGGTATCGCAATCTGAATGGCGAAAAACGCGATTATATCCGTGGGTTTGGCTACCAGGGCCGTGCATCAAGGGAAGCATGGAGCAGGAATATACCCGAATACAGCATCGGTGGCGATTTTAAAGACGAACTATCAGAACCAGGACACTGGACGATGAATATCGGCGCTTTCGGAGAAACATTGCCTTATCATGAAAACACGGTTACCCTGGATAAAACCAAAAAGGATAAATGGGGTCTGCCTGTACCTGCAATTAATGCCATCATTCGTGACAATGAAAATAAAATGCGCATAGATATGCTGAACGATGCGAAGGAGATGCTGGAAGTAGCCGGTGCGAAAAATGTAAAGGCACGCAGCTCGGAAGCAGTGTTGGGCCGCGGCATACACGAAATGGGCACTGCCCGCATGGGGCGCGATCCTAAAACATCGGTGCTTAACGAGTGGAACCAGGTTTGGGATGCCAAAAACGTGTTCGTGACCGACGGCGCCTGTATGGTATCCACCGCCTGTCAGAACCCGTCATTAACCTATATGGCCCTCACTGCCCGGGCAGCGGATTACGCTGTAAGCGAATTGAAAAAGGGGAATATTTAGAGTTGGTGAGTGGTTGAATAATTAGATTAAGTTGATTCGAAAAAAAATCAATAATTCAATAACTCAGTAAATCAATAATTAAATCTCATAAACAAACCACGCGATCTTCTCATCAGCTTCGCCGCCGGTTGCCTTATAAAGTCTCATCGCCGGGATGTTATCTGTTGAGGTGCCCACGTACATTCCCTTAATGCCTTTATCCCTGCAGATATTTTTCAAATTCTCGATCAATGCCTTAGCCACGCCCATTTTTCTATACTCTTGCTCCACAGCAATTTCATATAAGAACATTTCATTGACCTCTTCCTTGTACATCGGTAGTTCAAAAGCCGTCAATCCGCCTATCAATTTATCATTTTGAAGCGCAACAAGTACATGGAAATCATTCTTTGTAAGCAGTTTTTTCAAGTATTCATTAGATGGAATAAGCGGCTCTGCAACTTCATCATCAACCTGGTAAAACCAAAAAAGCTGCTTTGCCAATTCAGCATCAGTTCCCTTAAGTTTTTTTATGGTGAAATGCATGCATAAAAATAAGATTTGCATCTCATTTCTGAAACAAACAAGCTAACGGCAGCGATCACCTCATTTGGTCAATTCTGTTTCGTACAAAACCTTCCCAGCATAATTGATCGCTTTTACATTGACTCTTTTCGCGTCAATTGAAAAGTACATAAAACCATGTTCAGAAGCCTGGAACTTGCTGTACGGAATCCCCTCGGTTACCTTGGTAAGTTCAGATCCTGCTCCCGAAATAAACTGTTGTGTAAAGCCCTCAGTTTTTAAATGTTGCAGAGAATGCTCATGCCCCGATAAATAAATGTCAACTTTATGGTCTTCAAAAGTCTTTGACAGCGCTTTTCGCATGGTTAAGGTGTCATAATTATTGATACGCGGACCAACAGTTGTAACAGGGTGATGCCCGATAACAATCTTCCATTTAACATCAGCCGAGGCCTTTTCGAGCGTTTCGTTTAGCCATTTCATTTCGGTTTCCACATAATCGGCCTTGCTTTCATGCAGAAAAGGATCGGTATCCATCATTACAAAAAGCACCTTGCCCTGTGGTTGTTCTTTTTCTGCGCTCTTTATTTCCTTGTCTTTTTTCAGGCTGATCTCTTTGGAATAATAACGCGCCGGCATATCCCAGCGCCGACTAATCTTGCTGTATCTCACTTGTGCATCCACATCGGTATGATAATCATGATTACCTAACACGGGGTACCAGTCGCATTGCAGCGAGTGCGCGGTATAAATATTTTCAAATGAATAATGCCACAAAGGATCGTTCTCGCTAACTACTCCTGACGGATAGAAATTATCACCGCAGGAAATAACAAAGTTATTGGGATGTTCGGCACCCCATTGTCCCATTTGTTTGGCTACTTCAAGCTGATCGTACTCACCATTTCTTCCCCAATCGCCAATCGCCATAAAGTGCACCGGAAAATCATCCTTCAATGCACTTGGCGAAAGGTCGCTGCTATCCAGGTGAGTGACCTTATTAGCTGCCAGCACATCCATTGGATTAATTAAAGCCGCACCAATAGCGGTAAGTGCGGTGTTGACTACAAAATCTCTGCGCTTCATAGTAATTGACTTTTAATTGAGGCGATAAACCAATAATTTAAAGCTATCAGGAACAGGAGTCCTGGTACCTTTTTGAAAATCCACAACCGAAAAATAAAGTTTGTGAGTAGAAAAGTCCACTGCCATTGTTTTTGCACGGAATTGAGTGGTCAGCGTTTGCACAAGGGTGTAACTATCAGCTGAGTTTTGCTTGAACACTGATGCTGTGCCATCCCCATTGGAAGCGATCACCATTTTGATATCTGCATCATAAACAACTGCATCAACACCGGCCCCGATTGGCAATGTTTGTACTACTTTCCCGGTTGAAATATCAACTACGCTCATCCCTTTATTTTGACGGCAAACGGTAAATAAACGCTGGTTTCCCTTATCAATAGCCAAACCTGTCGGGCCGCCGCAAGGATCAAGAGGGTAGTTTTTGATTACCTTCATTGTTTTTGTGTCGATCACGTTTAAGCTGTTCTTATCTTCAAGATTATTGTAGATCAATCCGTTGCCATCTGCTACTGCAAATTCAGGACCCCCACCAAGATCTATGGTGGCAACCTGAGTAAGACTTTGCGGGTCAACAACTACAGCAGCCTTACTATCACCCTCAAAAACAAATACTTTCTTTGAAGATGGGTCATACATAATTCCGTCAGCATCGGTACCTGTTAATGGTATAGCTTTGATGATCTTAAAGGTCTTGGTATCAAAGGCAACAGCGGCATTTCCTTTGCCATCGCTGATAAAGCCACGGTTCAACTCATTGACTATGGCAATTCCATGTACACCCTTCATATTATCTATGGTGCCTTTAACTTTTTCAGTCTTTAGGTCGACAACGTTTACTGCAGTGCCATGCGAGGCGTATAAAATATGGTTTTCCTGGTCAATAAACACATAATCATACCCTCCGTTACCCGGCAGTGGTATAGTTTTATCCGCAACATAAGCAGATGTTTGCGCAATAGAAAAAAGAGGCAGGTTTGCAAGAAAGATCAGGCTAAATATTCGGGTTATCATTTTCATATATTCAGGTTTAAATTTAAAGGCTATTGATTTGACCGGATAGCCAAACCAATAGCCTTTTTAATATCAATTTTAGTGTTTGTTGCCCTTGCCGTCGCTTGTATAAGCACCTAAATCAGCATTGTAGGTTGCATTACCCTTACCCAATGTTGGTGACCCGCTTTGCAAATGGAAGTCGTTGGTAGTAGGAAGGCCGTTTCCTAATGCAAATGCGCCATCAAATGTCATAAATTTTGGATCAATATTGATCAGGTCCGAAGCTTGTGCTTTACCAACACCGTCACTTGGATAAAAATTTGCAGCAAGGTTTACTATAACATTTGGTGTAACTGTTTTATCAACAAAAGTTGCTGCGGTGGCAAAGAAAAGATTATTGCCATAAGTAGTGTTCTTTGTATCACCATCAGTAAACAGCTCAAAACCCTGGTAATTGTTTACCATAATGTTGTTATAAACGTGCCCTATAGCATTAACGCCAATCGAAACACCGCGGCCAGGTTCAGCTGCGCCTCTTCGCCAGCCGCATGATACCATGGTATTGTTGTACACATTCACCACGGTTTGCGGGAATGGCACAGTAGCATTTGTCTCCAGTTTTACACCGGTGCCTGCCTGGCTAAATATTACATTGTATGCAATGTCGCCAGTTGCGCCATCTTTAATGTTGATCGCTTCGCCATCAGTACTTCCTGATGCAATAATGGTATTACGCAGCACGGTAATTTTTGCCGCAGCTCTTATGCTGATCTCATCATCCTGCCCATTTGTTACCCACGAATCTTCAATATCTACAGTAATAGGAACACTCACAGATATTGATTTTCTTGGGCTACCGGTTGGATCAGCGCCCCCTGCATTGTCAACGCGCGCCCATTTAATAGTAACCGATTGTGCACTATCACAAGCTAAACCGCCCCAGGAACCGGGTGATTTGGTATCAGAGTTAAAAAGCACCGGATTGCCTTGCACACCTAATATTTGTAAAACACCATCTACAGTTATTTGCGAATTATTTTTTGCAATCACTATCGCTCCCGGTTGGGCAACTAATGTATCGCCTTTTTTTACAGTAATATCCGAAGTAACCGTGTATGTGTTGCCGGTTAATAATGTGCCTTTTACAAAGCCACTGATGTTACCTGCGGCAATAGGGTGTGATGGGGGGATCACAGGGGTTATGTTTTTTGTGGATTCCGACTTTGAGCAGGAAGCCAGGGCAGTAATGAACGCCAGGCCCATTACCAGCAAAGAAAGTTTGGTAGTTTTCATATTGATTGATTTTGTTTTAAAGTGAATAGCGTAAACCGACATTATAGTTGGCCTTATAAATATTCTGGCCAACCGTTAGATTATTGATCTTGGTAGTTGTTGGTGTATTTAACAGGTTATTGAATTTGCCGAATATGGTAAAATGCTTATTGAAGCCTTTTTCGCATGATAGCGCCAGGAATGATTGCGGCTGCTGATAATAATCATATCCATAATTGGCATATACCTGTGAAAGGGTTTTACCCAGGTACTGATAGGCCAATTGTGCAAATATCATGTGCCTGGTATCGCGGTATAATAAGGATGCATTAAGCGAATTATTGGTTTGCCCCTGCAATGGCCTGCTCTGCAGCTTTGTTACAGGAGTATTTTGTGCCGAAACAGTATCAGGCACATCCTTTAATGATTTTACGTTTGAGTAGATATAAGCATAATTGGCAGAGATACCAATTGCTCCGAAATACTTGGTATAAACCAGTTCAATACCCTCTATTGTAGCGCTTGGGGCAACGTTAGTAGGCGTATAAACAAGGGTGCCTGTGTCAAAACCAGTTAACGCAAGTTCAATGGGGTTATACAATTTTTTATAAAAACCGCTTATGAATACCTGTTCATCATCCTTTGGATATAATTCATATCTAAGGTCGTAATTGTCAGCAGTGGCATGCTTCAACTCGGGGTTACCCATTTCGCCAATGCCATTAGTTGTTATAGGCTGATAGGGCACCAGCTCATAATAATTTGGCCGCGAAATCGATTTAAAATAAGAAGCCCGGATATTGGTTTTATCGGTTAGCTTATAATTTAATTGCAGGCTCGGCAATACATCGGTATAGTTTTTTCTTACCGCATTTTCAGCAGTAGGAATAAATGTGGCATAATCAAAACCTTGTGAAGTGCTTTCGTCCCTCACACCGCCAAAAATATCCAGTTTGCCCGCCGAGATCTTAAATTCGGCATACCCGGCCGCTATGTTCTCAAAGGCAGTATAATTATTCACATCATAAGCGGCGGTACCCTTAGCATTATACACGGTCCATTGCGCGGTATATATGCTGGTATATTGTTGTTTGATGCCATTCGCAGCTGCTGTGGGGCGCAGTTCATACTCATCCTGGGCATTATATCTATCCTTATGTCGGTATAGTCCACCCGCTTTTAATTCGATATTGGTAGATCCTATCTTCCCCTTATAGGTCAGGTTCGCTAAACCGTCGTAGTCCTTATCATTATTATGCTGCCAGGTTCTGGTAATCCCATCAAAATAATAAGGAGTGCTGGTAAAATCAGCGTTTATTTTATGATCGATAGATATATCGGCCGCATCGGGTACTTTTTTTGTTGAGGTAGATAATACGCCGGCCCAGTCAAACAAAAAATGAGGTGAAAGAATGTGCTTGCCTTCCAGCTTTAAATTTTCAAGCAGCTCTTTTTGCGTTAATGAACGGTTATCGTTAAAAATCGAGCCGGTACCGGGTCCGTTCCTGCCACCGTTACCACCCACTATTGAGGTATCAATACTCAGGCGTGCCTGTGCGAGATAGCTGTATAAAAAAACATTATTTAATAATATCTTATTATGATCATCGATCTTAAAATCAGCATGCAGCGATAATCCGTTATTTAATTGCTGATTTGAATAGGTAAGGTTTGAAACATCCGTTATACCAGGCTTAAACCCGTCCTGCGGATTAGGTACAACCGGGTTAACCTGAGAATCCGTACCATAATACTGATTCTGGAAGTTATCCGCCACTATAATACCCAGCCTACCACCGAAGAACCGCCTGCCATAGGTTACGCCTACAACTGTTGACGGAAGCGCAGTTTTCGGCTGAAAATCAAGATTTGACCTGCTAAAATCAGCCGGCTGGGCGACATAATTAGGGCCGAAACGGGCATAGACGCTGTTTTGCTGTATATCCTGCTTGGGGAAGCTTATAAATTTCCGGTCGATAAATATCTGGCTGTACCCAACCTGTGCGGTTGTTTTGAATAACAACGAGTCAGGGGCATCTTTAAAAATAAGATTTACCGTACCGCCTATGGCATCACCTTCCATTTCAGGAAGTAGAGTTTTGCTTACCTCTATTTTCTGGAGAAGATCAGAAGGTACAATGTCAAGAGAAACATATCTCGATTTTTCATCCGGACTCGTGACCTTTACACCATTTATTAAGGTGTTATTATAGCGCGGATCAAGCCCCCTGATAATTGCATAAGCCTCATCGCCACCGGTATTGCGGTCTATTGTCACACCTGATACCCGCGATAAAACGTTCGCTGCGTTTATATCCGGCGACCGCTCCATCACTTTGGCAGTAACTACGTTGGTAATGTTGTCAGCATTTTTTTCAGACGATCTCCCTGCCGCTTCTGATTCCTTGTCCATTTTTCCAAAGACATTCACATTTTGCAGTTCGGTTGACTTTTTATCCAATTGAATATCCAGGATAAGTACCTGACCGATACTGACACTGATCTTCTTTTCAAACTCAGTATAACCGATAAATTTCACCTTGATTTTATAAGCTCCTGGTGCAACATTTGATAAGGTATATTCCCCTTTTTCATCGACGGAAACGGCATTATTAGTATCATCGAGCTGAACAATCGCTCCGGGCAGGGACTCCTTGGTTTCCTTGTCAAAAACATGTCCTTTAATGGTGGAATTTTGCGCGAAGGCAAACGTAATCAGGAATAGAAAAATGGCAATCAGGTAGAGTTTTTTGACCATGAGATTTCTTTAATCTGCTCAAATCAGCGAGGCAATCCTGTAGGAATTCTGAATTTTTGAGCCCATATCCGAGGATTAATTCTTTGATAATATGTGTTTAACAATAAGGCATTTATGACCCAACTTTGGTAACATGGGTAAATGATTTTTTAACATTAATTAAATTCTTATCGCCTGCCACAACTATTTGGTTTGAGCAAAAATCAGCAGCTCAGAAAATGGGGTGAAATCGAATGGTCAGCCGTATTTTGGTTTCAAAAAACTAGTGGAATAATTATTAAAAACCTTGTCACATTTTAGCTTATATTGTTTAAAATTAAACCGATAAGACCATGACCATGTCCCGACGGAGGGCCATTCAGGCGATCTCACTTGCTGTGCCTGCCCTTAAATTTATCCCGGCTTATGCTACAAGCGCCTTAAAGCCTGAAATAATAGACGGACCCTTTAAGGGAACACGTGAATCATTGAAAAACTACGTGATCCCGGAGTGGTTTCGCGATGCTAAGTTTGGCATTTGGGCGCATTGGGGGCCGCAATCGGCTATAGAGGCAGGCGATTGGTACGCGCGCAATATGTATATGCAGGGGAGCAGGCAAAACAAACATTTTGTTGAGCATTATGGCCATCCTTCTAAAATTGGATATAAGGACACCATACCAAATTGGAAGGCAGAAAAGTTCGACCCTGATTACTTGTTGGGATTATACAAGAAAGCCGGAGCCAAATATTTTATGACAATGGGTTCGCACCATGATAATTTTCATATGTGGAACTCGAAGCATAGCCGCTGGAACGCGGTAAAAATGGGCCCTAAGAAAGATATAGTGGGCATGTTTAAAAAAGCCGCGCAGGATCATGGCCTTAAATTCTGCATTAGCGATCATTTATGGATCAGTCCAAAATGGTTTTCTACCAACAAAGGCGCAGATAAGGATGGCCCCTACGCCGGTAAATCTTATGATGGCATTATCCCGCAATATGCCGACCTGTATGGCGATTCGCAAAAAGTTTATACCGACTTGCCCTGGAATGAAGACGGGATATCCGAAGCATGGAAAAAGAAATGGTTCCTGATCATCAAAGATCTTGTAGACAACTATCAACCCGACCTTTTATATTGCGATGGTCACATTCCTTTTGAGGAGTATGGCTTAAATACATTAGCTAATTTGTATAACCAGAGCGCCGCAAAAAATGGCGGCATTACACAGTCAATATACACCAGTAAGCGTAAAGAAGATTCCGAAGTAGGTACCTGCGTTCTGGATGTGGAACGGGGAGTGGTCGATTCGATCTGGCCGCGCCCATGGCAAACGGATACCTGCATCGGCGACTGGCATTATAACCGGGATACAGTCGGCCACTATAAAACACCAAAAACAATAGTGGATATGCTGGTTGATATCGTAAGCCGCAACGGTAACCTGATGCTCAATTTTCCATTGCCTGCCAGCGGCATGCTTGATAGTGATGAGCTAAGCATACTGGATGGCATCACCAAATGGATGGCCATCAACAGTGAGGGTATTTATGCCACCCGCCCCTGGAAGATATTCGGCGAAGGCCCGGCAACGGCCTCCACCAAAGTCCAAACCCAATTTAATGAAAGCAAGCGCCAGGAAATGACCTTTGAAGATGTGCGTTTTACTACAAAAGGAAAAACGCTTTATGCCTTTTTTATGGGTTGGCCGCAAACCAGCCAGGTAATCATTAAGCCGCTCGCAACCAATAATCCGCAGCAAACCGGTAAAATTGAGAATGTAGAGTTGTTGGGATATGGCAACGTTCAGTTTACAAGGGATAATGAGGGTTTAAAGGTATCCCTGCCATCACAAAAACCTTATGAGCACGCTTATACTTTAAAACTCTCGGGAGTTGATCTTACCTAATTAAATGAAAACATTAGTTTGCACACAACCAGGTAATTTTGAATATCAAACAACAAAGCAGCCGGCTTTAACGCCTGGCAGTGCTGTCATAAAAATCAAGCGTATAGGTATTTGCGGCACCGATCTGCATGCATTTGAAGGCACACAACCTTACTTTAATTACCCGAGAGTTTTGGGTCATGAGTTGGCAGGCGAACTGGTTGAATTTGATAATGCCCCTGGTTTTGAAACAGGCGAACAGGTAACCATCATTCCCTATTTCAATTGCGGAACATGCATTGCCTGTAAGTCTGGTAAGCCCAATTGTTGTGTAAATATAAAGGTATGCGGTGTGCATATTGATGGCGGGATGGCTGAATATTTGTCCGTGCCATCATATTCACTTGTTCATAGCGATGGTTTAAGTCTTGATGAACTGGCTTTGATCGAGCCGCTTGCCATTGGTGCGCATGGAATAAAAAGGGCAGGGGTGATGCCCGGAGAGTTTGTTTTGGTAATAGGTGCAGGGCCAATTGGATTAGGAACTATGGAGTTTGCACGTATTGCAGGGGGAAATGTGATCGCAATGGATATTAATGATGCACGTTTGGAATTTTGCAGGAATAAACTAAAGATAGATTATACCATCAACGCACTTTCAGCAAACGTTTTGGAGCAGTTAAGTGATATTACCAATGGTGAGATGCCCACGGTGGTAATTGATGCAACAGGCAGCCGGCAAGCGATCAATAATGGATTCCAATACATGGCGCATGGCGGGCGCTATGTACTAATCGGTTTGCAAAAGAACGAGATCAGCCTTAGCCATCCTGAATTTCACAAACGTGAAGGAACATTAATGAGCAGCAGGAATGCTACCCGTGCAGATTTTAAGCACGTAATGGATGCAATGAAAAAGAAATTGGTAGATCCCTTAACCTATATAACTCATCGTGCTGATTTTGGTGGGATAAAGCACAAATTTCCCACATGGCTTAACCCGGAAACTGGCGTTATTAAGGCAATGGTTTCAGTTTAAAGAAATATTTATAAATTTAGTACCAAATTTTTCAGTTCATGAAGACATCAAACAGGAGAAAATTTATTGCAACCGCCGCATCTCTTGCCGCAGGCGCTGTAGCAGCATCGGCCATGCCGCTAAGCAAAACAGAAAATAAATATCCTATCGTCCATCATGTGTTTTTCTGGCTTAAAAACCCGGGTTCAAAGGAGGATAGGGATAAGTTGGTTGAAGGAGTAAGAACGCTTTCAAAAATAGAAACCGTGCGTGAATTTCGTGTAGGCATCGTTGCCGATACCGAAAAGCGCGACGTAGTCGACAAAAGCTGGGCAGTATCTGAACTGATGTTCTTTAGCGATCTTGCCGGTCAGGCAACCTATCAAACTCACCCTATTCACCTGGAGTTCATTAAAAACTACAGCCACTTGTGGGAGAAAGTTATTGTTTATGATGCTGCTGATGCTTAGCATATTCTATAATTCTTACTCAAGCAATACCAAAACAATCATTTTAATTTTACATCCACTTAGAGATGATCTGATCCAGGGTCTTTCGGTCGATAGTTTTAAACTTTAGTGGAAAATAATGAATAAAGCTTCACCTTTCTCTTATTTAACTAAAGATTAAACAGTTAGAACTAAGAATATTTATTTTGGTTCGATTTATTGTTGCCTGATAAAATTATTTATTTGAAAATAGGCAATATGCTTCCAAATAAAGCGTATGTATTACTATATAAAATGTTTAAAGCCATTTAAAATATCAGTATCGGTTATTTGTATTATTAACTTTAAGTTACAATCCAATACTGTTCTTTATAAACTTGAATGCAAATCTGCCAGTTCAAGAATAATTCTTTTATTAAGCCGGGTATCCGGTGTATAAGCATATAAGCTGCCCATCTTTTTATATGCTCTAAATCCGCAATAATTCAAATTTAATATAAACTTTAATTATTTGATTATGGAAACACAAACAATGAAAGCAACAAATTCAAAACTTAAGGAGTTTTTTGTTGACCAGTTAAGAGACATCTACTGGGCAGAAAAGAAACTGGAAAAAACATTTCCTAAACTACAGGAAGCGGCGACCACACCGGAGTTGAAGGATGCTTTTGGCAATCACCGGCATCAGGCACAAACGCATGTTGACCGCCTTGAGCAGGTATTTGGCATGATCAATGAGAAGGTGGATTCCACTAAGTGCTCTGCAATAGCTGATATTGTAGATGAAAGTGTTGATATTATTGACGAAACAAATAAAGGCACCGCACAAAGGGATACAGGCCTCATCTTTACAGGTCAGAAAGCCGAGCACTATAAAATAGCTACTTACAGCGGGTTGATCACCCTGGCTAAAAATATGGGCTATAACAATGCGGCAGATGTTTTAAGGAAGACGCTGGCTGAAGATAAGGAAACTGATGCCTTATTATCACGGATTGCCGAAAACAATGTCAACTACCAGATGAACTAAGAAATTAAATAAGCAAGCAGCGTTATTTTATTTCTTAATTAAATCTCCTAAACCAGTATTCATCACGAATACTGGTTTTTTGTATGGAAGATATTTAGGCCCAAAGAAATTACACCCGCAAAAACGTATTCTTTTTATAAAGGAAATACAGAAACAGCCATTTAACAAATAGGAGGGTGATCGCCATTAATACTGCCCCCCAGGGTTCGCCTGCCAGTTGGCCAAGCCAGCCGAAAAGATGATTATTGGCGAATCCCCAATTGATGATGTGCCCTGAAATATAGATGAGTATGGAATTCATTCCGATTACCTTGAAGAAAAATGCCCACTTTTTGTAGCCTCTTATATCAATGATATAATAAAACAGGGACATTAATAGCAGGCTTATTCCTCCCACATGCAGTACAAATGAGCTCGACCAAAGATTTTTGTTGATTGGGAAATCCAGGTTCCAAATTTGTGCCAGGATTAAGAAAAGAACACCCACACCTGCTAACCTTAATGCCTTACCTTCGGGTGTATATGTTTTCTTTTTTAGCAGTGTTCCTGCGAGGATGCCCAATATGCCGGTACTAATGGCAGGGATTGTTGAGAACAAACCCTCAGGATCATGCATGTTTGGTCGGCCATCAGGGAATGGGACATATAAATGACCCGGA